>Ga0194038_1000417_pt1 | contig 18697 bp, 17 predicted proteins | sample JunL226m_MetaG_FD_148630 | JGI IMG/M metagenome (GOLD analysis project Ga0194038, IMG submission 148630) | Anoxic zone freshwater microbial communities from boreal shield lake in IISD Experimental Lakes Area, Ontario, Canada - Jun2016-L227-6m | ecosystem: Environmental > Aquatic > Freshwater >... | reverse complement strand
GGGATATGTCCCCGGCCTTGGCCGGGAATGGTATCCCTTGGCAGACCCTGCGCCGCGTACCGGCGGTACGCCGCGATAGGCGATAATCCGCAGAATTCTCACAGGAGCCGCCATGAGCTATGCCATCCCTCCCGCCCCGATCCCCGCCGTGCCGGTCGCCGGCAGTGCCGACAGCTTTCCGGTGCGGCGCATCTACTGCGTCGGCCGCAACTATGCAGCGCATGCACGCGAAATGGGGTCCGACCCGGAACGCGATCCGCCTTTCTTTTTCTGCAAGCCGGCGGATGCCATCATGCCGGCGCCGCAGGGCATCACGGCCGACGTTGCCTATCCGCCGCAAACCGCCAACTATCATCATGAAGTGGAACTGGTCGTCGCCATCGGCAAGCGCGGCCGGAACATCTCCGCCGAAGCGGCCAACGAGCACGTCTGGGGCTATGCCGTCGGCTTCGACATGACCCGCCGCGACCTGCAGTTCGCCCTGCGCGACAAAGGGAGGCCGTGGGAACTGGGCAAGGCCTTCGACCAGTCGGCACCCATCTCACCGATTGTTCCGGTCGGCCACAGCGGCCACCCGACCAGCGGCAGAGTGTGGCTGAGCGTCAATGGCACGCTGAAGCAGGAAGGCGATATCGGCGATCTGATCTGGTCAGTAGCGGAGACCATTTCCCATCTGTCGAAGTATTTCGAACTGTTTCCCGGCGACCTGATATTTACCGGCACGCCGGAGGGGGTCGGCGCGGTGGTAAAAGGCGATCTGGTAAGCGGTGGCATCGAGGGACTGGGCGAACTCTCGATACGCATCGTATAGGCCTCAACGAAGCTCGACCGGCCCGCACTTCCGCTAGAATCACGGCATGCGCCGCCTGCTTCGCAAGTTTCTTCCCGACCATGATGCGATTCGGACCAACCGCTGGCTCGCCCCGTTCGAGAACACCCTCCTCCATCCGCGCCTTTGGCACCTCAATCGCCATTCGGCAGCAGGTGCCGTCGCCGCGGGCATGTTCTGCGGACTGATCCCGGGCCCGCTGCAGATGCTTGGCGCGGCGATCTGCGCGGTGATTTTCCGCGTCAATCTGCCACTGGCCATGCTGACCACGCTGTACACCAACCCCTTCACCATCGTGCCGCTCTACATCGTGGCTTTTGCCATCGGACAATGGGCGCTGGCGGACGACCGGCAGCGCTTCGTCGCCCCTCCCGAACCCGGCGACAACGGCCTGCTCGACTGGGCGCGGGCAGTGATCGACTGGATGCTCGGACTCGGCACCCCTCTGGCTTTGGGCCTGCTGCTGCTTGCCGCGGGACTTGCCGTCGCCGGCTACTTCGCTGTTCGACTGGCCTGGCGGATTCATCTTGTTCGTGCCTGGAAACGGCGCAGCCAGAGGTCCGGCGCATGAATTACGAAAGCAACAACGACGACGTCCTGCGCCGCGCGCGGCATTCGATCCTCGTCGCCCTGGCTTCCTTCTCCGCCGTCCTGGTGGCAGGAACCTTCGGCTACAAGCATTTCGCCGCAGCCGATGCGACCTGGGTTGATGCCTTTTACATGACCTTCCTGATGATCGCCACCATCGGCTACGGTGCCGGCGTGGAAATCTATCATCACCCCGAGCGCGAGTTGTTCACGATGGCGGTGGCATTTTCCGGCATCGGCATCATGACCTATTTCTTTTCAAGCATAACGGCGCTGGTGCTGGCCAGCGACTTCGACAAATCAATGCGGAGACGTCGCATGGACAAAATGATGAAAAAGGTTCACGGTCACTACATCCTGTGCGGTTTCGGCCGCGTCGGACGCAACGTCGCCGCCGAGTTGGAAGCCACCAATCACCACTACGTCGCCATCGACGAAAACCTGGAACTTCTGGAAAATTATGCCGAAAAGAAGTCGGGCATGCTCTATCTGCAGGGCGACGCCTCGGACGACGACCTGCTGATCAGCGCCAACCTGGAGGATGCCAAAGGCGTATTTGCGGTGACCGGTGACGACAGCCGCAACCTGATGATCAGCCTTACCGCCAAGCAGATCAATCCTGCCGCGAGGGTGGTGGCGCGCTGCAACGACCTGCGCAATGTGGAGAAGATGCGCAAGGCCGGTGCCGACTCCATCGTCTCGCCGAACTTCACCGGCGGCATGCGCATTGCCTCGGCCATGCTGCGGCCCCATGTCGTGTCATTCCTCGACGAAATGCTGCGCTCGGTGCACAAGCTGCGGGTCGAGGAGGTGGTGGTGCCCGACGATTTCGAGGCCCGTCCGCTCGAGGCCCTGCGCCGGTTGCGCAGCGACAACTACGTGTTGCTGGCGGTGCGCACCCGCGGCGACTGGGAATTCAACCCGCGCAGCGACTTCATCCTGCAGCCGGGTTTCACCCTGATTGCGATGGCTTCGCCGCAGGGACGCAGCGAACTCGAACGCGCCCTGCAGGGAAGCAACCAGGACGACACGGAATAGCCGGCGCCGCCGGGTGCTCGGCGCGGGAACCCCGGACGTTCAGGCCAGCACGCCATCCTGCAGACGCAGGATCCTTGCGGCGCGTGCGGCAAGGTCGAGATCATGAGTCACCAGAATCAGCGCCGCGCCATGCTCGCGACAGAGTTCCAGCAACAGGCCGAACACGCCATTGGCAGCGCTGCGATCCAGGTTGCCGGTCGGTTCGTCTGCCAACAGGCAGGCCGGCCGGGTTGCCAGCGCCCGGGCTACCGCCACGCGCTGGCGCTCGCCGCCCGACAGTTCGCCGGGCCTGTGGCTCAGCCGATGCGCGAGGCCGACCCGCTCCAGCACCACGGTCGCCTGCCGCAGCGCCTCGGGGCGCGGCAGGCGCCTGATCAGCAGCGGCATGGCGACGTTTTCCAGGGCCGTGAATTCCATCAGCAGGTGGTGGAACTGGTAAACAAAACCCAGCGACTGATTGCGCAACCGGCCGCGCTCCGCCTCGCCGACCTGCGCCAGATCCCGGCCATGCAGCCGGACCGTGCCGGCGGTCGGCTGGTCAAGTCCGCCCAGCAGGTGCAGCAAGGTACTCTTGCCCGAACCGCTGGCGCCGACGATCGCCACCGTATCGCCGGCAGCGACACTCAAATCGACGCCGCTCAGGACCGGCACATCGGTCTGGCCCTGATGGAAGATCTTGCTCAGACCACTGCACTCAAGAACGGCATCACTCATAGCGTAGAGCCTCCGCCGGCTGCGTGCGGGATGCGCGCCAGCTCGGGTACAGAGTCGCCAGCAGGGTGAGAATGAACGACACCGCGCTGATGGTGCCGACATCCGACCAGTGCAGGTCCGAGGGCAGTTCGCTGATGTAATACACATCCTTGGCCAGGAAATGCATTCCCAGCAGGCGTTCCAGCGCCGGCACCACGACATCGATGTTGAGCGCCAGGGCCACGCCGCCGGCGACACCGGCGGCAAGCCCGACCGCACCGATCAGGGTGCCCTGCACGATGAAGATGGCCATGACGCTCTGCGGACTGGCCCCCAGCGTGCGCAGGATGGCAATGTCGGCGCGCTTGTCGGTGACCGCCATGACCAGGGTCGACACGATGTTGAAGGCGGCGACGGCCACGATCAGCATCAGGATCAGGAACATCATGCGCTTTTCGATTTCCACGGCACGGAAGAAATTGGCATGACTGCGCGTCCAGTCGCTGACCCAGGCATCCGCATCGAGAAAACGCAGCAATTCGCGACCGATCTGCGGTGCGGCAAACAGATCGTCCACCTTCAGCCGCACGCCGGAAACGCGGTCATCCAGGCGATACAGCTTTTGCGCGTCCGTCATGTGAATCAGGGCCAGGCCGGAATCGAACTCGAACATGCCGGCTTCGAAAATGCCCGCCACGCGGAACTGTTTGACCCTTGGCAGGATGGCCGCCGGCGTCACCAGCCCCTGTGGCGCCAGCAGGGTCACCTTGTCGCCGGTCTTTGCCCGCAAGGCGCGCGCCAGTTCGCTGCCGAGGACGATGCCGAACTCGCCCGGCAGCAACTGGACAAGTTTTCCCGAACGCATGTGGCGGGCGAAGTCGGCCACCTTGTCTTCGGCCTCGGGCAGGATGCCGCGCACCATCACGCCGCGCACCTGGCCATCGAAGCTCAGCATGCCCTGCGCCTCGACGTAAGGAGCCGCAGCCAGCACCCGGGGATGCCGCGCCGCGCCCTGCACCACCTTCACCCAGTCGGCAAGTTCGCCGTTTTCGCTGCTGATCTGGACATGGGAGACGACGCCGAGAATGCGCTCGCGCAATTCCTTCTGGAAGCCGTTCATGACCGAAAGCACCACGATCAGCGCCGCCACGCCGAGCGCGAGACCGGCCATCGAGATCAACGCGATGAAGGAGATGAAACGATTGGCAGCACCTTCGCGCGGCTGGGCGCGCGTGTAACGCAGACCGATGAGGAGTTCGTAGTTCATTAGTTCTGTCGGGTTGTTGGCCCATGTTAACATGCGACCATGCTGACGCTCATCGTGCCCGGCCTGATCTGGACCCGCCAGGCACTCGCGGACCTCACCTACGACCTGCCCCTGCCTGCTTTCACTACCCTGCTCGGGCGCGGCCGCTTGCGGCGGCGTCCGCCGCAAACCGGTACCGCTGCGCTGGCTGAAATCCTCGGACTGGCGACTCCGCTTCCCGCCGCCGCCCTGCGCCGCTTTGCGCTGCACGACCACCCCGGCGACGCCGACTGGCTTTGCCTCGATCCGGTGCGACTGAGCATCCAGCAATACTCTCTGATCGTCGATGATCCGCAGCAATTGAAGCTGACCGATGAAGAATCAAGCGCGCTCGCCGATTCGCTGGCGCCGGTTCTTGCCGGACTCGGCCATCTGGAAGTGATCTCGGCACAGGCGTGGAACCTGAAACTGACTGCGCCCGCCCCGGCCTTTCATCCCCTGCCTGAGGCTACAGGTCGCGCCGCAGCGCTGCTGCCGCTGGACGCGGCCTACACGCCCTGGCGCCACGCCATCAACGAAGCGCAGATGCTGTTGCACGTCCATCCGGTGAATAGCGCGCGCGAAGCCGCCGGGCAGGCCGTCGTGAATTCGCTCTGGCCATGGGGCGGCGGCCGCCTGCCCGACAGCAGCGACTGCATCAGCGCGCATGACCTGCTCTGGAGCGACGATCCGGTAGCGCAGGGCATTGCCCGCCTGCAGCAGTTCGACTGCGTCCCGCTGCCGGCCGCTTTCGCCGCGGCCGGAGCTCGCCGCCCGCTGGCGGTTTATGAAGCGCTGGAACAACCCGCTCGCGTAGGGGATGCGCTGGTCTGGCGCGACGAACTGGCCCGCTTCGAAGCCGACTGGCTGCTACCCGCAGTGAATGCGCTGCGCAGCGGCCGGCTCGACGCCCTGCGCCTGCTTGCCCCGGGCGATAGCGCGAGCGCCGAACTGCAGGTCAGCCGCGGCGATCTGTGGAAGTTCTGGCGCAAACCGTGCGCCTTGTCCGAACTGGCGCCGGCATGACCCACGCAACCCGCATCACGGTCCGCGAGATTCCTCCCCGCAGTACCTGGACACTCGAGCAGGGCGGCGTGCATCCGCTGCTGGCAAGGCTCTACGCCGCGCGCGGCATCCGCAGCATGGACGAACTCGATACGCGCAGCAGCGCCCTGCTGCCGCCGGCAGAACTCAAGGGTGCGAGCGAAGCGGCGGCGCTGCTGGCCGACACCATCGCCGCCGGCCGCAGGATCCTGATCGTCGCCGACTACGACTGCGACGGCGCGACCGGTTGCGCCGTCGGCCTGCGCGCACTGCGCATGATGGGCGCCACGGTCGATTATCTGGTGCCGGACCGCTTCACCCTCGGCTACGGGCTCTCGCTGGAAGTGGCACAACTGGCCGCCGCCCGCCAGCCGGATCTGGTGGTGACGGTTGACAATGGCATAGCCAGCGTCGAAGGCGTGGCGGAACTGAAACGTCTCGGCATCGCCACGCTGGTTACCGATCACCATCTTCCCGGCGACGAGATTCCGGCCGCGGCCGTGATCGTGAATCCCAACCAGCCCGGCTGCGCTTTTCCGAGCAAGGCGCTGGCCGGCGTCGGCGTCATGTTCTACGTCATGCTGGCCCTGCGCGCCGAACTGCGCCGCCGCGGCACCTATGCCAATCAACCGGAACCCAATCTCGCCGGCCTGCTCGACCTGGTGGCGCTGGGTACCGTCGCCGACGTGGTGGCGCTCGACCGCAACAACCGCATCCTGGTCGCCCAGGGACTGGCGCGCATCCGCGGCGGCCAGATGCAGGCCGGCATCGCCGCGCTGCTCGCCGTCGCCGGCCGCGAGGCCGGCCGCGCCGCCACCTTCGACCTCGGCTTTGCCCTCGGCCCGCGCCTCAATGCCGCCGGCCGCCTCGCCGACATGTCGCTCGGCATCGAATGCCTGGTCACGGACGATCCCGCGCGTGCCATGAACATAGCCCAGCAACTCGATGCCATCAACCGCGAACGACGCGTCATCGAAACCGACATGCGCGAGGATGCGGAGCTGCTGCTGGCCGCGCTCGACGCCGGCAACCGCGCCAGCCTGACGCTGTTCGATCCCGGCTGGCATCAGGGGGTGATCGGCATCCTGGCCGGCCGCGTCAAAGAGAAACTGCACCGTCCGACCTTTGCCTTCGCCCGCGGCAACGCCGGCGAACTGAAGGCGTCGGGCCGCTCGATTCCCGGCCTGCATCTGCGCGACGCACTGGATCTGGTCGCCAAGCGACATCCCGGCCTGCTGCTGCGCTTCGGCGGCCACGCCGCCGCCGCCGGCCTGACGCTGAAGGAAGATCGCCTGGCCGAATTCGAAGCCGGATTCGAGCAGGTCTGCCAGGAACTGTTGTCGCCGGCCGACCTGTCGCGCACGCTGGAAACCGACGGGCCGCTGGAAAGCGGCTACTTCTCGCTCGACGCCGTGCGCCTGATGCAGCAGGAAGTCTGGGGCCAGGCCTTCCCGGCGCCGGTATTCGCCGACAGCTTCCGCGTCCTCAATCAGCGCATCCTGAAGGACAAGCACCTCAAGCTCAAACTGCAAAAAGGCAATCAGCGCTTCGACGCGATCCAGTTCAATTTCGCCGACAGCGCGCCGGATCAAATCCGCGCCGCCTTCCGCGTCGACATCAACGAGTGGAACGGCACCCAGACCGTGCAGTTGTTGCTGGAACATTTCGAAGCAGCCGGCTGAAGCCGGAGCCGGCCGGCGGCGGGCACCGTATAATCGCGGCCCTTCGCATCGAAACCCCTGCCGCCGTGTCCCAACTCGAACAAGAACTCGCCCGCCGCCGCACCTTCGCCATCATTTCGCACCCCGACGCGGGCAAGACCACGCTCACCGAAAAGCTGCTGTGGTTCGGCGGCGCCATCCAGGTCGCCGGCGAAGTGCGGGCGCGCAAGGCCTCGCGCCACGCCACATCGGACTGGATGGAACTGGAAAAGCAGCGCGGCATCTCGGTCACCAGTTCGGTGATGCAGTTTCCCTACCGCGAGTGCATGATCAACCTGCTCGACACGCCCGGCCACGAGGACTTTTCCGAAGACACCTACCGCACGCTGACGGCAGTGGATTCGGCGGTGATGGTGATCGATTCGGTGAACGGCGTCGAAGCCCAGACCATCAAGCTGCTCAACGTCTGCCGCCTGCGCGACACGCCGATCCTGACCTTCATCAACAAGCTCGACCGCGAAGGCCGGCCGCCGATCGAACTGCTCGACGAAATCGAATCCGTCCTGAACATCCAGTGCGCACCGATGACCTGGCCGATCAGCATGGGCAAGCGCTTTCGCGGCGTCTACCACCTCTACGACGACAGCATCAGCTTCTTCGACCCGCAGGCGGAAAAGGGCACGGCCGAGGTCATCAAGGGCCTCGACAACCCTCGCCTCGACGAACTGATTCCGGATCAGGCTGAAGAACTGCGCATGGAAGTCGAACTGGTGCGCGGCGCCTCCCACAGTTTCGACCGCGAGGCCTATCTCGCCGGACGCCAGACCCCGGTGTTCTTCGGCTCGGCGATCAACAACTTCGGCGTGCAGTCGCTGCTCGACGCCATCGTCGATCTGTCGCCCGGCCCGCAGCCGCGCGCCACCGAATCACGTCTGGTGCAGCCCGGCGAAGCGAAATTCTCCGGCTTCGTCTTCAAGATCCAGGCCAACATGGACCCCAAGCATCGCGACCGCATCGCCTTCGTCCGCGTCTGTTCGGGCAAGTTCGAGCGCGGCATCAAGCTGAAGCAGTTATCGACCGGCAAGACGCTGTCGGTCAACAACGCCATCACCTTCATGGCGCAGGACCGCAACACCACCGACGAAGCCTGGCCGGGCGACATTCTCGGCATTCCGAATCATGGCACGGTGCTGCTCGGCGACGCCTTCAGCGAAGGCGAAGACCTCAAGTTCACCGGCATTCCCTGCTTCGCGCCGGAGCACTTCCGCCGCGCCCAGATTCGCAATCCGATGAAAATGAAACAGTTGCAAAAGGGCTTGCAGCAGTTGGCGGAAGAAGGCGCCACCCAGTTGTTCAAGCCTATTCACAGCAACGACCTGATCCTCGGCGCGGTCGGCACGCTGCAGTTCGACGTCGTCGCCCACCGCCTGGAATTCGAGTACGGCGTCGATGTCATGTTCGAGCCCTATCCGGTCGCTACGGCGCGCTGGCTGCGCGGCGACGAGTTGGCCATACGCGCCCTGGCCGACAAGGCCGGCGTCAATGTCGCGCTCGACGGCGCCGGCGACTATGTCTACCTGGCGCCCAACCGCGTCAATCTGTCGATGACCCAGGAACGCCACCCGGAAGTCAGTTTTCTGGAAACCCGCGAGATTCATTAACGCCCATTGCGCGACCGTGACCATCGACCCTGCCGAATAATCCTGGAAGGCACGCTTGTCATGACTGAAATTTCAGATGTAAGAATCCGCTGCGGCCACTGCCGGGCGACATTCTCCAGCCTCGTCCCGTTCGCCGATCTGGAATCTCTCGAGAGCGCGATCAAGGATGGCCTGCGGGCCACCTGTCCGTCTTGCGGGCAAGTGGTCGACTGCAACAGTAAGAACACGATGTGGCGCTATGCGGACGGCTCCGCAGGCGGCCTATCCGAATAATTCCGGTCGCCACTCCCGGGCGCCTCCCGCTTATGGAATGGCGCCCGCAGAGCAGTGAATTCGCAGACAGAGGCGCCGCGCCGGCGCCCCCGGGGTCACTTCTGCAGCGAGGCGTCTTCGACGAGTACCTTGTACGAATACCCTGAGCCGAAATCCTTGTCGGTGCGCACCATGCCTTTGACCAGCACGACATCCCCGACCTTGGCCTGATCCTTTGTCGTCACCAGCAGGTCATCCGTCTTGTCCGCAGCCGAACCCGAGCCGTCGCGCAGATGTATCCAGTTCTTGCCCATCACCGCTTCGGTGAACTTCACAACCTTGCCGCGAACCTGAACCGTCTTGTCTTTCAGTTCGGCGTTCTTGCTCACCACTTCGGCGACTGTTCGCGCATCCGCACCGCTGGCCTTGGCAACCTTTACGTCACCCGTGAACTCGGCCTTGGGCGCAGCGGAATGCGCCCCGCCCGTCGCCGCAGCCGCAGCACCGGCACCGGCACCGGCACCGGCACCGGCACCGGCACCGGCACCGGCACCGGCACCGGCCAGGCTGCCGAAGACTATCGACGGAAATGTTTTCTTCAGCGCCTTGCTCTCGAAATTGCTCATCATCATCACGTTTTCAATCGTGACCTTTTCACCCTTTTTCACCTTGGCCGTGCTCACCGCCGCCCACATTTCGCCGTCCGCCGTCTTCAGCCGCAGGTAGGTATAGCCCTCGACGTCCTTGACCTCGAGAATCTCCCCCTTGAGCACCGTAGTCGCAGCAGGGGCCGCCTTTGCGGCCGGCAGCGGGGCCGCCTTTTCGGCGCTCCAGGCTACGCTGCTGCAAATCATCACGAAAACAGCAATAAGCAATTTCATAAAAACCCGTCCCTTCAATAAGAAAACACATCAAGCGGCCTGCAGACCCAGGCCATGGAAATTCGTCCGGATGCTGACGCTACCTACTGCCCCATTTTACCTGCCCTGAGCTCCGCGCCGAAAGGCCGGCAGCGAATTGCCGCCGGCACCGGGGCAAGACAATCAAGACTCGCCAAACTGCAGAATGCCCGGCCGGTCCCGTCAAGTCTCGGTTTCGATGGTGTTGCGAATCACGCCCACGCCGGTGATCTCGGTTTCCATGATATCGCCCGGCATGAGAAATTCCGGCGGCTTGCGGCTGTAGCCGACGCCGGGAGGCGTTCCCGTGGCGATGATGTCGCCCGGTTCCAGGGTAAGGCCGCGCGACAGTTCGGCGATGATGCGGGGAATCTTGAAATACATCTGCTTGTAGCTGGCGTTCTGCTTCTCGACACCGTTCACCCGGCAGATGATGCGCACATCGTCGAGCGTGACGCCGGCGGCGGTGACTATCCATGGTCCCATGGGCCCGTAACCGTCCAGGCTCTTGCCCTTGAACCATTGACCGCCATGGCGCTTTTGCTGCACCTCGCGCACGGTGGTGTCGTTGAAGGCGGCATAGCCGAAGACGTAGTCCATGGCGTTCTCTTCGGTGATGTTGCGGCCCCGTCTGCCGATCACGACCGCCAGTTCGGCCTCCCAGTCGGCCGTCGCGGTAAAGGACGGATCGTAGGGAATGGCGGCGAAGGGACCGTTCATCGTATGCGTTGCCTTGGTAAAGAACACCGGGTTGTCAGGCAGTTTGGAAACCCCCTTGTCGGCGCGTGCATCCCTCCCCTCTTCGAAGTGCTCCAGATAATTCCATCCCACGCAGTAGATGTTGCGCTCGGGCTTCGGCACGGGCGACAGCAGTTTCACCTGACTTACCGTCATCAGCCGGGATTTCCTGGCAACGGCCTTGTCTGCCAGGGCTTTCGCCTGTGCCAGCCCCTTGTCGCCGCAGGCCAAGAGCGAGATCATCGAATCCGCCGCGAATGCCAGGGACACGCCCTGGCGCTTTGCTTCCGCCTCGACATCAATCACCCTGCCATCGTCCAGCACGATGCCGATCCGGGCCGCGGCATTCTCCTTGAACTGGCAGGTGGCGAAGCGGAGTCCGACCTTGCCGGCCAGAGGCGCTACCGCTTTGACATGCTCCGTCGCCACGGCCCTGGTGCCTTGCGCGGCGGCATCGAATTGCACGCCCATCAAGGCGCCGCCCATAGCGCTGGCACCCATCTTCAACAAATCCCGACGACTCTGATCCATTCCTGGCTCCTGAAAAGCTGTGTTGGTGAAATGTGGCAGACGACCCTGCCTCCCTATCCGCGCAAGCCGGACGACGATACTACCAACACTTGCGCGGATATTGATGGCGGCCTGCCGCGAACTGCCCGTGCCCCCGGCCTGCCTCCGCTGCAAGCGGTTCCAGCAAAGATTGCTGTACAGGTCAAAGCCGGTATTGTCTCCATGAGGCGACCGGCCTATAGTGCCGAACCAGATGAAAACTACCGGCCGCATTATCCCTATTGCCAGTGCGCCCAAGCTGCTGGCGGCGCATGACGGAGACTTGGCTGCTGCGCTAGGCGGCAGCCTGCACGACATGCGCAACCGGCGTGTGCGTGACTTGCGCATCTCGGTCACTGATCGCTGCAATTTCCGCTGCGTATATTGCATGCCGAAATCGGTGTTCGGCCATGACTACGATTTCCTGCCGCGTACCGATCTGCTCTCCTTCGAGGAGATCGGCCGCATCGCCCGCCTTTTCGTCGATCAGGGCGTGGAGAAGATTCGCATCACCGGCGGCGAACCGCTGCTGAGGCGGCATATCGAGAACCTGATCGGGCAGTTGGCGAAGCTGCCGGTCGAACTGACGCTGACCACCAACGGCTCGCTGCTGGCGAAAAAGGCGCGGGCGCTCAAGGATGCTGGCCTGAAGCGCGTCACGGTCAGTCTCGACGGCATCGACGATGCCGTCTTCAAGCGCATGAACGATGTCGATTACGCCGTCGGCGACGTGCTCGACGGCATCGCCGCCGCAGCCGCTGCAGGCCTGGCGCCGGTCAAGGTGAATTGCGTGGTCAAGCGCGGCAGCAACGACGACCAGATCCTGCCGCTGGCGCGCCACTTCCGCCACAGCGGCCACATCCTGCGTTTCATCGAATTCATGGACGTCGGCAGTTCCAACGGCTGGCGCATGGACGAAGTGCTGCCGTCCGCCGACGTGCTGGCCGTCATCAACGCCGAATTCCCGCTTGAAGCCATAGATGCCAACTACCCCGGTGAAGTGGCCGGGCGCTGGCGCTACCGCGACGGTGCCGGCGAGATCGGTGTCATCTCCTCCGTAACCCGGGCGTTCTGTGCCAGTTGCAGCCGCATCCGCTTATCCACCGAGGGCCAGCTCTACACCTGCCTCTTTGCCCGGAGCGGCCACGACCTGCGCGCCCTGCTGCGCCAGGGTGCCGGAGACGAACAGTTGCAGCGCGCCATTGCCGCCGTCTGGCGCGACCGCGACGACCGCTACTCCGAAATCCGCAGCGCCGCCACCACCCTGCCGGCCGGCTCCGGAAAAATTGAAATGTCCTATATCGGCGGCTGATCTGCGCCCCGCACCATGCCATGACCTCCATCCTCCAGACCCTTTCCTGCGCCGACAACTACGACCCGGAATCGCTGCATGTCGATCGTGCGCGCGAACTGATCCTCGATCTGCTGTCTCCCGTCGCCGGCCATGAGCAGGTTTTCGTGCGCCAGGCGCTGGACCGCGTGCTGGCCGGGGACGTCATCTCGCCCATCGACGTGCCGAGCCACGACAATTCGGCCATGGACGGCTGGGCCTTGCGCTGCGGCGATCTCGCCGCCACCGGCGAGACGCGCCTGAAGAACATCGGCACCGCTTTCGCCGGACGCGCCTTCGACGGCGCCATGAATGCCGGCGAAGCGGTGAGAATCATGACCGGCGCCGTCCTGCCGCCGGAAGCCGACTGCGTTGTGGTGCAGGAGGTCGCGCGCGTCGAGGGCGATGCCGTCATCATCCCGCCGGGCCAGCGCAGCGGGCAGAACCTGCGCCGCGCCGGCGAGGACCTGCAGGCCGGGCGCGCCGCCATCACCGCCGGCAAAAAGCTGCGTCCGGCCGAGATCGGCATCATCGCCTCGCTCGGCGTGGCGGAACTCGCGGTGCGCCGCCGCGTCCGCGTCGCGCTGTTTTCCACCGGCGACGAACTGTGCTCGATCGGCACGCCGCTGGCACCCGGTGCGGTCTACGACAGCAACCGCTACACGCTGTGGGGCATGCTGACGCGCCTGGGCTGCGACGTCATCGACATGGGCGTGATCAGGGACGAACCGGCCGCACTCGAAGCGGCGTTCCGCGAAGCCGCCGCTTGCGCCGACGCCATCATCACCAGCGGCGGCGTCTCGGTCGGCGAAGCCGACTTCATCAAGCAGTTGATGACCCGGCTCGGCGAAGTCGCCTTCTGGAAGATCGCCATGAAGCCCGGCCGTCCCATGGCCTTCGGCCGCATCCAGCCGGACGGCGCAGACCGCCCCGGCGCCTGGCTGTTCGGCCTGCCTGGCAATCCGGTGGCGGTGATGGTCACCTTCTACCAGTTCGTGCGACCGGCCATTCTCAAGCTGGCCGGCGTCGATCCGGTGCCGCCCTTTCCCGACTTTCCCGCGCGCTGCGTCGAAGCCATGAAGAAGGGCCGCGGACGCACCGAATTCCAGCGCGGCATCCTGTTCCGGGAAAACGCCGAGTGGTGCGTGCGCCCCACCGGTGCCCAGGGTTCCGGCGTGCTGCGCTCGATGTCCGAAGCCGACTGTTTCATCGTCCTCGAAGCCGGGCGCGACAACGTGAGCGCGGGCGATACGGTGAGAGTGCAGCTCATGAACGGACTGGTGTAGCGCCACCGGCATTCAGCCGCGCGGATCCGGCACAAACCCCGCGCCTGCGGGAAATGGTCTGGGATCGGCGAGACGCGGTCCGGCAATGATGCCGCGGGCAACCAGATTGGCGCGCGAATCATAGTAGATGGTGATGATCTCGTCGGGCGAATCGCTGTTGCGCACGAACTCGGTATGGCGCGTCGGCGAATACTCGCGTTCGCCATGCCCGGTGCCGAGTTTGAGCGACTTCAGTTCGGATTCCGCACGCAAGGCGGCACGCGATTCAGCCTTGTCGGCAAGCATTCCGGCGACACCGTTGGCGGAGTCGCTGCCCCCCTTTCCGACCGGCGCGGGAGCAGCCGACGGAGCCGCAGCGCGTCCAAGCTCGTCCTTCGCCATCGCACGCGATTCGCCGCGTCGGGGTTCCGCCGGCAGCGAGTACGGCGCCATGACATCGGCCTGGGACGGCAGTGCCTTCTCGCGATAGACCGCGACGCCGATCACGCCGACATTGCCCGGCCGGCCGGTGCGCGCCGCATAGCTGTCGGGCAGCGCGGTAAACACGAACTGGGCGACATCGTCCATGCTCTTGCGCCAGCCGTTGATGCCGTAGCTTTGCCAGCCGTTGAGCACATAGCCGGACTGCAGGGTAGCGGCGGTCTGGCCGGTGAGCACATTGACGCCGTCCACCGACAACACGGCAAGCAAGCGCTCGCCCTGCCGGCTCCTGAGTTCGACGCCGTAGCGGTCGCCGGGCGTGCCGGCGACATACAGCCTGCCGTCGTGCCGGTACGGCTGCAGCCGCTCGCCGGTGGTCCGGTCGACGATCGAAACATCGACCAGACGCGCCGCCAGCGCAGGCTGGGTACAGCCCAGCAGGGCGAGGAAACTCGCTGTGCCGAGAATGCAGGATGCAAGGGTAGGTTTCTTCATGATGTCCTCCGTGATTGATGGTTTGCGATGTCCGCAAGCCTGTAAACGGAGGACGTCAGAAAAAAGGGTTGGCGCTGTCCGGCCTATTTCAGATTGAGCAGATCGTCCGGCAGCACGAAGTCCGGGTAGCGCAGGCGAAAACGGGCAAGGCTTTGCGCCGCTTCCGCGCTGCGCCCCGCGGCGCGCAGCTCGCGGACGTGCTTGAGCCAGGCCTCGGGCGTGGCGGCATCGACGGCAGCGGGTGCGATCGAGTCGGCCGCGCCCGCACCGCTCGCCGCAGGGCCTGGAGACCGGGCTTCAAGCTTCATCAGCGCCCGCGCCGGGGCGGGACTCGCCGCCGGAGCGGCCACGGCAGGCGCATCGCGCCTCTCCCGCAACTCGTCCGGGCCGGCACGCAGTCCCTTCTCCATCGCCTTGTCTGGCATCGGTGCCGGCTCGGCCGGGGCCGTGGCCGTGGCAGCCGGCGGTGCGGCGGGCCCGGCAAGGCGGCGCGGCGCATCCTTGGCCGCGTCCGATTCCACGCGCCGACTTGTCTCCCCGACCGGCGCCACGGCGCTGATCGAGGACCCGGCCTCGGTGGAGCGCGGTGCCGGCGGGGCGCGCAAGGTTTCTCCTGCCGCCTCGGCCGCTTTCATTTCCTCGCGCAGATGGCGCTCCTGTTCGTCCATGACGCGCCAGGTCACCGACAGCCCGACAAGGGCCATGGCAAGCGCCGATGTCAGGGGCAGCCAGCGCTTCCACCACGGCGCCGGCTTGCGTGCCTTGGCGGCGCGGCCGACGTTCAGTTCGGCCCGTGCGGCAGCCAGGATGCTGCGGTCGAGGCCCGGGCCCGGTTCGGCACTGGCCGCTTCGCGGTACAGCGCATGAAGTGCGGCCAGGGTCGATTCCGGCACCTCGGGACCCGACGGCAGGGTGGAGCGGGTCATTGCAGATCCCCCAGTTCGCTGCGCAGTCGCGCATAGGCATAGCGCAAGCGGCTTTTCGCAGTCTCGAAGCCGGTGCCGGTGGCCTGGCCGATTTCCTCCACCGTCAGGCCGCCCTCGGTCGCCAGCAGGAAGGCTTCGCGCTGCACCGCCGGCAGAACCTCGATGGCGGCCAGCAGCCGGCCGGCCAGTTGCGCGCGCTCCAGCAGGCGCTCCGGCTGGACCCCGGCTGGCGCGGGGTAATCGGGCGGATCGCCGTCGGCGTCGGCGGCATCGACCTCGAATTCAGCCAGCCGGCCGCGCGCACGAAAGCCGTCGATCAGGCGATTGTGCGCGATGCGGTAGAGCCAGGTGGTGAATCTGGCTGACACCTCGTAGCCGCTGCGGGCGCGAATCACCGACATCCATACCTCCTGAAACATTTCATCCGCCTGCTCGCGCCGGCCGCACTGGTGCAACAGATAACGGAACAGGCGAGCGCGATGACGAGTGTAGAGCGCCTCGAACGCCGCCGCCTCGCCGTCGCGATAGGCCAGCATGAGGGTCTCGTCAGTGCGCGGTTCATCCACGCCTGAAGTGTAAACGAGGGAGCCGGGGTTTCGGGGTCAGGCTGAAACCGGCAGCCAGGCCAACATCACATTATTCACGCGTCACGTTACCGCGAAAAATTGTCACGGGCTGCGCGGACAGATGCGTTACGACACCGGGCGTGGCAAGGTCATTCTCGCCGGCTAATTGGACCCCTTCGGGGTTACGCCTGCTTCAGTTTTCTCCAATTGAGCGATGGGTAAAAGCACCTGGCATGTCACCCCCCCCTCCGGATTGTTGATTATTGAAATCGCGCCTTCATGACGCGCGACGATACAACGGCTGAGCGGCAGTCCAAGCCCTGTGCCGCCAGCCGGGTTGGCTGTGCGGGTGCTTTCATAGAAAGGCTCGAATACGGCATTGATTTCCTTTTCGGGAATGCCGCAACCCTGGTCAATCACTTGAAATGAGATAGCAGGAATCCCTGCCGGCGACTGGGTCCTGTTCAGCAGGGTGTCGGTCACCCGCAGAATGGTGGTCGCTCCCGCCGGCGAGTAGCGTACGGCATTCGCCATCAGGTGTTCAAAAACCTGGCGCAGCCGGATCGGGTCTCCCCGGAAACAGGGTACTTTCGCCTGCAAGTCCATGACCAGTTGTTGGCCGGCCTTCTTCGCCATGAGCTCCATGACGGTGCTGATCGCGAGCGCAAACGGTGCGACATCGATCTCTTGCATCGGGTCTTGCGCATGCCCCGCATGTTCATTCCATTCCTGATCTGCGATGGAAAGCAGGGACTCCACAAGGCCGCTCAGCTGGATACCGGATGCATAGATATTGTCGAAGTAGCCCGCCAGTGCCTCCCGCTTTGCATCTTCCAGTGTGACCTGGCCCAGTTCTGAATAGCCGATAATGCTTTGCAAAGGTGTGCGCATTTCATGGCTTACATTCGTCATGAAGCGGGTTTTGACCGCGTTGGCGCTTTCAGCCTCGGCACGTGCCGTTGCCAATTCCAGAGTTCTGCTGAGAACCCGGGCCTCCAGCTGTTCGCGGTGCTTCGCCAGTTTTCTGCTGTAGATAAGGAGCAGGCAGAGTAGAGCCAGCGTAACGAAAGCCAAAAAAACGGCAATCCGGTAATAGTTGAATTTCTCCCTTGTCACATGGACCACTTCCTTGTTGCTCCATCGATCCTGAATCAATTGCCTGGTGCCATCCTCGTCGATCAGTCGCAACCCGGCGTTTATCTTTTCCAGCAATGCCTGATTGCCCTTGCGCACGGCAATGTAAGAAGTGCTGGCCTCGACAGCCTGCTTGACAGCGACAATCCCGGGGACGCCGCTTTTCGCCAATTCGAACTCGCCGGCCCAGCGCTCGGTTATCAGGGCATCAAGCTGATCCCGTTCAAGCATCCGGAATCCTTCACGCAGGTCAGAAACCGTCTGCAGACGGATCAGGGGGAATTTCTGCATCAGGGAAGTGGTGTAGCCCCCCTTTTCCGCTCCAACGGTCCTGCCCTCAAGGGATCCGGTATCACTGATATCAACACGGGACGATTTTCGGAAAATCACGAACTCTGATTTGAGCAGTGGTTCGGAAAAGTCGTACAGTTTTTCCCGCTCGGGGTTCTTGTTGATCAGTACCAATGCGTCGGCTTTGTCGCCGCGCACCTGTTCCTGAGCTTGAGCCCAGTCCATCGCTATAAATTGCGCGTTGATCTGACCTTTCTGGATGATTGCCTTTGCAATGTCTACGACCACACCAACGGTCGCGGTTTGCTCCAGATAGATGAACGGCGGGTAATTCGCATTACCCAGGAAAATATATGAGGATCGGCCGGAAATCGCTTCCGGTTCAACTGCGAACGCGGAAGGAGAGAAAGTCAGGCACGACAAAAAAAGAATCAGAATCTTGCGAATTAAGGACATGCCGCCAAACTCCAGCGTATTTATCTTGCACTGATTATGCGCTCTTGTCCCATCCCTGCGTCGTCGCCAACCGGCGCAAGCACTCCAGCGTCGCGGCAAAGTCCATCCCTTGCAGCAGACGCCCCGCTGCGTCGATCTCCGCCGCCAGGGCGCTGCCCGCCACGGCCTCCTGCAGGGCCTTGAAGCGACCCAGCGCGTCGAACTTGTTTGCCCCCAGCAGCGGCAGCAGTTCCGCCACCAGCGCGGCAACGCGCGTCATGTCCAGGGGTTTGTCCGCCACCGCCGGGGTGTCGGCTGCATTCATGCTGCCCGCATCCGCCGCCGGCAGCCACTTGGCGAGTTCCGCCTTGAGTGCATCGAACATGATCGGCTTATTCAGAACATCGTCCATGCCCGCCGCCAGACAGCGCCGCCGGTCCTCCGCGAATGCATTCGCAGTCAGGGCGATGATCGGGCGCCGCGGCTGCCCCGTTTCCTTCTCCCTCCGCCGCAGGGCCTCGGTGGTGGCATAGCCGTCCACGCGCGGCATCTGCACGTCCATCAGGATCAGGTCGGC
>Ga0194038_1000416_pt1 | contig 18705 bp, 18 predicted proteins | sample JunL226m_MetaG_FD_148630 | JGI IMG/M metagenome (GOLD analysis project Ga0194038, IMG submission 148630) | Anoxic zone freshwater microbial communities from boreal shield lake in IISD Experimental Lakes Area, Ontario, Canada - Jun2016-L227-6m | ecosystem: Environmental > Aquatic > Freshwater >... | reverse complement strand
CCACCGCCTCCCCCACCACCGGTAAAGCCCGCGCCGCCACCACCACCGCCGCCCGTTGCCGTGCCCGAGAAAATCTCGCACGCCCCCACGCCACGCGACTACCGCAAGGACGCCGCCGCACACCTCTACGGCGGCAACCGCGAGCGCGTCTACCCCGGCAAGATGCCGCCACTGCTCTACGCCGTGGGCGTGCTCGAAGTCGATATCGACAACATGGGAATAATCACCGCACTGCGCTGGCTGCGCGCACCCAGCCAGGCACCCGAGGTAATGTCCGAAATCGAGCGCACGGTACGCAAGGCTGCGCCGTTTCCAGCACCCATCAAGATGGGCCGCGTGACCTACACCGACACCTGGCTGTGGCACAAGAGCGGCCGCTTCCAGCTCGACACCCTGACCGAAGGGCAGCTCTAGTCAGCGCCGGTGCCAGCGCTTCAGGCGCTGGCGAACACGGCGTCGAGTTGCTGCAGCCAAGCCTCTTTCTCGGCGGGCTCGGCAAAGCTGGCCTGCAGGCTGTTTCTCGCCAGTTGCCAGGCATCACGGGGCCCGAGTTCGGGTAGCGCGTCAAACAGCGCCGTGTAGTTGCGCAGCACATAGCCACCAAAGTAGGCTGGGTCGTCCGAGTTGACCGTCACACACAAGCCCGCGCGCAGCAACGTGGCGAGGTTGTGCTTTGCCATCGACGCAAACACGCACAGCTTGATGTTCGATAAGGGGCACACCGTCAGCGGCACCTGCTCGCGCGAAAGGCGCTGCACCAGGGCCGCATCTTCCAGGCAGCGCACGCCGTGGTCCACGCGCTCGACCTTGAGCACATCCAGCGCACTCTCGATGTAGGCCGGTGGCCCTTCCTCGCCCGCATGCGCCACGCAATGCAGGCCCAGTGCGCGGCAAGCCTCAAACACGCGGGCAAATTTTTCGGGTGGATTGCCGCGCTCGCTGGAGTCCAGCCCCACGCCCAGCAGATGTTGGCGCAACGGCAAAGCATCGTGCAGGGTCTGCAAGGCCGACTCCTCGGATAGATGGCGCAAAAAGCACATGATCAATCCGGCGCTGATGCCCAAGTCGCGCCGCGCCTCGTCGCACGCGCGCACCAGGCCCAGGATCACGCTGCGGATCGGGACGCCGCGCTCGGTGTGCGTTTGCGGATCAAAAAACAGTTCGGCGCGCACCACCCCGTCCGCCGCGGCACGGCGGAAATACGCCATCGCCATGGCATAAAAATCGTCTTCATCGCGCAGCACCGAAGCCCCAGCGTAGTACAGGTCCAGAAAACTCTGCAGGTCGGTAAAGGCACAGGCCTGGCGCAGCGCCTCGACGCTGGCGTAGTTCAGGCGCACCTGGTTCTTTGCGGCCAGCGCAAAAATCATTTCCGGCTCCAGCGAGCCCTCGATATGGATATGCAACTCGGCCTTGGGACTGCGCCGAATCAGCTCCGGCAGACGTTCGCGTGGGATGGCACTGAAATTCATGGTGGCGCGATATTGCCAGAATTCGGCACGGCGCTGGCTGCGTCACGACCCCCGGTACGTGGAGTAGCTCCACGGGCTTACCAGCAGGGGCACGTGGTAGTGTTGGTCGGCGTGGGCCACGCCGAAGTCGAGGCTGACGTGGTTGAGGAAGTTGGGTTCGGGCAGGGCCACGTTGCGGCTCTTGAAGTAGCCTGCCACGTCAAACACCAGGCGGTAGGTGCCTGCGCGCAGGCTGGCGTGGTCGTAGAGCATGCCGTCGGGGTTGCGCCCATCGTGGTTGAGCACAAACTCCTTGACCAGCGTGGCCGCGCCGTCTTGGGTGGTGTACAGTGCCACCCGCATTCCCGCTGCGGGGCAGCCGTGCATGGTGTCCAGAACGTGTGTGCTCAAACCCATTTTTCCTCCTTGTGATGAATGCTGCAAAGTGTATTCAGTTTCAGGCTTGCCGCTATCATCGGCGGCCTGATAATTTGCCTGCGCCCAACGCAATCACAACCAACCCCCTGCCATGACCCATTACGACTCTACCCAAGCCTACCCGCGTGACCTGATCGGCTACGGAGCGCACCCGCCCCATGCGCAGTGGCCCGGCGGCGCGCGCGTGGCGGTGCAGTTTGTACTCAACTACGAAGAAGGCGGCGAGAACAGCGTGCTCCACGGCGACGCGGGTTCGGAGCAATTCTTGTCGGAGATGTTCAACCCGGCCAGCTACCCGGATCGCCACATCAGCATGGAAGGCATCTACGAATACGGCTCGCGCGTGGGCGTGTGGCGCATCCTGCGCGAGTTTGAGCGGCGCGGCCTGCCACTTACGGTGTTTGCGGTATCGATGGCGCTGCAGCGCCATCCCGAGCTGGCCGCCGCGCTGGGGCAACTCGGCCACGAGATCGCCTGCCACGGCTGGCGCTGGATTCATTACCAGAATGTGGACGAGGCCACCGAGCGCGCCCACATGTGCGAGGGCATGGACATCCTCACACGCCTGTGCGGCACGCGCCCGCTGGGCTGGTACACCGGGCGCGACAGCCCCAACACGCGCCGCCTGGTGGCCGACTTCGGCGGCTTTGCCTACGACAGCGACTACTACGGCGACGACCTGCCGTTCTGGATGCAGGTGCGCAAGACCGATGGCAGCGTGGTGCCGCAACTGATCGTGCCCTACACGCTCGACTGCAACGACATGCGCTTTGCCCTGCCGCAGGGCTACTCGCACGCCGACCCGTTCTTCCAGTACCTCAAGGACAGCTTTGATGCGCTCTACGCCCAGGGCGACCCCTCCGGTGCCAACCAGCCCGCCATGATGAGCATCGGCATGCATTGCCGCCTGCTGGGCCGCCCCGGCCGGATTGTGGCCTTGCAGCGCTTTCTGGACTACCTTGCGCAGCACGACAAGGTCTGGATTTGCCGGCGCATCGACATTGCCCAGCATTGGAAAGCAACCCACCCCTATGCCGGGTGATGCGCTGACTCCAACAGAATAACGACAACACACCATGACCCTGACTCTCGAACAACTCAACCATGCCAGCGGCGAAGAAGCCGCCGCGATGCTCGATGGCCTGTACGAGCATTCGCCCTGGATTGCCGGGCAAGCCCTGAGCGCGCGCCCGTTCCAATCGCTCACCCACCTCAAGCACGCCATGGCCGAGGTGCTGGCACGCGCGGGCCGCGACGCGCAGTTGGCGCTGATCCGCGCCCACCCCGAACTGGCGGGCAAGGCCATGGTCAGCAAGTCGCTGACGGCTGAATCCACCAACGAGCAGACCAAGGCCGGGCTGACCGACTGCACGCCCGACGAGTTCGCCAAAATCCAGCAACTCAACGCCGACTACAACGCCAAATTTGGCTGGCCTTTCATCCTGGCCGTGCGCGGCCCGCGCGGCCTGGGCTTGAACAAGGCGCAGATCATCGCCGCCTTCGAGCGCCGTTTGCACGACCACCCCGACTTCGAGCTGGCCGAGTGCCTGCGCAACATCCACCGCATCGTCGAGATCCGGCTCAACGACAAGTTTGGCGTACAGCCCACGCTCGGCCACCAGGTGTGGGACTGGCAGGAAAAGCTGGCCCAGCACAGCGACGCGGGCTATGCCGAACTGGGTCAACTCACCGTCACCTACCTGACCGACGCGCACCGCGCCTGCGCCCAACGTATCAGCCACTGGATGAAGGACTGCGGCTTTGACAGCGTCGAAATCGACGCCGTGGGCAACGTGGTGGGCCGCTACCACCCGGCCACGGTGGGCGCGCGCTACCTGCTCACCGGCAGCCACTACGACACCGTGCGCAACGGTGGCAAGTACGACGGCCGCCTGGGCATTTTTGTGCCGATGGCCTGCGTGCAGCAGTTGCACCAGCAGGGCAAGCGCTTGCCGTTCGGCATCGAAGTGGTGGCCTTTGCCGAAGAAGAAGGCCAGCGCTACAAGGCCACCTTCTTGGGCTCGGGCGCGCTCATTGGCCAGTTCGATCCCGCGTGGCTCGACCAGCAGGATGCCGACGGCGTCCCCATGCGCGCGGCCCTGCAGCACGCGGGCCTGTGCGTTGACGACATTGCCAAAATCCGGCGCGACCCCGCGCAGTACCTGGGCTTTGTTGAAGTCCACATCGAGCAGGGCCCGGTGCTCAACGAATTGAACCTGCCGCTGGGCGTGGTCAGCTCGATCAACGGCAGCGTGCGCTACCTGTGCGAAATCATCGGTACCGCCAGCCACGCAGGCACCACGCCGATGGACCGCCGCCACGACGCCGCCTGCGCCGTGGCCGAACTGGCGCTCTACATCGAACAGCGCGCCACGCAAGACGGCGACAGCGTGGCCACCATCGGCCAGTTGCAGGTGCCCAATGGTTCGATCAACGTGGTGCCGGGGCGCTGCACTTTCAGCCTCGACCTGCGCGCACCCACCGACGCGCAACGCGACGCGCTGGTGGCCGATGTGCTGCAGCAGTTGCAGGCCATCTGCCAGCGCAGGGGCGTGCGCTCTAGCTGCGAGGAAACCCTGCGCGCCGCTGCCGCGCCCAGTGCCCCCGCATGGCAGGCGCGCTGGGAGCAGGCGCTTGGCGCCCTGGGTGTGTCGCTGCACCGCATGCCCAGCGGTGCCGGCCACGACGCCATGAAGCTGCACGAGGTCATGCCGCAGGCCATGCTGTTTGTGCGCGGCCAGAACGCGGGCATCAGCCACAATCCGCTAGAGTCCACCACCAGCGACGACATGCAACTTGCCGTTGACGCCTTTACCCATTTGATCCACCACCTCACACCATGAACCATTACGAACAACTCGACGCCTGGATTGACGCCCACTTTGACGAACAGGTGCGCTTTCTGCAAGCGCTGATCCAGGTCCCCACCGACACGCCCCCGGGCAACAACGCGCCGCACGCCGAGCGCGCCGCGCAACTGCTCGACGCCATGGGCCTGCACGCCGAGCAGCACCCGGTGCCCGCCGAACTGGTGCACGCCGAAGGGCTGCAATCCATCACCAACCTGGTGGTACGGCGCAACTACGGCCCGGGCCGCACGGTGGCCCTCAACGCCCACGGTGACGTGGTGCCCCCGGGCGAGGGCTGGAGCCACGACCCCTACGGCGGCGAGATTGAAGACGGCAAGATCTATGGCCGCGCCTCCGCCGTGAGCAAGTGCGACTTCTCCACCTACGCCTTTGCCGTGCGCGCGCTGGAGTCGCTCAAGGCACCGCTGCAAGGCGGTGTGGAACTGCTGTTCACCTACGACGAAGAGTTTGGCGGAGAAGTCGGCCCGGCCTGGCTGCTCAAGAACAAGCTCACGCGGCCCGACCTGATGATTGCGGCGGGCTTTTCCTACCAGGTGGTTACCGCGCACAACGGCTGCCTGCAAATGGAAGTCACCGTGCACGGCAAGATGGCGCACGCCGCCATTCCCGACTCGGGCGTGGACGCGCTCCAGGGCGCGGTGCACATCCTCAACGCCCTGTACGCGCAAAACACGCTCTACAAGGGCATCTGCTCCCAGGTTGAAGGCATCACCCACCCTTACCTCAACGTCGGCCTGATCGAAGGCGGCACCAACACCAACGTCATTCCCGGGCGCGTGACCTTCAAGCTCGACCGGCGCATGATCCCCGAAGAAAACCCCACTGAAGTGGAAGCCACGCTGCGCCAGGTGATTGCCGACGCCGCCGCGCAATGCAAGGGCATCAGTGTCGACGTCAAGCGCATTCTGCTGGCGCGCGCACTGCAGCCGCTGCCGGGCAACCAGCCGCTGGTGCAGGCACTGCAGCGCCACGGGCAGGCGGTGTTTGGCGAGCCCATCCCCGCGCTGGGCACGCCGCTGTACACCGACGTGCGCCTGTTCTGCGAAGCCGGCATCCCCGGTGTGATCTATGGCGCGGGCCCGCGCACGGTGCTGGAGTCGCACGCCAAGCGCGCCGACGAGCGCCTGGACCTGCAAGACCTGCGCCGCGCCACCAAGGTGATTGCCCGCACGCTGCTCGACCTGTTGACTTGACCTGAGCCAGCGCAGCGCCGCATGTCCTGGCACGCCAAGCTTTCGCTGGACTACCGGCACGAGGCGGGCAGCACCGTGCTGCGCCACCAGCACACCGGGCCGCTGCGCGTGCTGCAAAGCCTGTACCCCGAAGGCCCTGCCGTGTGCCACAACGTGCTGGTGCATCCCCCCGGCGGCCTGGTGGGGGGCGACACACTCACCATCGGGGTGGACGTGCAGCCGCACGCGCACGGCCTCATCACCACGCCGGGGGCCACACGCTTTTACCGCTGCGACGACGCCCCCGCCCTGCAAAGCACCCACCTGGCGCTGGCCGAGAATGCGCGCCTGGAGTGGCTCCCCCTCGAAGCCATTTGCCACAGCGGCTGCCTGGCCGAAAACCGCCTCAGCATGGCGCTGCAGCCGGGTGCCGAGCTGATCGGCTGGGACATCACCGCGCTGGGCCTGCCGCACGCCAACCAGCCGTTTGCCCACGGGCGCTTTCAGCAACACATTGAACTCAGCGGCGTCTGGCTGGAGCGAGCGCTGATCGACGCGCACGACACGCTGCTGCTCGATGGCGCAGCCGGTATGGCCGGGCAGCGCTGCATCGCCTCGCTGTTCTTCACCACCGGCAGCGCGCTCGCGCGCGAGCGCAGGCAAGGCGCACTGGAGAGCGCCCGCGCCGTCATCGCCTCCCACCCTTTAAGCGCCAGCGCCGGTGTGACCAGCCCCAACCCCCAGGTGATCGTGCTACGCGCCCTCGCCCCGGTCGTTGAACCCGCCATGGACCTGCTCAAACAAGTGCGCCGCCGCTGGCGCCAAGACCTCTGGAATGCCCAACCTGTTGATCCGCGTATTTGGGCGATGTAGAGCGCCCCCCATGAACCGCCTCACCACTTTCGTCATCGCGAGGCCGTCATTGCAAGCGTAGCGCGGCAATCCATGCAGGCACAAAGTCATGGATCGCCACGGCCTGACGGCCTCGCGATGACGGAATGCGAAGCGGCCTCGCGATGACGGAGTGCGAAGTGGCCTGGTGATGGCAAAGTGAAGGGGTGGCCTCGGATGGCGAAAGGCCGTCATTGCGAGCGAAGCGCGGCAATCCATGCAGGCACAAAGTCATGGATCGCCACGGCCTGACGGCCTCGCGATGACGGAATGCGAAGCGGCCTCGCGATGACGGAGTGCGAAGTGGCCTGGTGATGGCAAAGTGAAGGGGTGGCCTCGGATGGCGAAAGGCCGTCATTGCGAGCGAAGCGCGGCAATCCATGCAGGCACAAAGTCATGGATCGCCACGGCCTGACGGCCTCGCGATGACGGAGTGCGAAGCGGCCTCGCGATGACGGGATGGATGAGGCGTCGCGAAGACGGGATGGATGAGGCCGCGCAGTGACGAAACCTCGGTACACGGTTCATTTGCAGTTTCGATCCCGAAACAGGAGACTCGCAATGCTGCGGCCTGGGGTGGGCGTTGGGGGCGATTTCGGAACCGCAGGTTCATGAGCCCCCGGCGTCCACCCCAGGCCGCAGCCGCAGCCGCAGCGGCAACCGTGGCAGCAGCCGCAGCTGCAAAAACGCAGAAGCCAATCAGATCGCCACCAGGCTGCGCACGTCGTCGATCTCCATGTTCCGGCCTTTGCCGTGTGCCAGCACGGCGCCGCGTTCCATCACGATGTAGTCGTCGGCCAGTTCGCGGGCGAAGTCGTAGTACTGCTCGACCAGCAGGATCGCCATGTCGCCGCGCTGCGCGAGCATGCGGATCACGCGGCCAATGTCCTTGATGATGCTGGGCTGAATGCCCTCGGTGGGTTCGTCCAGAATCAGCAGGCGCGGCTTGGCGGCCAGCGCGCGTGCAATTGCCAGTTGTTGCTGCTGGCCGCCAGACAGATCGCCGCCCCGGCGGCCCAGCATCTGCTTGAGCACCGGAAACAACTCAAACAACTCCGCTGGCACAGGTGTGCCAGCGGGCTTGCCCGCCAGCCCCATGGCCAGGTTTTCCTGCACCGTGAGGCGGCCAAAAATCTCGCGTCCCTGCGGCACAAAGCCCAGCCCGGCGCGCGCACGCTCGTAGGGCGTGGCCTGGTGCAGCGGCTTGCCATCGAGCTCAATGCTGCCGGAGCGGATCGGCACCAGCCCCATCAGGCTTTTGAGCAGCGTGGTCTTGCCCACGCCGTTGCGCCCGAGCACAACCGTGACCTTGCCCAACTCGGCCTGCAGGCTCACGTCGCGCAGGATGTGCGAGCCGCCGTAGTACTGGTTGATGTTGTTGACTTGCAGCATCAGAGGGTCCGTACAGTCAGGGCGTGGCCAAGACCACGGAGGCACTTCGTCAGGCGCAGTGCGAACGGGTAAAAGCGATCAGCGGCCAAGGTACACCTCGATCACACGCTCGTCGGCCTGCACCTGGTCGAGCGTGCCTTGCGCCAGCACCGAGCCGTCGCACAGCACGGTGACGATGTCGCTGATGGTGCGGATAAAGCCCATGTCGTGCTCCACCACCATCAGCGAGTGCTTGCCCTTGAGCGACAAAAACAACTCGGCGGTGCGCTCGGTTTCTTCGTCGGTCATGCCCGCCACCGGTTCGTCCAGCAGCAGCAGCTTGGGGTCTTGCATCAGCAGCATGCCAATTTCCAGCCATTGCTTCTGGCCGTGGCTGAGGTTGCCCGCCAGCCGCGTGGCGCTTTGCTCCAGGCCGATGGTGTGCAGCACTTCGAGCAATCGGTCGCCCTGGGCCGAATCGAGCCGGAAGAACAGCGACGCGTGCACGCCCTTGTCGGTGTGCAATGCCAGCTCCAGGTTCTCGAACACGCTGAGCTGCTCAAACACCGTGGGCTTTTGGAACTTGCGGCCAATGCCCAGTTGCGCAATCTCGGGCTCGCTGTAGCGCAGCAGGTCGATGGTGCTGCCAAAGTACACGGTGCCTGCGTCGGGCCGGGTCTTGCCAGTGATGATATCCATCATGGTGGTCTTGCCCGCACCGTTGGGGCCAATCACGCAGCGCAATTCGCCCGGCGCAATGTCGAGCGACAGGCCGTTGATCGCCTTGAAACCGTCAAAGCTCACGTGCACGTCTTCCAGGTACAGGATGCGCCCGTGGGCCACGTCCACCTCGCCTTGCGTGAGCACGCGCGAGAAGCCCGCCGTGCGCCCGCCGGACTCGGTCTGGCCCGCGCGTGCCGCCTGCGCCGCGCGGTGCGCCTCCAGGCGCTTGGCGCCCTGCTCCATCAGTTCGGGCGTCATGCCTTGCTCCCCTTGCGCTTCTTCACCAGCCCGACCACGCCGTCGGGCAGGTAGAGCGTGACGCCAATGAACAGCGCGCCCAGAAAATACAACCAGAATTCGGGGTAGGTCACGGTCAGCCAGCTCTTGGCCCCGTTGACCAGAAACGCGCCAATGATCGGCCCGATCAAGCTGGCGCGACCACCCACGGCGGTCCAGATGGCAATCTCGATCGAGTTGGCCGGGCTCATTTCGCTCGGGTTGATGATGCCCACCTGCGGCACGTACAGCGCACCAGCCACGCCACACATCATGGCCGAGATCGTCCAGATGGTGAGCTTGTAGCCAACCGGGTTGTAGCCCGAGAACATGACGCGCGACTCGGCATCGCGCACCGCCTGCAACACCCGCCCGAACTTGGACGCCACCAGCCAACGCGCCAGCAAAAAGAACAGCAGCAGCGTCAGCGCCGTGATAACAAACAGCGTCATGCGCATGCTGGGCGTGGCAATCGGAATGTCGAGCAGGCGCTTGAAGTCGGTAAAGCCGTTGTTGCCGCCAAAGCCGGTCTCGTTGCGGAAGAACAGCAGCATGGCGGCAAAGGTCATGGCCTGGGTGATGATGGAGAAGTACACGCCCTTGATGCGCGAGCGGAAGGCAAAAAAGCCAAACACAAACGCCACCACGCCCGGCACCGCCAGCACCAGCACGCAGGTGGCCACAAAACTGTCGCTCAACACCCAATGCCAGGGCAGCGCCTTCCAGTCCAGAAACACCATGAAGTCGGGCAAGGGGCTCTTGTAGTTGCCATCCAGCCCGATCTGGCGCATCAGGTACATGCCCATGGCGTAGCCACCGAGCGCAAAAAATACTCCATGGCCCAGGCTCAGAATGCCGGTGTAGCCCCAAATCAGGTCCATCGCCAGCGCGCAGATGGCGTAGCACATGATCTTGGCCACCAGCGCCACCACAAAGTCGCTCAGGTGCAGCGCACTGTCCGCAGGCACCAGCAGGTTAAGCACCGGCACCAGCGCGCACAGCAACACCAGCGCCCCCAACCAAGCGCCCCAGCCCGTGCGACTCAACAACGGGGTGTTCATATCTCCCGTCCTTTCATGGCAAAGATGCCTTGGGGGCGCTTCTGGATGAAGATGATGATGAACACCAGCACCGCAATCTTGGCCAGCACCGCGCCGGTCCAGCCTTCCAGAAACTTGTTGAGCACACCCAGCCCGAGCGCGGCGTACACGGTGCCGGCCAACTGGCCGACGCCACCGAGCACCACCACCATGAACGAGTCCACGATATAGCCCTGCCCCAGGTCCGGCCCGACGTTGCCCACCTGGCTGAGCGCACAGCCGGCCAGCCCTGCAATGCCTGAGCCCAGCGCAAAGGCGTAGGTGTCCACCCGCGCGGTGTTGACGCCCATGCACGCGGCAATCGGGCGGTTTTGCGTCACGCCGCGCACAAACAGACCCAGGCGTGTGCGCTCGATCAGGAACCACACACCCAGCAGCACGGCACAGGCAAAGCCCACAATCACCAGCCGGTTGTAGGGCAGCGACAGGTTGCCCATGAGCTGCACGCCGCCGCTCATCCAACGCGGGTTTTCCACGCCCACGTTTTGCGCGCCAAAGAGCGTGCGCACCAACTGCATCAGCATCAGGCTGATGCCCCAGGTGGCCAGCAGGGTTTCGAGCGGGCGGCCATAGAGGAAGCGGATCACGCTGCGCTCCAGCGCCGCGCCCACCAGGGCCGACGCCATAAACGCCACCGGCACCGAGGCCAGCAGGTACCAGTCAAACGCGCCGGGAAAGAATTTTTGGAACACGCCTTGCACCACATAGGTGGCGTAGGCACCAATCATCATCAGCTCGCCGTGGGCCATGTTGATCACACCCATCAGCCCATAGGTGATGGCCAGCCCCAGCGCCACCAGCAGCAGGATGGAGGCCAGGCTGATGCCGCTGAAGATGGCACCAAGCCGGTCGCCCCAGGCCAGGCGCGACTCCACCTGCGACAGACTGCGTTGCAGCACCGACTTGACCTGCGCGTCGCTCTCGTCGCGCAAGCGCTCCAGCAGCAGCGTCTTGGTAGCAGCCTGCGAGCTTTGCGCCAGCAGGTTGGCCGCGTGGATGCGCTTGTTGCGGTCGCTGCTCGAGAGCAGTGCCGCCGCCTGCAGCAGCGCCAGGCTGTCGCGGATATCGGCCACGGGCTCAAGCGAGAGCGCCTTGTCGATCAGGGGCAGCTTGGCTTCGTCCAGATTGCCTTGCAGCGTCTTGACTGCCGCGCGGCGCAATGCTTCGTCTGGCGAGAGCAGTTGCAGCGCTGCCAGGGCCGATTCAATTTCACCGCGCATGCGGTTGTTGTTGGTCACGTCTTCGGCGCTGGCAGGCATTGCCGACTCGCTGCCCGATACCGGGTCCACCGCGCGGTCGCCGCGTGCGATCAGGGCCTTGCCGTCCACCAGCTTGACGTTGTCGTCGGATAGCGCCTGGATAAAGCGCACCGTGTTTTCATCGGCGTGCGCAACCGAGGCGCGCAGCGCCTCGATGCGCGTTGCGCCCTCCCCGCTTGCAATGCTCTTTGCTTCGTCAGCCGTTAGCGCGTGAACGTGGGCGGCGGCGAAGGTGAGTGCAATGCAACGCAGGAGGCGCAACATGGATAGTTACTTCTTCACAGGCTCGTCAGGCTTGGACGCATTGCCTTCGATGAACGGAGACCAGGGCTTGGCCTTGACCGGGCCGGGCGTCTTCCACACCACGTTGAACTGACCATCGGCCTTGACTTCGCCAATGAACACCGACTTGTGCAAGTGGTGGTTCTTTTCATCCATCTTGCTGGTGATGCCGCTGGGTGCCTTGAAGGTCTGGCCGGCCATGGCGGCAATCACCTTGTCCACGTCGGTGGACTTGGCTTTTTCAACCGCTTGCTTCCACATGTTGATGCCGATGTAGGTGGCTTCCATCGGGTCGTTGGTGAGCGGCTTGTCCTTGTGGCCGGCAATGCCCTTGGCCTTGGCGTAGTCGCTCCACTTCTTGATGAACGCGGTGTTGTCCGGGTTCTTGATGCTCATGAAGTAGTTCCAGGCGGCCAGGTGGCCCACCAGCGGCTTGGTGTCCACGCCGCGCAGTTCTTCTTCACCCACCGAGAACGCCACCACCGGCACGTCCTTGGCCTTGAGACCGGCGTTGCCGAGCTCTTTGTAGAACGGCACGTTGGAGTCACCATTGATGGTGGACACCACAGCGGTCTTGCCACCGGCGGCAAACTTCTTCACGTCAGCCACGATGGTCTGGTAATCGGAGTGGCCAAACGGGGTGTACTTTTCGTCAATGTCAGTGTCCTTCACGCCCTTGCTGTGCAGGTAGGCGCGCAGAATCTTGTTGGTGGTGCGGGGATAGACATAGTCGGTACCCAGCAGCACCCAGCGCTTGGCACCGCCGCCGTCTGCGCTCATCAGGTAGTCCACTGCGGGAATGGCTTGCTGGTTTGGCGCGGCACCGGTGTAGAACACGTTCTTGGAAAGCTCTTCACCTTCGTACTGAACCGGGTAGAACAGCAGGCCGTTGAGTTCTTCCACCACCGGCAGCACCGACTTGCGCGACACCGATGTCCAGCAACCAAAGATCACCGCGACCTTGTCCTGCGTGAGCAGTTGCTTGGTCTTCTCGGCAAACAGCGGCCAGTTGGAGGCGGGGTCCACCACCACGGGTTCGAGCTTCTTGCCCAGCACGCCGCCCTTGGCGTTGATTTCATCAATGGCCATCAGCACGGTGTCCTTGAGCACTGTTTCCGAGATAGCCATGGTGCCCGAGAGGCTGTGCAACACACCTACCTTGATGGTGTCTGCAGCGAGCACCTGCGAGGTGAAAGTCAGTGCGCCCGTGGCGATAGCAGCGGCGATGGCAATGGCCTTGAGAGGTCCTCGACGATTCATCTTCATTCTCCAAAAAAGGGGTTAAGGGACATGGGCAGTTCAAAATCAAACGGCACAACCCTGCATTGCAAGCACCGTGCCAACGCCCATGGCGGCGTTGCGCGCTTCTATTTGCAATAATGGCTCCCGCCCCTATGAAGCAGGCTGCACAGTGATGGGCACAAATGTTGCGTCCACAGCCTGCATGCACCAATAACGCCAGATCGATTCACCAAAATGGAACTCACACCCCGCGAGAAAGACAAGCTGCTGATCTTCACCGCAGCACTGCTGGCCGAACGCCGCAAGGCGCGCGGCCTCTTGCTCAACTACCCCGAGGCGGTGGCGCTGATCAGCGCCGCCGTCATGGAAGGTGCGCGCGATGGCAAGACCGTGGCTCAACTCATGAGCGAAGGCCGCACCGTGCTCACGCGCGCCGACGTGATGGACGGCATTGCCGAAATGATCAGCGACATCCAGGTAGAAGCCACTTTTCCCGATGGCACCAAATTGGTGACCGTGCACCAACCCATCACCTGAAACCTTGCGGGACAGACCGCAGCTACACGCAGTGAGCAAGCCAAAAGGATGAACAGCATGATCCCCGGAGAACTTTTTACTGACGGCCCTGACCACGTGCTCAATGCCGGGCGGCGCGCCATCACCTTGGTGGTGCGCAACACAGCCGAGCGTCCGATTCAGGTGGGCTCGCACTACCACTTTGCCGAAACCAACGCCGCGCTGGACTTTGACCGCGCGGCAGCGCAAGGCATGCGGCTCAACATTGCGTCGGGCTCGGCCGTGCGCTTTGAGCCCGGCCAACAACGCACCGTGGAGCTGGTGGACCTGTCTGGCGCGCGCGCGGTGTACGGTTTTCGGGGACTTACCAACGCAGCGCTCGACAGCAGCGCGCAGAAAGCATAGCCATGGCAACCATTGGACGGCGTGCATACGCAGAAATTTTTGGCCCCACCGTAGGCGACCGCGTGCGCCTGGGCGACACCACGCTGCTGATTGAAGTGGAGCAGGACTACACCCTGCGCGCAGGCAGCTACGGCGAAGAGGTCAAGTTTGGCGGCGGCAAGACCATCCGCGACGGCATGGCGCAAAGCCAGCGCACGCGCGACGGCACCGGCACTGGCCCCCAAGCCGGTGGCGCGGTGGACTGCGTGATGACCAATGCGCTGATCCTGGACCACTGGGGCATCGTCAAGGCCGACATCGGCATCAAGGACGGGCGCATTGCCGCCATCGGCAAGGCCGGCAACCCCGACACCCAACCGGGCGTGGACATCATCATCGGCCCCGGCACCGAGATCATCAGTTGCGAAGGCAACATCGTCACCGCTGGTGGCATTGACTGCCACATCCACTTCATCTGCCCGCAGCAGATTGAAGAGGCGCTGTGCAGCGGCGTGACCACCATGATGGGCGGCGGCACGGGCCCGGCCACCGGCACCTTTGCCACCACCTGCACGCCCGGTGCCTGGAACATCGAGCGCATGCTGCAGGCGGCCGACGCCTTTCCCATGAACCTGGGCTTTTTGGGCAAGGGCAACGCCAGCCTGCCCGCCGCGCTGCACGAGCAGGTGCAGGCCGGTGCCATTGGCCTCAAGTTGCACGAAGACTGGGGCACCACGCCCGCAGCCATCAGCAACTGCCTGGACGTGGCCGACGCAACCGATGTGCAGGTGGCCATCCACTCCGACACGCTCAACGAATCGGGCTTTGTGGAAAACACCATTGCCGCCACCAAGGGGCGCGGCCTGTGCGCGTTCCACACCGAAGGCGCGGGCGGCGGCCACGCGCCCGACATCCTGCGCGTGGTGGGGCAAGCCAACTTTTTGCCCAGCTCCACCAACCCCACCATGCCCTACACCGTGAACACGCTCGACGAGCACGTGGACATGCTGATGGTGTGCCACCACCTCGACGCCGGCATTGCCGAAGACCTGGCCTTTGCCGAGAGCCGCATCCGCAAGGAAACCATCGCCGCCGAAGACATGCTGCACGACATGGGCGCCATCAGCATGATGAGCAGCGACAGCCAGGCCATGGGCCGCGTGGGCGAAGTCATCATCCGCACCTGGCAGACCGCGCACAAGATGAAGCTGCAGCGCGGCTCCCTGCCCGAAGACAACGCGCGCAACGACAACTTCCGCGCCAAGCGCTACGTGGCCAAATACACCATCAACCCCGCCATTGCGCACGGCATCAGCCACGAGGTGGGCAGCATCGAAGCGGGCAAGTGGGCCGACCTGGTGGTGTGGAAGCCCGCCTTCTTTGGCGTCAAGCCCGCGCTGGTGCTCAAGGGCGGCTTTATCGCCCTGGCCGCCATGGGCGACCCCAACGCCTCCATCCCGACCCCGCAGCCGGTGCATTACCGGCCCATGTTTGGTGCCTTCGGCGGCGCACTGGCGCGCGGCTCGCTCACCTTTGTCTCGCAAGCCGGCCTGCAAGCCGGTGTGGCCCAGCGCTTTGGTCTGGCCAAGACGGTAAGCGCCGTAAAAAACATCCGCGCCGTGCGCAAGCAGCACATGGTTCACAACAGCTACCTGCCCACCATGGAGATCGACGCCCACACCTACAGCGTGCGCGCCGACGGCCAACTCCTGACCTGCGACCCCGCCCAAACCCTGCCCCTGACGCAACGCTACTTCCTGTTCTAGCGCGATGGTGTCAGGGGGCACTGGGAGCCAGTCTGCTGGCGATGGTTTGCCCATCGTCACTGCGAACGTTTCCTTCGTCACTGCGAACGTTTCCTTCGTCACTGCGAACGTTTCCTTCGTCATTGCGAACGAAGTGAAGCAATCCATGCAGGCACAAAGTCATGGATCGCCACGGCCTGACGGCCTCGCGATGACGCGGGTGGCATAGCTCAAGACCCCAATGCCCCGGCGCAGTCGGAGAAAGACAGCACACCCAATTGACCCCACCAATCGAACGGCTGCGCGATAATCCGACACGCCAACGTGGCGCTTGCTGGAGGTTTCACCATGAATACCGTGACGTTTGAGTTTCCTGTTGATGCGCTGGCTTTGCCGGGCGCATCGGCTGCGTCGCTTGCGAGCGAGGCCAAGTTCATGCTGGCGCTGAAGTTGTTTGAGGTTGGCCGCTTGAGTTCCGGCAAAGCCGCCAAGCTGTGCGGTATGGGGCGCGTGGAATTCCTGTTTGCAGCCGGACGCGCCGGCGTGTCTGCCGTGGCACTGGACGAGGATGAAATGAGCGCCGAGTTTGCTACCAATGATTGAACGTGCCGTCATCAACGCCGGGCCACTGGTTGCTTTGTCGCTGCTCGGCGAGCTTGATCTGTTGCCAACATTGTTTTCCCAATGCTGGATACCGCAATCGGTCTTCGATGAGGTGGCCGTAGCCGGGATCGGCAAGCCCGGAGCGAAGCCACTGCAGAGTGAGGACTGGCGTAGACGTGTGCGCGTGAGTCCCACCCCCGACCCTCTATTGGTCATGGAGTTGGATGCTGGTGAAGCCGATGTCATCAGCTTGGCGCGCCATCTCGCACCGTGCATGGCCATCATTGACGAGCGCCGCGGCCGACGCATTGCCCAACAGGTGTATGGCCTCAACGTCAAGGGCACTGCCGGCATTCTGGTTGAAGCGCGGCGTCGCGGCTTGATCGACAACGTGCGCCCCCGCTTACTTGAACTGCGCAATTCTGGCTACTTTATCGCCGACAGCGTAATCGCCGCCGCCTGCCACGCAGTGGGCGAGTAATTTCCTGAAGCCAGCCTGCTGGCGATGGTTTGCCCATCGTCATTGCGAACGTTTCCTTCGTCATTGCGAACGAAGTGAAGCAATCCATGCAGTCAAGAAGTCATGGATCGCCACGGCCTGACGGCCTCGCGATGACGCGTATTGGGGTCGGATTCCAATTCAGGGAAGTCACCGCCCAAGGACAGAAATTTGCCTGCCCGGCTAAAGAAGGTTTGGCTCGATCCGATACTTGGCGGTCAAGTCTGCAAATGGGCTGCGGGGTGTATCTCGTGGGGTTGCGGCCGTGATGCGCTTTTACTTAACAGGCTTGGACCGATGAACTCAACCCGTGTTGCCACATCCATCATCGTGAGCGTGTTGCTTACGGGGTGTGCAACGGTGCTCAACGGCACCCAACAGGCAGTAACCATCTCTGTGGAATGCAGGGATATGTCCATCCCTGCCTACTGCGAAGCAAGCAACGCGGCAGGGCGCTGGCGCTTCAAGGCGCCCAGCACCATTGTGGTGGCCAAGAGCCGTAGCGACTTGCGCATTACCTGCCAAAGCGGCACCTTTGGTGCCTACTCCGAAAGCGCTGCATCGGACACCAGCACCACCGTATTGGGCAACATCATTGCCGGGGGCGTGTTGGGCGCAGCGGTGGACTACACCTCTGGGGCCGCCATGAACTACCCGACAAAGATCGTGATGCCCACACCGCTTTGCAGGCTGATGTAAGCACGCAACCACCGACCTTTTATGAAAACCACCACTCTTGTTGCGATTTGCGTAACGCTTGCCTCGCTAGTTGGGTGCGGTGGAGGCGGGGGCAATTGTTCAACCGGTCTTGGCGCAATCGCCAGCGGATCGGGGGCGTGCAACACAGCAGAAGGCAACACCCAAGTCGGTACTGCAACACCCGTCGTTACCGCTCCAGTGGCCGTTGCAAGGGCTTCACTCATGGCGTTGATTGGAACCAGCGTCACGCTCGACGGCAGCAATAGCAGCGCTGCCAACAACAAGACTTTGAGCTACCGCTGGACTCTGACTTCTACCCCCTACGGGAGCATGGCGGCGCTGTCATCCGCCACTGACCCCACGCCAACCTTCACCGCCGATGTGGCTGGCACCTATGCCGCCAAGCTGGTCGTCAGCGACGGCACCACCGATAGCGCGCCAGCGTTCGCCAAGGTAACCGCCGTGGCCGCCAGCACTGCGCCTGTTGCCGATGCTGGAACGAACCAACTGGTTGCAAACGGGGCTGTAGTCACATTGGACGGCAGCGGCAGCAGCGATCCGGGCAACCTTGCCCTGACCTACACATGGCTGCTGCTGTCGAAACCCCCCGGCAGTGCTGCAACGCTGTCCTCTGCCATCGTTGCCAAGCCCACGTTCACTGCTGATGTGCCCGGCACGTACGTGGCATCCCTGGTGGTAACCGTCGGCACGGCAAAAAGCGCTACGGTGTCGGTAGCCGTAACCTCCAACGCGACTCCGGTGGCGGTTGCAGGGGCGGACCAAGCCGTCAAGAAAGGCGCAGTGGTCATACTTGATGGCAGTGCCAGCACTGACGCCAACAACGATACCCTGACCTACAGGTGGGAATTGCTGAAAAGGCCCTTTGACAGTGTCACCGTACTGTCCTCGAGCACCGCCGCCAAGCCAAGCTTCACGGCCGACGTGTCTGGAGACTACGCCATCACCCTGGTCGTCAACGACGGCACCATTGACAGCGACATGGTGATGGTGAAGGTCACCGCCACCGCCAACTGACCCCGCGCCCAAACAAGGGGTTTTGGGGTCGGATTCCGATTCAGGACAGTGGCCTTGCCGGAGAGCAACAACAGCGAACGAAAGCGGACTCTGACCCCAATACCCCGCCGCCCAACCAACCCACACCCCTACCCCTGCACCCCCAACAC
>Ga0194038_1000415_pt1 | contig 18731 bp, 15 predicted proteins | sample JunL226m_MetaG_FD_148630 | JGI IMG/M metagenome (GOLD analysis project Ga0194038, IMG submission 148630) | Anoxic zone freshwater microbial communities from boreal shield lake in IISD Experimental Lakes Area, Ontario, Canada - Jun2016-L227-6m | ecosystem: Environmental > Aquatic > Freshwater >... | reverse complement strand
ACCAATGCATAGACAGAATCACCCTCTTGCTCGCGAACGATGTCGCCCAGAATCTTTCCTAAGAGGCGAATGTCATCAATTAAAGGTAGTTCAGTATTTTTTGATATAGCCATTTTTTAATAAGCGCCTGCAATAATGAGATACAACAACTCTAATGCATTCGCTTATGGGGAAGCCAAAGCTTGTTTCATGGAATCAATCACTGCTTTGTAGTTAGGCTTTGAATAGATTGCCGAACCAGCTACAAACGTATCTGCTCCTGCTTGTGCAATCTGAGCAATATTATTCACATTGACACCGCCATCTACCTCGAGTCGAATTTTGTTACCGCCATTTTCCTCGTGTTGATGAATAATTTTTCTGACAAATTTTAATTTGTCGAGAGTTGAAGGAATAAACGATTGACCACCAAATCCAGGGTTGACTGACATTAATAAAATTAAGTCCACCTTATCGAGAATGTGATCTAAATAATTTAAAGGGGTAGCTGGATTCAGGGCAATCCCAGCCAGACACCCGCTATCTCTAATAAGCCCTAAAGTGCGATCAATGTGGGCGCTAGCCTCTGGATGAAAGCTAATTAAGTTTGCACCTGCTTTGGCAAAGTCTGGAATGATTCTATCGACCGGCTGGACCATCAGGTGAACGTCAATACAAGCAGGTTTACCATCTTTCACTGCATGGGAACGTATTGCTTCACATACCAAAGGGCCAATAGTCAGATTGGGAACATAGTGGTTATCCATCACGTCAAAATGAATCCAATCAGCACCAGCAGCCAAGACGCCACTTACCTCTTCGCCTAGGCGAGCAAAGTCTGCAGACAAAATGGAGGGCGCAATGATGAACTGATTACTCATGAAGTTTTCCTATGTGTTTTGCCGCATCTAAACAGACATTAAGGCTTTAGTTGCTCTGAGCATTTGACAACTATAACCCCACTCATTGTCATACCAAGAGAGCACCTTTACTAAGTTTCCATCCTTTGATACGCGGGTTTGAGTACTATCAAAAATACTAGGCAAGGGATTATGATTAAAGTCGATTGAAACCAATGGCAAAGTGTTGTATCCCAGCACCCCTTTTAGAGAGCCCTCACTGGCGTTCTTCAAAATCTCATTCACCTCTTCAGAACTTGTCTTGCGTAATGGGACAAAAGTGAGATCTACTATAGAAACATTAATGACAGGCACACGCATTGCAAAGCCATCAAGTTTGCCTTGCAATTCGGGCAATACCAGACCTATTGCTTTGGCCGCTCCCGTTTTAGTTGGAATCATGCTCATAGTGGCAGAACGGGCGCGACGCATATCCTTGTGATACACATCGGTTAATACTTGGTCGTTGGTGTAAGCATGAATCGTGGTCATCAAACCAGACTCAATGCCAATACTATCTAGAATGGGCTTAACAATAGGCGCCAAGCAATTAGTGGTGCAACTCGCATTAGAGACCACAATATCAGTTGCTTTCAAAGACTGGTGATTGACACCATACACAATGGTGGCATCTACGTCCTTTTCACCTGGGGCGGAAATTAATACTTTTTTAGCGCCCTGCTCTATATGAACCATGGCCTTTTCTTTAGATGTAAATACCCCAGAGCATTCCAGCACTACATCAACGCCATAGTCCCCCCAAGGGGTCTCATGGGGATTTCTGGTGGAAAATATTTTTATGCGGTCTCCATTAATCACCATGTGGTCACCGTCGACCTCAACCGTACCCGGGAATCGTCCATGCGCAGAATCGTACTGCGTAAGATGGGCATTCATCTCAATACCGCCCAAGCCATTAATGGCCACAACTTGAATATCATTAAATTTTTCTTCGTAGATGGCGCGCAACATCATGCGTCCAATCCGGCCATAACCATTAATTGCCACTTTGATAGTCATATCATTCCTTAAAAAATAGGCATTAAATCTGAGAACTCATTCGTAATGAGCTTTGCTCCCGAAAAATTTCCGTCTGCAAAAAATTGACTCTTTACAACCACAACCTCTAATCCAGCTTGTCTAGCAGACATAAGCCCATTATCAGAATCTTCGATAGCCAGGCAAATGTCGGGGGGCACGCCCATCTTTTGCATCGCTAAGTGATAAGCTTCGGGATCTGGTTTTTTCTTGGCGACATCTTCACCACAAACAACCACTACTGGCGGACGATGCATCTCTTTTTGCAAAACTGACCTCCATAGGCTAGACCAATTGGAATAACTCGTAGTAGTAACAATGCCCCAAGACTTATCATGCGATGAGATCTGGTTAATAAAATTCACCAAACCAGGACGAGCTGTTACTTTACCCTCCTTCATGAGTGAATCGTAGATTTGGTTCTTGGATAAATGCAATTGTTTTAAAAGAGCGTCACTCGGTAAGCTTTCACCATCCGCAACAGGCTCCACGCTTGAGCGATAGGCTTTCAAGCGCTCGAAGCCACCCGTTATCTTAAGTAGCTCTCGATAGGCCTGAGCATCCCAGCGCCAAGGCAATAAATATTGCTCAAAGGCGGCGTTGAAAGCCGGTAAATGCCCCAGACCCTCTGTTTCTGCCATAGTTCCATCAACATCAAATAAGAATAGCTCGTAAGAGCTTAAGTCTAGATCCATCTATCAATACCCGTTCTCAATGAATGCTGAATTTATTTAACAACCGCCGCAAGCTCGCCTTTAGAGTACTTAATAGCCATGTTATCCATCGAAATGGTTTTAATTTTTGATGCTTGTCCGGCGCTACCAAAAGCAATGAAGCGATCACGACAAATACCTTTAGCGGCAGCTGTTGCTACTTTAAAAAATGCCCTTGGATCAAACTCATCTGGTTTCTCTGCCATCAACTTACGCATTGCACCAGTCATTGCTAAACGGATATCAGTATCAATATTGACTTTACGTACCCCGTTTTTAATACCCTGAATAATTTCCTCAACAGGAACACCGTACGTTTCTTTGATTGCGCCGCCATATTGACGAATTGTGGCTAACCATTCTTGAGGAACGCTCGATGAACCATGCATAACCAAATGCGTATTAGGAATTCGTTGATGGATTGCTTTAATTCGGTCAATAGCCAAAATATCTCCAGTGGGCGGACGACTAAATTTATAGGCGCCATGACTGGTCCCAATAGCAATTGCAAGTGCATCAACTTGGGTAGCCTTCACAAACTCTGCCGCTTCATCTGGATCTGTTAGCAATTGCGAGTGATCCAATACGCCTTCAGCTCCGACACCATCCTCTTCACCGGCTGTACCGGTTTCAAGCGAGCCAAGACAACCTAACTCACCTTCAACGGAAACACCAACTGCGTGTGCCATTTCAACCACGCGCTTGGTAACGCCAACGTTATAGTCATAACTTGCAGGCGTTTTGGCATCAGCCATCAAAGATCCATCCATCATCACACTAGAAAATCCACTACGTATCGACATTTGACAGATATCTGGTGAGGATCCATGATCTTGGTGAAGGCATACTGGAATATGTGGGTATTGCTCAGCAGCAGCCTGCACCATGAGGCGTAAAAATGCCTCTCCGGCATATTTACGCGCACCTGCGGAAGCTTGCAAAATGACAGGGCTATCAAGCTCATCTGCCGCCTGCATGATGGCGTGAATCTGCTCCATATTATTTACGTTAAATGCAGCAATACCATATTGATGCTCAGCCGCGTGATCCAATAATTGTCTTAATGAAATTAATGCCATGTCATCACCTCTTATTTAATTTAATTTCTGGCTCTTTGAACTAAAATTTCAACAGCCGGCAAAGTCTTGCCTTCTAAAAATTCCAAGAATGCTCCGCCGCCAGTTGAGATATAGTCAATCTGGTTGGTAATTTGATATTTACTAATGGCAGCCAAGGTGTCACCACCGCCGCCAATCGTAAATGCGGGAGAATGCGCAATAGCAGCAGCCAGCATTTTGGTGCCACCCCCAAATTGCTCGATCTCAAATACCCCTACTGGACCATTCCAAACAATGGTGCCCGCATTGGAAATCATCATGGCTAATTTAGCCGCTGTACGAGGCCCAATATCTAGAATCATGTCATCAGACTGCACGTCTTCAGACATCACTTTATTTGCACGCGCCTGTGATGAAAATTCATTAGCAACGATGACATCAGTTGGAATGGGCACTTCAGCGCCACGCTTGGTCATAATGGCCATAATTTCTCTAGCCTCTTCCAATAAGTCCGGCTCAGCCAAAGACTTGCCGATAGGCAGGCCCATCGCCATCATGAAGGTATTAGCGATGCCGCCACCTACAATCAATTGATCCACTTTTTCAGCAAGAGTTTTAAGGATCGTCAACTTAGTCGATACCTTAGAGCCGGCAACAATCGCAACCAACGGTCTTTGTGGACTCTGAAATGCTTTGCTAAGAGCATCTAACTCTGCAGCCATTAATGGCCCAGCACAGGCTATCGGAGCATATTTAGCAATGCCATGTGTAGTTGCCTCCGCCCGATGCGCAGTACCAAATGCATCATTCACATAAACATCGCATAAGGCTGCCATCTTTTTAGCCAAATCGTCGTCATTCTTTTTTTCACCAACATTAATGCGACAGTTTTCCAACAAGACAACTTCGCCTAGATCTACTTTTACACCGTTTTCCACCCAGTTCGAAACGAGGGGGACTTTACGGCCCAATAAATCAGCAATTCGCAATGCAATTGGACCTAAGGTTTCTTCAAGATTAGTCTCCCCTTCTACAGGCCTACCTAAATGGGATGTAACCATCACAGCTGCACCTTGTGATAGAGCATGTTGAATGGCAGGTATAGAGGCTCGAATACGGGTATCATCCATAATGACGCCCGTATCGTTTTGAGGAACATTTAAATCTGCACGAATAAATACTCTTTTACCCCTTAAATCTACATCGGACATTCGGAGAAAATTCATTGGATACCCCGGAAATAATTTGGTACATCAGAAATATCGGGAACAAGACGGTCAGGGTCAGCCATCGAGATGGGTCGACCATGGTTATAGCCATAAGGCACCGCCCAGCAAACAACACCAGCAGCCTTAGCTGTTGCAACATCGATCTCTGAGTCACCAATAAATAAAGAATGTCCAGCAGAAGATTCAAGTGCATGAATACAATGCTCAATCACGCCTGGGTGTGGTTTTTTGAATGGCAAGGTATCACCACAAATAACCATATCAAAGTACTGCGCCAAATCGTACTTCTCCACTATGCGCTGAGTAAACTTTGTCTCTTTATTGGTAATAATCGCTTGCTTGATACCAATGGACTTAACCTTTTGCAAGGTCTCAACCACCTTAGGGAAAAACTGGCTCGATGTGCCTGCAGTAGCCCCATAGTGAATCATAAAACGACCCATCACATCGGACCAGGCTACTGCCTTATTAGCTGGATTATTGGCAGCATTCGCTGCCCATGCCTGCTCCATTAGCCAGCCCGTACCATGACCAATCCAACGTCGCACATCAGCTTCGTCAACATGCCTGCAGGAAAAATCTTCCAAGGTCAAATTCACAGCCTTAGTAATTTCGGATGCGGTATCTAACAAGGTGCCATCGAGGTCGTACATTACTAATGCCATAACATGCCCCTATCTTTTAGACGCTAGCAACCAAATGATCAACAGTGACACCTAGCAACTCATAAACATCCGGTGCCGGAGCTGACTCACCAAAGCGGTTGATACCAATCACATCGCCTTCAAGTCCAACATACTTACGCCAAAAATCTGGGTGTCCCGCCTCAATTGCAATTCGCCTTATACCTCTTGGCAGAACATGCTCCTTCCAGACCATATCCTGCCCATCAAAAAGAGCTGTGCATGGCATTGAAACCACTCGCACATGCTTTCCTAAGGCAATTAATTTCTCCTGCGCCTGCATTGCCAAACTCACTTCGGAACCCGTAGCAATAATGACCGCCTCTGGGATACCCGAGCAATCCGAGAGAATGTATCCACCCTTCAAAATATCTTCTGCCTGAACACGCGTGCCAGAATATTGCGGTAGATTTTGACGGGATAAGAACATGGCCGCAGGACCATCTTTTCGCTCGATACTTTCAATCCAAGCTACTGCTGTTTCAAAACCATCACAAGGACGCCAGAGATGTAGCCCCGGAATTAAACGCAAACTGGAGGCATGTTCAATCGGTTGATGTGTTGGGCCGTCCTCACCAAGACCAATAGAATCATGAGTAAGCACATAAATCACGCGCTGCTTCATAAGAGCACTCATACGCATACCATTTCTGGCATAGTCAGAGAACACCGCAAATGTACCGCCATAAGGGATTAATCCGCGATGCAAGGCAACACCATTCATGATGGCACTCATGCCAAACTCACGCACACCATAAGACATGTAGTTAATATCCTCATCTTGATGGGTATGCCACGCTTTACTGGTTTTTCCTGCAGTCAGATTAGAGCCAGTTAAATCCGCAGAACCGCCAAGCAACTCTGGAACACCAGCCACCAATATGTCCAATGCCTGTTGTGAAGACTTACGGCTTGCAGTTGGCGTAGAGATTGATTTAGCTAACTCTAAAAGAGTAGCCTTAGTTACAGGCCAATTAACTGGTAATTGTTCTTGCATTACCCGACTGAACTCAGTTGCTAATTCAGGGAACGCAGTGGCATATGCGCTAAATTGCTTACCCCAAGATGCTTGAGCGCTCTCACCAGCTTTAAGGGCATTCCAGGCTGAACGAATATCCTCCGGAATCTCAAATGCAGGATGTGGCCAACCCAATTTCTCACGAGTGGCTGCTGTTTCTTTTTCCCCTAATGGAGCGCCATGCACATCGTGCGTACCGGCCATATTAGGAGAACCCCAACCAATTGTTGTTTTACAAATGATTAAAGTCGGCTTTTGATTCTGCCCTTGCGCTTGCTGAATAGCCATTTCAATTTGCTCAGCATCATGACCATCAATTGGTCCAATCACATTCCAGCCATAGGACTTAAATCGCATTGCCGAGTCGTCTTTGAACCAACCCTCTACGTGACCATCAATCGAAATTCCATTGTCATCATAAAAACAAATGAGTTTATTGAGGCCCCAAACACCTGCCAAAGAGCATGCCTCATGACTAATACCCTCCATCAAGCATCCATCACCCATAAAGGCATAGGTTTGATGATCGACAATCTCATGATTAGGGCGATTAAAACGCTTTGCCAATATCTTCTCTGCTAAAGCCATGCCAACCGCATTAGCCAAGCCCTGCCCTAGTGGACCGGTTGTAGTTTCTACACCTGGAGTGATATCCACCTCAGGATGTCCAGCAGTAATACTATGAAGCTGGCGAAAATTCTTAATGTCGTCAATCGTTACCGCATAGCCAGTCAGATGCAATAAAGAATACAAGAGCATTGAGCCATGGCCATTTGACAAAATAAAACGGTCACGATTGGGCCAGCGTGGATCCGCAGGATTATGTTTGAGATGTTTTCGCCAAAGGACCTGTGCAATATCTGCCATTCCCATGGGAGCACCTGGATGGCCAGATTTAGATTTTTCTACCGCATCGATTGATAGAAAGCGAATGGCATTAGCCAATGCCCTGTCTTGTGTGGTGGTTGCCATGGAAGATATTCTTTAATGTGAAGTTAAGCGCGGCGCTTGAGATCCATCAAGCGCAAGATCATGGGTGTGAAGATGAGCTGCATTGCTAAACCCATCTTGCCACCAGGAATCACCAGGGTATTAGGTCTTGTCATCATCGATCCACCCAACATCGAAATTAGGTAAGGGAAATCAATTCCTTTGGGATTAGCAAAGCGAATGACCACCATACTTTCATCGGCACTAGGAATATCTTTAGCAATAAATGGATTGGATGTGTCAACAGTTGGCACGCGTTGAAAATTGACGTGTGTTTTAGAAAACTGTGGGCAGATATGCTTCATGTAATCAGGCATACGACGCAAAATGGTATCCACCACAGCATCTTGTGAGTACCCGCGCAAATTCTGATCGCGATGCAACTTTTGAATCCACTCCAAATTGATGATGGGTACAACGCCTACTAATAAATCGACGTGCTTAGCTACGTTGGCGCCCTCCCCAACATATGCACCATGCAACCCCTCGTAAAACAAAAGATCCGCCCCAGGCTCCATATCCCTCCAGGGAGTAAATGTTCCCGGCTCCTGCTTAAATTCAGCGCCCTCAACTGCATCGTGGATGTATTTACGATACTTACCCCCGCCAGTCTCACCAAATTCTTTAAATACACCCGCTAGCTCGGAGAGTAAATTTTCTTCGGGGCCAAAATGACTAAAATGTTGATTGCCGCTTGCCAACTCCTGCTTCATTTGTTCACGCATCGACATTCTGTCGTAACGATGCATTGAATCTCCTTCAAGCACTTGCGCTTTAATTCCATCGCGCCTAAAAATATGCTGAAAGCTTTTCATGACAGTTGTAGTGCCAGCGCCCGAGGAACCAGTAACAGCAACGATTGGAAATTTAATAGACATTTTTCAACCTTTAAATAATGAATTAACGGTACAAAGAGCGATCACTGAATAGTGGTGATGAGTATTGGGCGTCCTCGCCGCTATCAAATTCACGGTGATACTTTTCAATGCGCTCTACTTCGTTGCGTGAGCCGACCACCACAGGAACTCGCTGATGAATATTCTCTGGTTGAACCTCCATGATGCGAGCTCTACCGGTTGACCCTAGACCACCAGCCTGCTCTATCACATAACTCATTGGATTTGCTTCATACATCAAACGCAATCGCCCGGGGCGTGATAAATCCTTTGTGTCCTTCGGATACATGAAGACACCTCCACGCATCAAAATGCGATGAACGTCAGCAACCATGCTGGCAATCCAACGCATATTAAAATCGCGCCCACGAATGTCGGTCTTACCAGCCTTGCATTCAGTTACATAGCGATGAATAGGTGGTTCCCAGAATCGCTCGTTACTTGTATTAATTGCAAACTCACTGGTATCTGGAGGGATTTGAATATTGGCATGCGTTAAGACAAAATTTCCGACCTCACGATCTAAGGTAAAGCCATGCGTGCCTTTGCCAACTGTCAGCACTAGCATCGTCGATGGTCCGTAAATTGCATAACCGGCAGCCAACTGTTTGGTGCCTGGTTGTAGATAATCGGCCATCTCAGGCACTCGACCTTTTGGCGCCTCTAGAATTGAAAAGATTGAACCCACCGAAACGTTGACATCAATATTCGATGAACCATCAAGTGGATCAAAAACTGCTAAAAAGGGGCCGCGCTTTTCAGGGTCGGTTACGGGAATCGGATCATCATTCTCTTCAGAAGCTAAACCGGCAATTAGTCCACCATATTGAAAAGTATTTATAAATGCTTGATCAGAGAGGACATCTAGTTTTTTCTGAGTTTCACCCTGAATATTTTGGGTTTCTAGACTTCCTAAAATATCAGCCAAACCCCCTTTTGCAGTCATGGAGGAGATTGCTTTTACAGCCGCAGCCACATCCACCAATAGAGCAGCTAGATCACTTTTTCCTTCAGCTTGTAGCTGTTGGATTAAGAACTTGGATAGTGTTGTCCGCCCTAAATGCATGCTTACTCCTTTTGGCCTTACGTTTTGATCCATCCAATGTAGTGATACGGAAGCATAATATCCAATCACTAATATTTACTTATTCATTAGGTTTAGCTGATAATTAGGCATGCGACCATATACTCTCAAACAAATCCACACCTTCATTGAGGTAGCCAAAGAAAAGTCTATCTCCAAGGCTGCAGATAAACTCTTCGTTACCCAGCCTGCGATTTCTATGCAAATCAAGCAGTTAGAAGATGTTTTTGGCATTCCCTTGACTGAGCCAATCGGTAGGAATATTCAACTCACCAGCGCTGGAAGTGCATTTCTAGAGCAGGCTTTGATCATTGCCTCTGAACTCAAGGACCTTGAAGTAATCATGGCTGGTCACCGAAATCTTGGGGGTGGGGTTATTTACCTGGGAATTGTCAGCACTACCAAATACTTCGTACCAATGCTCTTGGTTGAGTTTCATAAAATGTTTCCAGGGATTGAAGTCGTTCTAAAAATTAATAACCGCGAGAATATATTGGCTATGCTAGCCAGAAATGAGGTGGATTTGGTCATAATGGGTCGAGTTCCCCAAGAAATGGCCTGTGAAGCGGTGGCATTTGTTACCAACCCGATGGCCATTGTTTCCAGCCCAAGCCACCCCCTTTCTAGACGTAAGCAGCTAAGTTTTCAGGATCTTACGGATCAAGAATTTGTAGTCCGAGAATTGGGCTCCGGGACAAGGCAAGCCATGGAAAGGCTTTTTCAGGATCAACAAATTAAGCTCAACATTGCCATGGAAATGCCCAGCAATGAAACCATCAAACAGGCAGTTATGGCTGGTATGGGCTTGAGCTTTCTATCACTGCGCACCGTCAGACATGAAATGGGCACCGGCCACATTACCCTTTTAGATGTGATCGGCCTACCCCATATAGGACACTGGTACATTACCCACCGCATACAAAAGAAACTTTCACCAGCAGCAAAAGCCTTTAAAGAATTCGTGATTGAGCAAGCCGGGCCTCGTATTAATGTCTGGGCTTAACATAAGCTTTATCTTATGATTTAAGAAAAATAAATTAATATTCCTTATGGTATTTCCTTCGTATAGTTCGATCAAAGGGTTAAGCCCTTTTATCAAACCAACACAATGGAGATGACAGATGGATCAATCAAATCGCTATGCTGACCTTAGCCTTAAAGAGGCAGACTTAATTAAAAACGGGCAGCATATTTTGGTTGCCTACAAGATGAAGCCCAAATCTGGGCATGGCTACCTAGAGGCTGCCGCCCACTTTGCTGCGGAATCATCAACTGGCACCAACGTTGAAGTTAGCACTACGGATGACTTCACGCGTGGCGTTGATGCGCTGGTTTATTACATTGATGAAGCCACTGAAGATATGCGTATTGCGTATCCTATCGAGTTATTCGATCGCAACATTACCGATGGCCGCATGATGTTAGTTTCTTTCTTGACTCTTGCGATTGGTAATAACCAAGGCATGGGTGATATTGAGCACGCTAAGATTCATGACTTTTATGTTCCGGAGCGCGTTATTCAATTATTTGATGGGCCTGCAAAAGATATCTCCGATTTATGGCGTATCCTAGGTCGCCCTGTAAAAGATGGTGGCTATATTGCTGGCACGATCATCAAGCCTAAATTGGGTTTACGTCCCGAGCCATTTGCAAAGGCTGCGTACCAGTTCTGGTTGGGTGGCGACTTTATTAAGAACGATGAGCCACAAGGCAATCAAGTATTTTGCCCACTTAAGAAAGTGATGCCACTTGTTGCTGATGCAATGAAGCGTGCACAAGATGAAACTGGTGAAGCTAAATTATTCTCTGCGAACATCACAGCAGATGACCATTATGAAATGTGCGCCCGCGCTGATTACATCCTAGAAACTTTTGGCCCAGATGCCGATAAAGTAGCCTTCTTAGTAGACGGTTATGTTGGTGGCCCTGGAATGATAACCACTGCACGTCGTCAATATCCAAATCAATATTTACACTATCACCGCGCTGGTCATGGTGCAGTGACATCGCCATCAGCTAAACGTGGATACACCGCCTTTGTCTTAGCTAAAATGTCCCGCCTACAAGGTGCATCTGGGATCCACGTAGGCACGATGGGATTTGGCAAGATGGAAGGTGAAAATGATGACAAGATCATTGCTTACATGATTGAGCAAGATGAAGCGCAAGGACCTGTCTACTTCCAAAAATGGTATGGTATGAAGCCGACTACACCAATTATTTCTGGTGGTATGAATGCATTGCGCTTGCCAGCATTCTTTGAAAACTTGGGTCATGGAAACGTTATCAATACCGCTGGCGGTGGCGCATACGGCCATATTGATTCTCCAGCAGCTGGTGCAATCTCTCTACGTCAATCTTATGAATGCTGGAAAGCGGGCGCAGATCCGATTGCGTATGCAAAAGAGCATAAAGAATTTGCTCGTGCTTTTGAATCCTTCCCTGCTGATGCCGATAAGATTTTTCCAGGTTGGCGCGATAAGTTGGGCGTTCACAAGTAATAGAAACCATTCACAAAGTCATCGCAGAGCCTTGCGTGGCTTTGTGAAATAGAAGGATCGCTATGTCAGAAACACAGCAATACCAGATCAAAAGTGAACCTTTTTATCAGCCTCAGGCTAATGAAGTGGCGCTCTATGAGGCGGCCTATCAAGCGCGCTTACCTGTGATGCTGAAAGGACCAACAGGCTGTGGTAAATCCCGGTTTGTTGAGTACATGGCATGGAAGCTCAATAGGCCACTGATCACAGTAGCCTGCAACGAAGACATGACCGCATCGGATTTGCTGGGGCGCTATTTACTGGAATCTAATGGTACGCGCTGGCTCGATGGCCCCCTGACCACCGCCGTCAGAATGGGCGCTATCTGCTACCTCGATGAAGTAGTTGAGGCTAGACAAGATACGACTGTCGTGATTCACCCCCTGACCGATCATCGCCGACAATTGCCGCTAGATAAACGTGGAGAATTAATTAGTGCACATCCAGATTTTCAGCTGGTGATCTCCTATAACCCAGGCTATCAAAGTCTGATGAAAGACCTGAAGCAATCAACTAAGCAACGCTTTGTAGGCTTTGATTTTGACTATCCCAGTCAGGAAGTTGAAGCAGATATTGTGGCCTCAGAGACGGGTATTGATTTATCAATCGCCCTTAAACTCAGTCAAATTGCCGTGGTAGCGCGTAAGCTTAAGGGGCATGGTCTAGATGAAGGAATCTCAACGCGATTATTGGTTTATGCCGCTAGATTAATTAAGCAAGGCATTAATCCTAGAGATGCCAGCTTGATGGCCCTCGTGCGCCCCATTACTGACGATAGGGATATCGGCGCGACTCTTGAGCATGCTATTGATGCCGTATTTGCATAAGAATAGAGATGCCCAGCTCCTCAATCTATGAAAATGAAATAGCTCACTATAGAGAGCAAATCGACTCTCGCTTTCCGCAAGTTGATGATATTTTTGAGGAGTGTCTCAAAGAAGCTGGGCTGATACTGAGCCCCAGCGGGATCGAAGCCTATCTTGCACAGGCCCGCTTCTTAGGAAAAATGGGGCGTGGCGTTGAACCGCTTCTTATTTTTCTCCAAGAGTGGCCTCAGGTTGCTGCCATCCTGGGCGAAGAATCTTTAGAGAGTTTTCAAGAGACTATTCATGCAATCTGGAAATCACCCAACGCAAATGCAATTGCCCCATTTTTAGAAATGCTACCCGCTATTGCTCGGCGCCTACCATCGTTAGATCTACTCAAGCAATATCTTGCAATTACGCTTGATTTAATGGATCGCACCAGCACCTCTATTCACGGCATACACAAAACTTATGCCAGCCCCAGTCTTGTTGACTTCTTCCGCCAATCACCTCAACTCTTAAGTGTATTGAGTGTAGAGGGCCTCAAGAAATGGGTGGACTACGGCATTCGCAATTATCACCACCATCCCGATAACCAAAGAGCCTACTTTCAGCTTAAATCCGCTGATAGCAAAGCCGTATTACAACGTGAGCGTAATGGCACATTACTGGTAGATCACACACGTCAATTGGATCTCTACCTGCTGGGCCTTTGGAATGACCATGACTTCTTAGTGCCCTATCCTACCGGCATTAATGAAAATATGATTCATGCCCCCTATTATGATCAAGCCGGCATAAGACTACCCGATGTCTATGAGGAGCTCAACCACATTTCTGGGATTGACCGCTACCGTGCAGCTCTTGCCCATATAGCCGGTCACCGCACATGGACCACAAGCACCTTCGCGGATAACTTTAGCCCCTTGCAGCGCTTAGCAATCGAGTTCATTGAAGATGCTCGCATTGATTATCTGGCAATGAAACGCTACCCAGGATTGACAAAGATATTTCTATCGCTACACCCAAGACCAATTGAAGGGGCTTGCAGTCCCGAGACCCATTCTTGCATACGTCATCGGCTAGCAATGCTGTCTCGCGCAATTATTGATCCGCAGCACGAGTACCATGATCCAGATGTATTGGCGTTCTCACAAAAGATCCGCGCTCAATTAGAGACAAATGAAATGGATACCGAGCAAGTAATTAATCTTGCACTTTCATACGTTGCAAAAACTAGGATTCAAAGCGATCAATTGCCGAATACCTTTTTTCAGGATACTGAGATCACCTATCGCGATGACAATCGACACCTGTGGAAATTTTATGAACTCAGTGACGATGAGGAACAGTTCGACTTCCAAAAAGCCCAAACAAACAATGAAGAAATTAGCAGTCTTCCACCCCGTCACTACCCAGAGTGGGATTATGTAAGCCAAACCTATAGGCCAGATTGGGTTAGCCTATATGAGGGCCTTCATCCGACAGGCGATTATTTCTACATAGATCAACTTTTAGATAAACATGATGCCTTACTGAAACGACTCAAGCGTCTTCTCGATGCCTTAAAGCCTCAGAATAAGGCTCGCATTCGTTATCAAGAAGAAGGGGATGAGCTAGATCTTGACATTGCCCTTCGCTCTTTAATCGAGCTCAAGAGCGGCAATCAACCAGATCCACGGATAAATATGAGCCACCAAACCAGTGGCCGCAATATTTCCGTCCTGCTTTTATTGGATCTATCGGAATCCTTAAATGAAAAAATTTCCCCATCAAACCAAACCGTCCTAGAGTTAAGTCAAGAGGCCGTTTCTCTTTTAGCTAGCTCTATTGATGTATTGGGCGATCCGTTTGCCATTGCAGGATTTAACTCCAATACCAGGCATGATGTGAACTACCTTCACCTTAAAGGTTTTAGCGAAGATTGGAATGCGGATGTTAAGAGCCGACTTGCTGGAATGAAAGCTCAATACTCAACTAGAATGGGAGCCGCGATGCGTCATGCAGCCCACTACCTCTCAACACAAAAAACCGATAAAAAGTTGATGTTGATTTTGACTGATGGACAACCATCCGACATCGATGTCACCGATGACAAATTATTAGTTTTAGATGCCCGTGAAGCTTTAATCGACTTAGATCAACAAGGAATTTTTACCTATTGCATTAGCCTAGATAAAAACGCCGATAAATATGTTGGCGATATATTTGGCAAGCAATTCTCAGTAATAGACCGTATTGAAAAATTACCCGAACAGCTAACAAAACTATTCATGACACTTACACATTAGGCATATACACAATACTGATGACCACTAAATTCCAAACCAATAATCCCATTATTTATGTAATTGATAATGATCAAAACATTCGAGAGTCTTTTGCAATGCTCTTTGGTGATCATGGGTATGGCGTGAGCTGCCATGAGAGCGCCGATTCTTTTTTACGGGCACTGCAATCAAATGGAGGGCTCAATGTGAGTTGCGCCCTATTGGAAGCCAACTTATCCGATTTATCTGGTATTGAGTTACAGAAACTGCTAATTGAACAAGGGCATAACATCCCCATCGCCTTCGTTACTAGATATGGGGATATTTCAACGGCAGTGGAGGCTATTAAATGTGGTGCTTTCGATTTCATTCAAAAGCCTATTCAAGATGATGTTTTGTGCAAATTAGTTTCCGAGATGCTAAAAAAGGCAAAGGCAGATCAGGAACTATCAACCGAAGCAAATAGCATGAAGGCGTTATTTAAAACTCTCACGTCAAGAGAGTTGCAAATTTTAGATCTTATTGTAATCGGGCGATGTAACAGAGAAATTAGCGCTAAGTTGGAGATAGCAATCAAAACTGTTGAGCAGCATCGGGCAAATATCATGGAAAAACTCAAAGTCAAAAGGCCTGCTGGATTATTGCAATTCATATACAAATACAAGGGCGCTAAAAAATCTGAGTGCAGTCATACGATAAACTAAAGGGATCGAAATTGGCGTAACACCAAACCCAATCCCCTACTCCAAAACAATCAGGCTAAACTCAATTCTTTAATGCGCTTTCTTTTTTACGGGTGGCAGATCGGTGCAGTGACCAAGAGCAGCCTCAGCAGCCAAGCCAACGGACTCACCTAAGGTTGGATGCGGATGAATCGTTTTACCGATATCTACAGCATCAGCACCCATCTCAATCGCAAGGCACACCTCACCAATCAGATCACCTGCGTGAGTTCCAACAATTCCGCCACCAATAATGCGCTTGCTTGTAGCATCAAAAATTAATTTCGTGAAACCTTCATCACGACCATTCGCAATCGCTCTACCGCTGGCAGCCCACGGGAATAAGCCTTTTTCATAAGCAATTCCTTGCGCTTTGCATTGCTCTTCTGTCAAACCAGCCCAAGCTACTTCTGGGTCGGTGTAAGCAACCGAAGGAATTTGTTTGGTATCGAAATAAGATTTCTCACCAGCAGCAACTTCTGCAGCAACGTGACCTTCATGAACAGCTTTATGAGCGAGCATTGGTTGGCCAACGATATCGCCAATCGCAAAGATATTGCACACATTGGTACGCATTTGATTGTCGACCGGGATAAAGCCACGCTCATCCACGATCACACCTGCAGCAGATGCATCAATCTTTTTACCGTTTGGTGTGCGCCCTACTGCTACCAATACGAGATCGTAGGTTTGTGGTTCAGCCGGAGCATTCTCACCTTCAAAGCTCACTTGAATACCATCTGCTTTCACTTCGGCTTTAGAGGCGCGAGTCTTGAGCATAATTTTTTCAAATCGGCCGGCATTAAACTTCTCCCAGACCTTTTCTAAATCACGGTCGGCACCAGCCATCAGGCCATCCATCATTTCCGCAATATCAATGCGTGAACCTAAAGTGCTGTAAACAGTAGCCATCTCTAAACCAATAATGCCGCCACCAATCACCAACATGCGCTTCGGAATGCTCTTGAGTAATAAAGCGCCCGTGCTGTCGACAATGCGTGGGTCTTCTGGCAAGAAAGGTAGCATGACTGGCTGGCTGCCCGCCGCAATAATCGCTTTCTGAAAACGGATCACTTCTTTTTGGCCTGCTAGATCTTGGCCTTCGCCCTTAGTTAATTCGACCTCGACGTGATTGGCATCTAAGAAACGGCCAAGACCACGCACTACCGTCACTTTGCGTGCTTTAGCCATACCCGCCAAACCACCAGTGAGTTTTGCAATAACAGAATCTTTGTAGCCACGCAGTTGATCAATTTCAATCTTCGGAGCGCCGTAACTAATACCATGCTTAGACATCGTTTTCACTTCATCCATTACCGCAGTGGTGTGAAGCAAGGCTTTAGAAGGAATACAACCGACATTCAGACAAACGCCGCCCAATGTCGCATAGCGCTCTACCAAAATCGTTGTCATTCCCAAATCCGCACTACGGAATGCAGCGCTATAACCGCCAGGGCCAGCACCCAATACGAGCACTTCACACTCATGATCAACTTTGCCACTGTATTGACCAGGAATGGGCGCGCTAATCACCGGGGCAGCTACTGGCGCCGCTGTTGGAGCCGGAGTAGCCGAAGGTGCGGCAGGCGATGCTGCTTGAGGTGCCGCTGAAGCCCCTGCTTCTATTTCAGCAACGATACTGCCCTTGCCTACTTTGTCGCCAGCCTTTACAGCAATACTAAGGATGGTTCCAGCCGCATCAGCAGGAACTTCCATGGTGGCTTTATCGGACTCTAGTACGAGCAGTGGCTGCTCTTTTTCAATAACATCACCTACCTTGATGAGCACTTCAATAACCGGCACATCTGAATAATCGCCAATATCTGGAACAAGAATAATTTGCTTAGCCATATCTTTTCCTTAAAGCGCTGCGCGACGGAAGTCGGACATCAGCTGAGCGATATAGACATTGAAACGCGTTGCCAAAGCACCATCAATGACACGATGGTCGGCACTTAATGACAATGGGCAAATTAGGCGTGGGACAAACTGCTTGCCATCCCAAACGGGTTTCATGGCAGCCTTGCTCACACCCATAATTGCCACTTCTGGCGCATTCACAATTGGTGAGAAATAAGTGCCGCCAATACCACCCAATGAAGAGATGGTGAAACTAGCGCCCTGCATTTGATCCGGCTTTAATTTGCCATCACGTGCCAACGCAGCTAACTCTGAAGTTTCACGAGCAAGCTCAAAGATGCCCTTCTTATCCGCATCACGAATCACTGGCACAACCAAGCCATTTGGCGTATCGGCAGCAAAGGCGATATTGAAATACTTCTTCAATACCAAGTCATCGCCATCGATAGAGCTGTTGAACTCAGGGAATTTCTTGAGCGCAGCTACCGCTGCCTTCATTAAGAAAGCCAGCATCGTGATTTTGAGACCCTGCTTTTCATTCTCTTTATTAGTGAGAACTCTAAAGGCTTCTAAATCAGTAATGTCTGCATCTTCGTGATAAGTCACAGCAGGAATCATGACCCAGTTACGACCGAGGTTTGCTGCAGTGAGCTTCTTGATGCGATTCAATGGCTGACGCTCTGTCTCACCAAATTTGGAGAAATCGACTTTTGGCCAAGGAATTAAATTCAGACCACCCAGGCTTCCACCGGATGCATTGGAGCCACTTCCCGCTCCACCACTCATTGCGGCCTTAATGAAAGCCTGTACATCTTCTTGAGTAATGCGCCCTTTAGGACCTGAGCCTTTTACTTGATGAACAGTCACGCCGAGTTCGCGAGCAAACTTGCGCACTGAGGGACTAGCGTGACTTGCTGTTGGATCTACTACTGCAGGAGCATTGCTC
>Ga0194038_1000414_pt1 | contig 18768 bp, 16 predicted proteins | sample JunL226m_MetaG_FD_148630 | JGI IMG/M metagenome (GOLD analysis project Ga0194038, IMG submission 148630) | Anoxic zone freshwater microbial communities from boreal shield lake in IISD Experimental Lakes Area, Ontario, Canada - Jun2016-L227-6m | ecosystem: Environmental > Aquatic > Freshwater >... | reverse complement strand
CACTTACGGTGGTGGCACTGACGTTCGCAGCAGAAATCTGACCAGTACTTACGCTACTTAAGGTCGATGCACCAGCACTTACGGTGGTGGCACTGACGTTCGCAGCAGAAATCTGACCAGTACTTACTGATGTAGCGCTCACTGCGCCAGCGGTCGTGTCACCTAATGTAGTAGAACCAGCACTGACTGTGAGCGCGCTGACATTACCACCAGTAACACTTAAATTTTGAGCAAAACCACCAGTTACCGATACGCCATTAGCTAGGCCATCATTGTTGGTCAAAACCCTACCAGAAGATTGCGCAAATGCACTCTGAGAAAACGGCAATGTCGCAGCAAACCCTGCTCCCACCAGTAGCGAGGCCAAAAGTGTGTTGACGGTTTTTCTTGGGATGCTGATTCTAACTGGCTTGAGCTTCATTAATTATGACTTTCTAGTTTTCTAGTTGTTTTACAGTTACACAGTTTGTTGCTTACAGTAGCCTTCTAAGCATCTGTAAATTAAATTAACACCAATAAATATAACTACCAATCATGGAACTGACGATCATACCCAGCAATTTTAATAAATCCAAGGAAATTTACATAGGGACAACCCTTATTTTTACTAATTTATGCTTTCCATGTGTCACTCGTATTACAAAGGGTCCATTTTTCCAGTAATTTCTTAATAATTTCTTCAAGCTCTTGGACGCTTTGCCTTGTATTTAGTAGGGTATTGGCAGAACTCTGCGTTAATAAGCGCTCTCGAATACGGCTTCTCTCTTGATGATTTCTTGCTAACTCGATCGCCTTTTGAATATATTCCTGTTGGTTATATGCAACAAGCTCAGGCAAACCAGCATGAGTAAGAATGCTTCCTGCCATTCTTGAAACCATGGTTTTGCCCGAGAGGGTTAATAATGGACACCCCATCAGCAATGCATCACTAGCGACAGTCCCAGAAGTATACGGAAAGGTATCCAGATAGATATCGATCAACGCAAACCGGCTTAAATACTCCTCCATTTCACAGCGCTGCGCCACAATAATTCTTTTGGCTTCGATGCCATATGCCTCGGCGCTGGCTTGAAGGTTTTCAATTGCCCCTTTTGGACCGCTAGCAAGCCACAATACGCTTTCTGGCACAGCCTTTAGCACTTTCATCCAAGCTGAAAAGATTTCAGGTTGAATCTTTAAGGTTTGACAAAAACAGCCAAATACAATTCCTGAATCAGGCAGGCTATTAGCTACTCTCGTTTGATGGCCAGTTTCGATATTCCGACTATCGTCCATGATATGCATCCCACTAGGTAGGCGTAATATCTTTTCTGCAAAATACGGCTCATCCCCCGGCGGGATCACAATGTCATCGGCAATAATGTAATCGTAGTATGCAGATCCCATGGTACCCACAAAACCTAGCCAATGGGCCTGAATACGGGCTGGGCGCAAAGCAAATATTTGAGAGCGGGTATTTAAAGTGTTGCCGGTTAAATCTATCAGAACATCAATGTCATCTTCGGCAATTCTACGTGCAGTGTCGATCGTTGATAAATCCCGAACATCAACAAACTCTTTCACATTGGCCTTAATACGCTCTCTCACGGCTGAACCATCATCTGGGCCATAGGAATAGGCATAAATATCAAATACATCATGATCATGAGTCTCAAATAATCTCGCAGTTAAATGCGCCACAGGATGGTTTCTGAAATCAAATGAGTAATAACCAATGCGTATTTTTCTATTAGTATGGTCTTTACGACCCCTATCGCCATTCAAAGTGATTGCAGTAATCGCTGGATCAAACAAATAATTTGCATTTAAACGAGCCCAGTAGAGCAAGGCCTCTGGATCGTCGTAAACAGATAATGCTGTAAATGGAGCAATCGCAAAATCATTATTTGTATTGCGCAGCTCATCCACCTGAGCACACAGCGATTCATAATGACTCCAATCGCAAATATGCCCTTTTTCCTTTAATAACCATCCCAGGGAGGGTGCAAAATCAGCTTGGATTGCTAGAGCCTTTTCAAACGAATCAATCGCCTTTTTTGACTCACCAAGATTGATATAACAAACTCCCGTGTTGTTGTATCCCCAAATTTGACGAGCATCCAGTTTGATAGCCTCTTCACAGCAGTATATGGCTTCATGCAAATTATGAATCTGAAAATAAATAGAACTTAAATTAATCCAACAGGAGGATCCAACGGCAGGTGCATATTTAATGGATTTCTCATACATATTTATAGCCGTCTGTACTTCACCTTCCACTCCTACTAAATACTGACAACAATCGTAAAGCGTCTTAAAAAATACTCCTTGAGCTAAAATAGCGTCAAGATTTGCATAAGCCGCAGGACGAGCTTCTTGAAATCCCTTCGCAAGTAAATGTGCACCCTCTTTCCATTTCCCTATCTTAATCAAGACCTCAGTAGTAGGAAAATATAGATCCAAATCCGTATAGCCCAAAGCCATTGCTCTAGACGAATAAGTGATTAAAGAATCATGCTCCCCAAGAAGATAATAAATTTTGGCTAAATTGGCTAAGGCTACGATGTTTTGACTATCAAGAACCAATGCCTTTTGAAGGTACCCCAAAGAGCCCTGCAAATCGCCTGCATCCTGGGTGACAGCCGCTAAATTAATTAAGCCCTCAAGAAATTCCGGACGAAGCTCTACAGCCTTCATTGCATGGATTTTTGCCTTCTTGAAATCTTTCAAGTTACGATAGGTAATACCTAAATTATTATGAATTTCAGGAAATGTTGCATCTAATTTCAGAGCGGCCCTCAAATCCGAAAGGGCATCATCAAACCGCTTCATTCCAATAAAAATCATTCCTCGAGTATTAAGGAAATGGGGATCTCGATTTAACGAGAGCGCTAAATTGGAGTGATAAAGGGCTTTAATATTATTCCCAAGTCGATAGTGAATATCGGCTAGAAGATTATGGGCCCCAGATTGATTTGGATTTAAAGCAAGTGCCTCGTTATACCGCACAAAAGCTAAATCAATTTCGTTATTCTTGTGATAGATCAAACCTTCTTGAACAAGTTTATCCGCCTGAATTAATTTTTCCATAATTTATTTCTATCATTTCTTTAATTTAATAGCCAAGCCTAAGCTTTGTTTGAATAAACTCATTAAGATGTATCCGATCCTCAAACAACCCCAGCAAATTAAGCTCATTTGGTATTGCACGTCGCTTTTCAAATAAATAGGGCTTTGCAAGTGGATCAACATTGATATCCAATAATTCAAAATAAGGTGCTAGCAGAAGGGGCAAACTAAACGAGTAGCTTTCATTGCCATAAAGATGTGTAGGAGCCCCATCGTTAATCCCCTGAAAAAATTCTGCTATCAATAACAACCCTTGATCTCTCAAACAGTCCTTAATAAATTTAATGAATTCCAGGGGATTGGGAATATGCTCAATTGCTTCTAAGGAAATTACTGCATCATAGGACTCAGTAATTTCATTAATTAAGTTTACTGATATGGAATGATTTAATGCTTGAACAGTATTAAAGTTGAGTTTTGCACATTCCCCCAAGAGGGAATTTTCAAAGTTGAAATAGTCAACATCATACCCCCCCAATGCGATAGATATAGCATCCAAACCTAATCCACCGCCCAAAAAAAGAACTTTTAATTTGCTGTTGGGTTGAGATTGCTGCTTTTCTTGTAGGGCCAATAAACTATAACCAAGAGTTTTTTTCTTTTCTACTACATTAATAGTAGCGGCTGATGCGATAGCCAATCCAAGTCCTTTAGCATATAACGCATCCATATTTTTTGAATGGGCAAAGGGGATTACATCAAATTGAAGAATATCCTTAAGTAATGCACTTCCTGGAAAATGTTTTTCCTGTTCCACCATAGCCTCCACCTCAGTAATAGATAGGGGGGTTTGCGTTTTTTGAGAAATAAATGCAATATTGGTAAGCACTTCATTTTTAGCAATCGGCGGCTCTAATAAAATTTTAAAACTGTTCCAGAATTCGTGTTTAATGGCAACGGTACTATTAAAATCATTCATGGCTGAATTTACAGCCTGATTAATGATCTCTTTACGTAAATTTTCATTATTATTTATTTTTATAAAGTCATCGTATAAATTTTTTGATAGGTGCGAATAATGATCATAGTCAGAAATAATGTTCTCAATCACACGAACGCATTGATCTAAATCATTCACATCAAAGAGAAATTCATCTGTCAGCATCTCCTGAGGGCCTCCACATTTAGAGGCGACCACTGGAATTCCACAGGATAATGATTCAGACATGGTGAGGCCAAAGGGCTCATTTAAAGCGCATATCAAGGTAATTTTTTTTGACCCTCCAATCGTAAAAGGATCGGGGTGGTGGTGCGATATAAATACGTGTTTTTCTTGTCGTATTTTTTCTTGCTGATGAAGCTTAAATGTACCATCTCCGTCAACACCCACAATATGAAGCTCAGCCGACACCCCCCTAAGTCTGAGGGCTTTTAGCACTAAAATCGCAAAATGGGTATTTTTTCGAATTAATTTTCCACCGATTACCAAAAGCGATACGCAGTCAGAACTTGCTGATTTTAATAACGGCTGCTCATAAGGCTTAAATGGATAGAGCACGCTAAATTTAGATTCTTGCTCCGATTCAAATGAAGATCTAACATATTTTGAAGCGCATAAAATATGGCTTGCCATCTCTGTGTACATCTTTAGATAAAACTTCGCACTGCATCCGTGAGGGGATAGGCCTTCCTTGGGCAATAAATATTCGTGGGCATAGACTAAACAGGGTAGCTTTAGCATTTGAGCGCACAAAACTCCCTGTAATGTAGCCAGCGTATTGCTAATCACTAGATCGTACTTAGAATCCTTAAATTCTCTAATATAGCCAGTGAGATTTAATTGGTAAAAATCTAAAAGAAAATTAGCGGGTGTGGGCAAGGATAAGCCTAAGGGCATAAAACCTACTTCTAAACCCTTACTTCTGCAAATATCTACTAATTGGCCTTGGGAGTCTGGAAAAATAATAGCCACAGAATGTTGTGGCCGCAGATTATCGATTAAATCCAATAATGCTTTTTCTGCGCCCCCATAAAATGTGCCATGAGAAAAAATTAAAATCTTCATTATGTTATATCAATGTGTTGTGTAATAGAATAATTTATCAATAGCAGATATTCATCAATAAAATCAACAAAGTGCTTTTTACTCCAGTAAAAATACATGGTCAATCTCACCTATTTACTATCTGAGTATTTCCCATAAAACTCAATGGATCCATTTCAAAAGAACATTAGCCCATAGAATTTTTTTCTATGGGCTAATCCAAAACTAAATACGCAAGAAAAAAACTTATCCGATTAGCAAGCCTGCGGCAGACTATTGTAATTGAGTCTCCTGGAGCACGATGCTTTTGAGTTCTGTATTTTGGGATGGGACTTTTTGACCTTGAAAAAAGATATCCAGCTGACTTAGCCCATTACTCATTACTAAAAATGGGGGTTTGCCATAAAATGAGCTGGACGTGGCGCCTGGTGCCACAGCTTCATCTAAAACTTTTCGATCAATCTTGCCCGTACCATCTTTTACGCAAAGCACTTGTTTATTTTTACTCACCACATAGACAAAATCACCACTTTTGGTTGGTGCGGTGGGTTTAAAGGTGGTAATACTGGCATCTGGTGCTGGGCAGCCGTCGGCTACTTCAACAGGCGGTTTTTCAACAGCTGGGGCACTAGGTGTAATTCCCAATAACACCTTCGCTTCAGATGCAGCTACTGAATTAGGATACTTACTCACGACATTGGTCAAGAGGAGATTGGCAATCAATTTATTGCCACTTTCAAGCTGGCAGTTTGCCATCATGAGCATCGCGCTTGGGACTCGTTGATGATTGGGAAACTGAGCAATCAATTTCTCAAATTGAACATTAGCGCCACTGTAATCTTTTAATGCATATTTTGCATTCCCCAGCCAATACATTGCTATGGGCAAATAAGGACTAGCGGGAAATTTTTGAATAAACGCCGCAAATTGTGTGTCGGCTTTGTCAAACTGTCCTTCTTGAAAAGATTTTAACGCTGCGTCATAGGCTACTTTTTCACCCGGGACAAGTTCTCCGCTGACCCCTTCAATTTCTACTTTTTGGGGCTCCACCTTAGCCAAGCGAGTATCTACATCTTTAAAGTACAGCTTTTGATTGCTCTGCAACTCTTCTGATTGTTTTTGTAGCAGCTCTAGCTGTCCCCGCAATTGGGCTTTTTCGGATTGTACCTGCTCAAATTGGCGCTGCATCTCCATCATGGCAGCTTGTAAGGCGTCTACGGATTTTTGAACTTCTGAACCGCTATTCTTGTTCCCAAAAATTTGGGCTGAAGCAGGGGGAGCGACTCCGCTTATCGCGAGTATCGACCAGAGCAAAATAGTAGGATGCAACTTTAAAAAGAACATAATATTTACACTTATCAGGTAAATGGATTAACTCAAACAACCACTTTGGCGTTAAGTTTACCTGTTTTGTGAATGACAATAGAAGGTTTTATGGCTCATACAAGCTTATTTGAAGTTAGCCGAGAGCTTTACCAAAATTGATCCTATCTAGCCCTATTTACCCTACAAAAATATAATAAAATACCTTTGTCGCCAACCAAAAAACATCCAATATGGCAGTGTGAGCGCCTTTCTGGCTAGGTGGAGGTCTTTTTATAGTGCAATCCTAGATAAACTCGGATGTATAGTGAGGGGTTTTTCATCTAGTGGTCGGCAGGCTCTTCATTGCAGACCCTGTCTGATCTGATTGGGGTTGGAAGCACCCATCTGTTTGGTTACGTTTACTTGCGTCTACTTACGCCCTAGTTGCTTCACTCTGCCTTTTCGGATTGATTAGACTAAGCTTTTCATTTTCCCCAAAAAGTGCAAAAATGTTTATTCACTAGATTAAACAGAACCCTTAGCTCCTTATCGGAGAGGGATTTGGCCAATCTATGTGCCAATCTTTTTTAAAGCCCATTCTTATAATAATTTAGTATTATAAAGTCATCTTTGCTTAGGTCAGTCACAGTATCCTAGACCATTGCTAACTTGACATGGAGTTGCTTTCAGGCCTTGCTATCTCAGCAGATCGAACTTAGCTATCATTAGCTATCACTAGAAAATATTTTGAAAATCGTAAACATGAGCAGCAATCAGTTACCAATTCGGGTTGTATGTGCGACTAGATTATCTAGAGAGCAATTTTTTTCTTCAACTTCCCTGGGTAAATCTATTGAGTTAGCTATGGGAATTACAAATGTAGAGGTTAGGCTATACCCTGAAAATTCAAGCGGTTTAAGCGAGGTCTACAACCATGAGATTAATCAGTGCACTGATAATTGCGCCATTCTAGTATTTGTACACGACGATGTATTGCTATGCGATTTTTTTTGGACAGAACGCATTCGAGATGGTTTAGAAAAATTTGATATTGTTGGCGTGGTCGGCAATCTCCGTAGAGTTCCAAAACAACCATCTTGGGCATTTGGAAATTTAATTGAAGGTAAATTTACTTGGGATGCTCCATCTAATTTAAGTGGAGCCTGTGCGCATGGGACAACACTTCCGCCAAGTGGTGGGCTTTTTACATTTGGACCTGTATGGCAAGAATGCAAACTTTTAGATGGCCTCCTACTAGCCGTTAAGAGTGAGACTTTAATCAATTCTAAATTACGGTTTGATGAAAATTTTAAATACCATTTCTATGACCTCGATTTTTGTCGACAGGCGGAAATAAAAAATTTAACAATGGGAACCATTCCATTATCAGTGGCCCATGAGAGTGAAGGAAACCTATTCTCCGCAGAATGGGTTAATTCATATCAAACATACCTCAATAAATGGAAAGAATGATATGGAGCAAACTCCATAACATGAATATCACAATCCCGATCTACTTAAAATCATTCCCTTAAGCTCCAAATACATAGTAGAGGTGGGCTGCTCCAGTGGCGCACTTGCACGCGAATTTAAAAAGTTAAATTTACATGCTCACTATATTGGCATTGAATTAGATGAGGGCTATGCCAATTTAGCAAAGCGCTACTGTGATAAGGTTTATCAGAGCAATATCGAGAACATGGATGAGGCCTTATGGGATACATTATCTCAAGCTGATTGCTGGATTTTTGGAAATACATTGGAGCATTTTCAGAATCCATGGGCAGTGCTTAAAAGATACGGTCCTTGATACCGCTTAATGGAGTGATCGCCTGTTGCATCCCTAATGCTCAACATTGGAGTTTGCAGGTGAAATTAAATATTGGTGAGTTTCGCTATGAGCAAAGTGGACTATTGGACAAAACCCATTTACGGTGGCTCACTAGAAAAACGCTAATAGAGTTATTTCATAGTACGGGGTTTGATGGTGTAGAAATACGCCCACGCATTTTTAATGAACCAGCAAGGGATAAATTTTTAGCTATACTAAAGGGGATTGCTGAGGAAGCCGGAGTAAATTCGGACGAGGCCATCAATGATGCTCTGCCAATGCAGTATATCGTGCTGGCAAAGCCGAAGTTATAGCTTTGAATTTAAAAGTAATCGTAATCATTGCGGGGTAAGAAAAATGGCAATAGAGAAACTTCACTTAGGCCTAAAATGTAATACTATTTAAAGCTTATTTTAGAGCTTTGAATCAATCATTTTTCTCGCTATATCTTCACCCTTAATGTGAGCTTTCCACCCTAAAAGTTGTTCAGCTTTTTGGGGGTCGCCAAAGCTGATAGAGGCATCAGTTGGGCGGAATAGTCCTTCATCTTGAATAACATGATTCTTCCAATTGAGTCCAACATGCTCAAACGCAACGCGTACAAAGTCTTCAAGAGTTATGCAAGTGCCTGTTGAAATTATAAAATCCTCAGGGGTATCTTGCTGCAACATTAACCACATAGCCTGAACATATTCAGGTGCCCACCCCCAATCCCTTGAAATATTTAGGCGCCCTAAGTTTAATTGATCATTACTGCCAGTCACAATTCTTTTTACAAACTGAACAACCTTCTGAGTTACAAAGCGTTCTGGGCGAAAAGGGGATTCATGGTTAAATAAAATACCTGAACAAGCAAATAAGCCATATGCATCACGATAGTTATTTACCAACCAATAAGCAGAACTTTTAGCGACAGCATATGGACTCATGGGATTAAATGGAGTTAATTCAGTAGCTGGTTTTCCTCCAGTATCACCAAAGCACTCTCCAGAACTAGAATGATAGAGACGGGGTTTTTTCTCCAACATTCTGCATGCCTCTAACATATTCAATGTACCCATAGTTATACTTTGAATCGTTTCGGCTGGCTGTTCAAAAGAAAGCCCAACGGAAGATTGTCCCGCTAGATAATAAACTTCATCAGGGCAACTTTTCCTTAGGGCAACTAAAACACTTCTGAAGTCTTCAGGCATCATGGATAAATAATGGACCTGATTTTTAATTCCGAGTTTCATTAAATTATTAAAGGATGAGCCTTGAGCATCTCTTGATGTACCAAAAACGACATAACCCTTACTTAATAAAAAATGGGCCAGATAACTTCCGTCTTGACCGCTTATGCCGCAAATTAAAGCAATCGGATTATCCATTTTTAATATTTCCTCAGTAATTTAAAGACCTACAGCAGTATTGTTAAACCAACTATTGGCATTCCAACTTTAATAATTTCTCGGCCACATTCTCATTCAAGAACAATCGTATAGAAATACCACAGCTTTGATCTACAATTATCCAATGTCAAATCAAATCATGCCTCAACTTAATGTAATGGGATTTTTTCGTTCCGAAATTGGTCTTGGTCAGGCTGCCCGAAATATTGCTTACGCTTTGGAGACCACCAATATTAACTCCACTTTTGTTGATATTCCTATACCAGGCTTATCCAATTCTAAGGAGTTTTCTGAGAAATGCGGCGGTTATTTTCCCAATTTAAACAACTTAACTGTTTGCGGATTATCCGTTCTCCTTGAAAAAATTCCAGTCATGCTTAAAAATACTGGTGGGTTAGGTAAAAAAAATTACCTATATCCCTATTGGGAATTAGATCGAATTCCTTATGAGTTTTATGAGCATTTAGTTGCTTATGATGAGATATTTGCTCCATCCCGATTTATTGCAGAAACCTTTTCCAATTTTTTAGGAATGGAGATCACAACTATTCCTACACCTCTTTATATTCCACCTACATCCGAAGTTAACGATTTAAGGGGCGATAAGTTAGTCATTTTTAGTCTATTAGATTTCGGCTCAACAACTGCAAGGAAAAATCCGAAAGGGGTTTTAGATGCATTTCAATCGGCCTTTCCGTCTTCAATTACTGATGTCGAATTAATCGTTAAAGTACATGGCACCTCCCATGAGAATCGGCATGGGAATGGACGCACTATATTAGAAAATTACTCTAAAAATGATCAACGTATCAAGATTATTGATAAAACTATGGACCGAGCTCAAGTAGATGCATTAATGTCAAGTTGTAACGTTTATCTATCAATGCATCGATCAGAAGGTTTTGGGTTTGGCCCTGCTGAGGCAATGGCAAGAGGCAAAATTGTAATTGCAACTGATTACGGTGGCACCAAGGATTTTGTTAATGAATCAACCGGGTATCCTGTTGAATATAAATTAATACCGATTCGGGAGGATCAGTTCTCTTATGCACAAAATCAATTATGGGCCAACCCGTTACTTGATTCAGCCGCCAGTTGCTTGAGGGATGTATATGAACATTATGATCTCGCCTTACAAAAAGCAGTCAATGGTCGGGAATCCCTAATAAAAAACAACTCATTTCCAGTGATTGGAAATCTTTTGGAAACGACTCTTAAATCAAGGGGTTGCATTTAATGTCAATACCTAAATGTTATACCGGTCCTGATACACCAAACATTCTAGTTCATGCAGGATTACTCTATCTTTCTATAATATTTTCATATAAATCCTCTTCTTAATTACAAAAAAATCAATTCTAGGAATATTTGAAAGATTAGCTAGAATAAAAAAGGGCACGTCAAAATCATAAATTATGTATGACTTCATAACCGTTGTTTCAGTATATGGACATAATGATGGTGCTTCATCCATTCCCTCTCTTCTGAGGTCTGTTGAAGCTCTACCAGGATCCAAGGCTCTATTACTTTCAATCAGCTCTCCACCCTCATTACCTGAGAGTATTTTCTGGAAAAAAATACAGAAATTAAATTATCAGCAATATTCACTTTTTATGATTTATTCATTAGCAAGTTTTATTCAAACCGATTTTGCACTATGCGTTCAAGCGGATGGCTGGGTATTGAATCAAAGTGTTTGGACGGATAATTTTTTAGAATACGACTATATTGGCGCTCCAACCGCAGTAGGTTTTGTCAAACCTAAGTCGGAAAGTGAACCGGGGTTTAGGTGGGAACAAAGTTTAGTTCGAGGCGGCTGGCAATGGATTAAGGAAGTAAATTCAATTGGGGTACTCAATGGGGGGTTTAGTCTTAGAAGCAAAAAATTCCTCAATGCGCCTCGAGATATTGGTATACCTTATGCGTTTGATGACCAACCACTCCGTCAAAATGAAGACTTGCAACTTTGTCTTTTTATGAGATCTCAATTAGAACTGCATGGCATTAAATTCCCCCCTCTAGATGTTGCTAAAAAATTTGCATTTGAGCACTTCTCGGGATCTCTCCACACGTCTTTTGATCATGCAAAATTCTTTGGAATTCATGGGAGTTATATGCGTTTGGTTGGATATAACCAAATTCTATTATTTACAAATAATGTTAACTCAGAGATAATTGATACTTATAAAAATCTAATTCCTTATTTAGAAAAACATGGATACATAGTTAATGTAGATAAAGAGATTTAAATCTTAGTGTCCTAGATTTTATACCTAAAAATGATCTATTTTAATCTAGAAAAAATGGTTATATATTTTCTAACTTCAATCAACAATTCACAAAAGAGATTTTTTAAATACCCTCACGAAAATAGCCTTCTAATATGCTGTAAAACTTCAGTATAGCAACAAATTTAAATCCATATAATTCTAATTGTAGATTAAAGCTCATAAAAAAATTAACCCTTTAGTAACTTAGCCCAATCAATATTGAAAATAAGACAGGAATAATTTAATTGTGAATAACTTTGCAATAGTAAAATTAAATTCACTTGAGAAAGTCGAACCTTAATGATCACAACAATAATTAATTATTGCAGCCTTGATAAAAGATTTATTTGGCCGCAAGTAGAGCAGGCAAAATGTTTTTCTAATGAAATAATAATTGTATTTTTTGACCACCTGTTAAATGGAAAGTCCGACTTTTATGAGGTCACTGAGAGTCTAAAGGGGATATCAGGTATTAAGTTGCTCCCTCTACCCTTTAATCCAGAAATGTCCGGGAGGTTCCATCACAATTTTTCAAGATGGTGTGGTGCTGGCCTAGCAGCATGTGAGTGGATTCTATTCCTAGATGGCGATGAGATTATCAATGGTAGCGGTATGCAGAATTCAATTAATAATTTAAGCCCATTCGAATTTGATGCGGTAACTTTTGAATGTTTTTGGTATTTTCGAGAGCCCACTAATCAAGCAGTAATTACAGAAAATGCAGGCCTATTAGTTCGGAAAAGTAAAATTGATGTAAATGTGAATTTTACTGAGAGAGAAAGATGGGCGTACCTAGAAAGCCCCAATATATCGACAATACCTTCCATATGTGGTCTAGAAGGGCCAATTATGCATCACTACAGCTGGGTCAGAAATAGGCAGGACATGATTGATAAAGTCACCTCGTGGGGACATAAGGGTGAAAAAGACTGGGCAGCACTAGTGGAAGCTGAATTTAACAAACCACTTGGGGACACTGATTTTGTCCATGGGTACCAATACCGCAAGGTTAGCAATTTTTTTAAGGTATAAATTTGCATCACATAACCATCGTGAAGTATTGGAAAGTACATTCTGGATATTTTTCATAATGCTTCCCTCCTTCAGGATCCCCATCACGAGTTATGTAATTTTCCTTATCAATTGAATTGATCACTGAAACCTCATGATCTTATTTCTATTTGTAATACCCCCTAAAAAGTAGACGTTTTGGAAGGTATTACATAAGCATATGAAAAATTAAACAGCATAACTTTTATAAATCTTTCATTTTAGGAACAATGGTAAATTAGAGTGTGAATTTTAGCATCGATGACAACGGTATATCTCAAAAGTTACGATGATTACTTCAAGATCGCTAAGTAAATTCCTCAATAAATTTATCTATATTGTTCGACTGCAATCTGTCTGCAATAGCGACAATCTTTTCATCGTCAAATAACCACCACTGGATTAAAAGAAGTTTTGCAATTTGATCTGCTGTAAAACGATATTTAATTATTTTGCAAGGGTTTCCTACCGCAATCGCATAAGGAGGAACATTTTTTGCTACTACTGACATTGCACCAATTACAGCACCGTTACCAATATTTACGCCAGGCAAAATAGTTGCGCCCCTTCCAATCCACACATCATTTTCGATTGTTATATCCAGAGTTTTTTTATTGATGACTGAAGATTTTGAATAAAATTGTTCTGCTTGTATTTTATTTTTTAATAATTTCAGAGCGTCAATCCTATAAGTGGGGATAGAGCATCCCGTTTGGCCGTTCTTGCAATATATCCCCATGTCATGAAGCGTCCTTTAAAAGAACAAATCAATTAGACATCTCTACGTAGTCGATGTAATCCAGATGGCGAAAATTCAGATAGAGTTTATGGCAATATGGAATATGGAATATGGAATATGGAATATGGAATATGGAATATGGAATATGGAATATGTTATTTTACTAGCTTTGGGGTTGGTAAGTACATGCTGATTACCCATTTTTTCATAGATTAGAAATCGATTGGGTAATTCTGAGATAAGCGCATATTTCGGCCCCAACTCCTTTTTTTTGGTAATGCACTGTATTTTCTATTATCATATTTAGAATATATGCAGCCAAATCTTTAGCGAGCTTGACTGATGCGGTAGGGGGATACTCATTTTTAAATAGCGAGGCTTTAATTAATGTCTAATTTTTTGAATAACCCTTATAGTGATTTAGGATCGAATAAATTCTGGAAGACAGGCGTTGCTGAAGAGAGCCCTTTTTTTCTTAGAGATATCTACAATAAAAAATACTCTATTAGTCAGGTTGAAAGAATTGCAACTGCAGGATCATGCTTTGCACAACATATATCTCGCTACTTAAGAGATAATCAATTTAACTTATTAGATGTAGAACCCCCCCCTCGACATTATCTGAGGATGAACATGCAAAATTTGGTTATGGGACTTACAGTGCTCGGTTTGGAAATATCTATACGGTTAGGCAACTCCTTCAATTGGCACTAGAGGCAGATTATCGTCATACTCCGTCTAACCTGGTGTGGGAATCGAGAGGTAAATTTTTTGATGCCCTAAGGCCATCAGTCGAGCCATTTGGCATGGATACCCCTGAATTAGTTATTGCTGCACGGGCTGAACATCTTAAAAAGGTAAGACTTCTTTTTGATCAAATGGACTGCTTTATATTTACCCTGGGCCTTACAGAGATGTGGGTTCATAAAGAATCTGGGACTGTCTATCCATCTGCTCCTGGATCGATTATCGGGACATACGATAAAAATCTTTATCAATTCAAAAATGCCCAATACGATGAGATCATTTCAGATTTTTTCTCTTTCACCAAGGTGCTCAGTGATATTCGTGGGGGTAGGGAGTTAAAAATTGTTTTAACTGTATCACCCGTGCCATTGACAGCAACTGCAGGTAGTAAGCATGTCTTAGTACAAAATAGTTTTTCGAAATCAATTCTAAGATCTGTGGCTGGCTATCTTTCTGAAAAAGAAAACCATATTGACTACTTCCCCTCTTATGAAATAGTCACGAATCCTAGAGCGCATTCCATCTATTTTGAAAATAATTTGAGGTCAGTTCGAAAAGAAGCAGTAACAAATGTGATGGCTCATTTTTTTGCAGAACATTTACCTTCTAGTGCCAAGGTTTCTGAATTTATTAATCCACAATGTGAGGATGAAATTCTTGAAATGTTTATTACAGAGCCTGCCATCAAGGGCGAATCTGGTACCAAAGTTCAGGTAATTGGAAATAGTTTTATCAGTCCATTTCAAGGGGCTTTAAATCTAGCCCTCCTTGAGGATGGTGTTGATCAAAAAAAACTTTCAATTGATTTTATACCCATTAACTTTTTGTTAGGCGATTGGAAGCAAATCGAGTGGGTTTGGAATACTCCCGATGAGTACAATTTAAGTTGGAGATTGCCAATCAGTGCTAGTGAGATCGCGCCTGATTATTCTCATAGACTTAAAATTTTTAATACAGTATTTCAAAGAACCCATTTCTGGTTTGTTGGGGCCTTAGGAATGAATCGGGTAGGAATAATGGATTGGCATCCCAAGCAAAAACCCGATCTTCTCGATCAAAATGGAAAATATATAAGGGGTTTTCGTGCTGGAGGCATTCCAATCATTAAGAGTGAAGAAGAATGTGACCCCGTATTTATTACTTCAATGACTGCAAATTTTATTAAAGCGAGACAACATCTACAGCATGTTATCGATTTAGTCGGTCCAGATTACGTCCGTGTAGTAGACGGTCCAATGATGTCAGAAAAATGTGGGCGCTATTGGTTTGGGGATGAATATGTTGAATCTGGCAGTCAGGCTATTTATAATAAGGTGATTAACAAAGTAATCAATGATATTTTGGGAGATTATACAAGGGCGGGCATTTTAAATTTTGTTGATGAATCCCATTATTCAATCAATGGATTTACAAAAAATGTGTACTCAGAAGCTCGCTCAGAAGATGATATGCATGTGGACTTTTCTGCGTACATTAATACTGCCAAAAATCTTATAACAACCTTTAAATCAACTTCTTCTTAGGCTCTTCTTGGGCTTTAAATTAAAAAAGTATTTGGTGAAATATTTGTTCAAATATATTTCATACTATGTTGTGCACCAGTAGCTGCAAACACTTCAAGACATTCGAACTGCTAAGTAATATTTAAACGGCTTTTTAGTCCTTCGGTGAGACGGCCTCACCACTTTTTTGCGAGGGCTTCGGTCACGATCTCAGCTTTAAGCTTCTCTTCGATGTACATCTTCTTGAGTCGGGCGTTCTCAGCCTCAAGCTCCTTCATGCGAGCCATCATGGAGGTGTCCATGCCACCGTATTTGGCACGCCACTTATAGAAAGTCGCAGTGCTGATGCCTAGCTCACGGCAAACCTCTGGAACGGCTAAGCCAGCATCTACCCGTTTTAGGGCATCCATGATCTGGCTGTCGGTAAATTTAGAACGCTTCATGTAAAACTCCTCTAATTGAGAAAATTCTACTTCTGATTACTTTGGTTCTAGAGGGGATTACCAAGGGATGCAAGTCTTACCCAAACATTCGAGAGTAAGATTAGCGGGAATCAACAGCTTCTTGATATTGAAGAAAAAGATTTAAAGAAAATGTTGCGCGGTAAAGTAAAAGATAAAATGAGTAAATAACCTGTAACGAAAGATTGGTTTTTATGCGCTATAAAAATGTTCTCACTAACTCAGACCATGGATTACTTCTTATTAACAGAAATGATACTGTAATAGGCTCTATTATCAGTGAGGTAGGTAACTGGGAAATTCAGTATATTAATTTATTAAAAAGCTTAATTGAACAGTTCTACCCAAAAAATAGTGCGATTGAAATAATTGATGCTGGTTCAAATATAGGCGTCTATTCATTATCATTATCTAAGATTGATGGCTTTACTGTTAAAGTAATATCAATTGAAGCGCAGCGCTTAATTTACCAAATGTTAAATGCGAATATCGCTCTCAATAGTTTAGAAAATGTTTGGACATATCATAGAGTAGTTTCAGATAAAAATGATGAAGTGAAGTCCTTAGAGTGCACTGATCTTAACTTTGCAGGAAATTTTGGGGCGTATGAGATTACGAACAATCTGGCTTTTCCTGACCAAAATGGAATGCTTATGCCAGCAGAAGAAGTTAAAACATTATCACTAGATTCATTACCACTGCAAAATTGTGTCTTGGTCAAGATCGATGTTGAGGGCATGGAGGATGTTGCCTTGCTGGGATCAATCAATCTGATCAAAAAACATAAGCCAATACTTTTTTTTGAAAAACATAAAACTGATTACATAAAAGTAAAAGGAATCTTAAAAGAATGCGGATATGCTGTATGGGAGTTACAAGATGAAAATGTTCTAGGTCTAAGAAAAGAATGGGATATCAACATAGATGGTATTTCTAGGATCGACTTATAATAAATAATTATTCTTTTTGCAAAAAATTAATTGTCATTTTTTAGTTTAACAACTCTCATAAGATCACCATCATTGATGCTTTTTACAACAGTAAAATCATAATTGAATTTTTAAACCTTCGATCAATTTTAGACATCTTTACTGCTTGCAAAGCTAATCATCCTACGCTTAGCAATTTATTCATTAGCTTTATACGGCACATTTAAACCCTTGCTGATTTTCTCTCCATAAAGCTCAGTTCCACATCGAGCACAAGAATAGACTGTGAATTCAGATTCGCCAGTAAGCACATTGGAGATAAAGCCAAATTGGGGCTCATGAGGTACCACTGCCAAATGATAAGGTCTTTGTCGGTCAAATTTACAATAGTGGCACAGGACCGTACTATCTTGCTGATGCTCTAAATAGTATTGAACCTTACTTGGTAAGCCATTTAATCGTTTGGTCCACTTTTCCTCTAGCTTTCTAAATTCACGAATTTCAAGCCAATTTCTTAAAGGGTAGGCAGCGAGGAAAAATAGGACGGGTATCAGAATATAAATCATGTTCATAAAATTTAAAGTGTATTAATGTAATTTTAGAGGATATTGAAATATTGAATACAAAAAAAATTCGCTATGGGCTAGTGATCGTCTGTCTTGCTAGCTGGGGTCCACTGTACCGATCGGTTCTCGATAAACTGTGGATGCACAGCGATGGCTTGTCTTTAGTGGGGCAATGGGCCCAATTTCAAACATTAGCCGATCTGATTGGAGCGCCAGTGGGGGCTGGAATTGGCATTGGTTTGACCATTCTCACGGCGCAAACAGATCCCCTTATGCAACGGTTTTTATTGATTGCTAGTGGTGTATTGGGTCTATTGATTACCCTTCCCTTGTTCATGTTGGCATTGATATTTCATCAAGACATCGCCCGCTGGGCGCACTTGCCAGCGATGTACCATCAAGCATTAATCATTGCCGCCCTGGGGGGTTGGTTAAGTACGGTTGCCATACAAATGAGTGCGTACTTATTAGGCAAAGAGCAGCACTTTAAAGCGCTCTTGATCATGATCGCAAGTAGTCTGCCGGTATTGCTTACCTTATTTATCGGTAGCGCACTCATGCTGCCTAATCTCATACAACTCACCTTATTGGCATCAGTCATCTCGGGTCTGATTTTTTGCATTTGGCTTACTGCCAAGGCATTTCAAATGATTAAAGAGCATCCACAATCACGAGCACACCTTCGTAGTGCGGCGCTAAAACTCAAAAAGTTTATTGGCGCTGGTTTTGCCATTGGTATATTGACTCCACTGAGCGTGATGATCGCTCGAAGTGCCATTGCCAGCGATCTTGACTGGAACTCAGTCGGAATCGCTACTGCTTTATGGCGAGTATCTGACTGGGTCTTATGCGCAGCTCAAGCGGTTTTATATTTTCACTTTTTAC
>Ga0194038_1000408_pt1 | contig 18885 bp, 34 predicted proteins | sample JunL226m_MetaG_FD_148630 | JGI IMG/M metagenome (GOLD analysis project Ga0194038, IMG submission 148630) | Anoxic zone freshwater microbial communities from boreal shield lake in IISD Experimental Lakes Area, Ontario, Canada - Jun2016-L227-6m | ecosystem: Environmental > Aquatic > Freshwater >... | reverse complement strand
GAATCATTAAAAGGATAATTAAAATGTTTACACCAATCAATTTTAGAAGTTCAATCAAAAGCCACACAACTAATGATGAAATGATATTTATAAAAGCAATCGGTAACTACCATTTAGATGCCATGAAGCTAGACAAAGTTACTTTACTAAACCGATACATTAAGTCTTTACAAGTCCGTAGTGATTGGAATGGCATGGATCAATATAAAGTTTTAGCTTTTGCTACAAAAGAATTAATGACTGAAATTAATAAGAAAGCAGGTAATACCTATGCTTATTCATAGTTTATACGGCCTGTCAGCACCATCAGCTAAACTGGTGGAGTTAAGAGAGAAAAAAATAGCTAAAGTAAAAAAAGAAATGGGTAATAAATATTTACTCGCAATTAATTATACAAAAAAGGAAACAAAATGAATTCATTAAACGCTACTGGCGGAATCGGCAAAGACGCTGAGCTTCGCTACACACCAAACCAAGACCCTGTCTGCTCATTTTCATTTGCATTGAATAGCGGTTTTGGAGATAAACAAGTCACTACCTGGTTAAATTGCAATCTTTGGGGTAAACGTGCAGAAACTTTAGCACCAATGTTACTCAAGGGTACAACAGTAGGAATTGTAGGTGAATTAACTAACCGCCCATACAAAGCTAAAGATGGTACAGAGAAGTTTAGTTTAGAAGTCAGAGTAAACGATTTAACGCTACTTGGTAAGAAAGGTGATACAAGCACATCAGCTAGCAATAATAATGCGCCACAGGCTCTTAAAACAGCCTCTAATGCTGATTATCAAGATGAAGAAGCTTTACCATTCTAAATAAAGGGGTACAACATGATTAATACATTTGTAGCAGGATTAATTTGTGGTTGGTTATATGTAAGTTATGTTGTACCTAATTATGCAATTAAAGAAGTGCAACAATGTACTTTAAGAATGGGTAAAGTATTAGTACAAGGAGATGCAATCTAATGTTAAGTAGCCTAATTAGCCAGATGTTATATATTGCACCAAAGAAGAAAGTTACTTTGCGCAATCCTATATGCCCTAGATGTAAAGAAAGACCACGATCAATAGCAGCATTAAGCGGTAAAGTTGCAGATTATTGTACTGAATGTAAACGTGCAAGTTACCAAGCCACTAAAGCCAAGAAAGGATTAAAATGATTTCAAGTTTAGTAAGCCAAATATTAAATATTAAAGAAAAGCCAGTTGATCCTTTATGCCCTATGTGCCATGAAAGACCAAGACACAGGACAGCTTTAGAAGAAAGATTAACTAGCTATTGTATTCATTGCCACAGGGAGATTAAGAAAAATGCACAAAAACAAAAATAACATTAGTAAAGATGTAGGAATGGATAATATAAGTTTTACTATTATGTTGGGAAAACTTGGTCAAAATAGAAATAAAAAATTAGCTGATGTAGTGGTTGGTTTTGATACAGGCATTGGTATGAATTTAATTGATTTAACTTTTGATGAATATATGTTTACTATCGCAGCATTACACGATACAGCAGATGCTATTGAAAAGTTACAAGGAGGAGATTATGAGTAACAAAAATGAAATTACAGGCGATATTATTAAATCAAAGCACAGTAATATTTATGCTGATAATTTTGATAAAATTTTTAGGAAAGATACAGAATTGACTGAAGAAGAATTAGAAGAACTACGCAAGCTGTTAAAACTACCTAGAAAGGATGCTCAATGAACATATCCATAGACTTAGATGACAATAGCCCATTGTATGATGTGCTTGATTCTGTGGTGCTTGGCTACTTAAAACATAGTCTAGACTTAGTAGAAAGTAAGTTTGTATCTACTCACCCAGATGATGTGAAACATGATAAGAAAATAGCAAAGGCTTTACACGTACTTATTGATTACTATGGTGGGTAATAGCTATAAAAGTGTACTTAAAGTGCTTTAAATCTAGGTTATAGGTACATTTATATATGTTAGCTAGTACACACATTTGGTTCAATTTTAGACTGAAATGTTGTACTTAACTAACTTAATAGGGAAAACAAAATGACTAAACATAAATTTTACAACGAGATAGTAGCATGGGCAATGGGTTGTCAGATTGAAATTCAATATATAGATAGAAAAAGACATTGTGATGAATGGAGTTTGATGGTTGCAGATTGTTGGAATGATGATGAATTTAACTTCCGCATCAAGCCACAACCTAAAGAGAAGAAATATTTTTATGTATATCAATTAGGATATGAATATAAATTTAGTCCTTTAAAAAAAGAATTAATGCAATTTAGTGCTGGCGATAGAGCAGGTGACTTTAAATATGTAGGAAAGATTGAGGTGCAAGATGACTAAAGATGAAGCATTAAGAATGGCGATTGATGGTTTAGAAATTCATCAACAAGATATTCTTGATGCCTGTAAAGAAGCACTAGAACAACCAAAAGAATGGCAAGGGATGAGTGATGATGAGATATCAGAATGTTTAAGCAAAACAAAATGGAATGATATTGACCATTGCCCAGACCATGATGTTTTTGCCAGTCATATTGAACAAGCATTAAAGGAGAAGAACAATGGATAAACATACTATAGGCATGCTAGTAGGGGTGTTGGTACTGCTTCTGTTAAGTTGTATCTTGTTTGAGGGGAGACTAGCCCCCGCTATGTGGCAATTAACTAGCCTATTTTGGATAGTCTTTTGGACATACAAGTGTGATAAAGAAGGGAATATATGATATTAATCTTAGTGTTAGGGTATATATGGTTAATCGGAGCTGTTTATTTGGCATTTAGGGATTTTGATATACGTATAAAAAAGATGGAACAATACGTAGCGGAGAAAAACACATGATGGGGACAACATATATTTGCCAACATTGTGGCAGACCTATTGGGGGCATACCAACCTTGCTTAGTGGAAATGCTTACCACTATGAATGTACACAAAGCCCGTATGCAAAATCTGCATATCAGCCCGTACAAAAAGAAACAAAATGATACTCCACCAAATGCGGATGCTTAACGGTAAGCCTATATGGGATGGTCGCATGAAAGTATTTAGGCGGTCAGATAGATGTAAGCGACTGTATGAAGATATGGCAAAGATGCGGAAGTATAGATAAAAAGTATATACATTGTATATATTAAAGACTAAAAAGTTTGTGTATAAAAATACACGAAATATTACACACTACCGAGAAGGAAGATAAATGAAAATTGAGATAATAGGCGATATTGTTGATAATCCTGATGGTAGTGGTCAGGTAGAACTAGATTGTGATGATGAAGGTAAACAGTATTTAATGCAATTAGGCTTTGAAGTATTGCTATTACGTGGTATGAAGGCAATTAAGCACGATAAAGAGATGTACGAAAGGAATAGATAATGTATTACATTTTAGCGTTTATATTAGGCGTAATGTTTTCTTGTTGTGTGTTTTTATATTTTGAATACCAAAAGAGTTATACAGAATGATGTATTTTATGGTCGCATTTTTTTTAGCTTTAAATAATGCTAACTGGCTATGGTGGGGTGGTTTTTTGACTGTATGTCTAGCTGAGTTATTTATAGGATTTGTAAAATACAATGATAAGTAGTAAATCCGACTTTATGATAAAGGCATATTTTGAAAAACCCAATTGATGTTGAATTAAGAAGTTATGCAACTGTTAGGCAATTAGAATATTTAGACGCAATTGAAGAATGTGGTTCACAGCGTAAGGCAGCAAAAAAGTTAGGCATTGGCGCAACCAGTATTGACAATGCTATAAAGTCATTAAAAAAGAAAGCAGCATTAGCTGGCTATTCACCTGAACATGACATGACCAGGACTGTTCCTAGTCCATTTGTGGTTAAAGGTATATCTACTTATTACAATGCTGAAGGTAAGCCTAGCGGTCAATGGGTTAAATCTACTGTAGATGCAGATAAGCGTGAACAATTCATGCTAGAAGCCATAGAAGCATTGAAAGAAGATATACCACGACTACCAGCAACACTACCACCACCATTAGGCAATGACAAACTGCTTAACTGTTATGTGATTACTGATTACCACATGGGTATGCTTGCATGGGATGAAGAATGTGGTGAGAATTGGGATTTAAAGATAGCAGAAGGATTAATAGTTAAATGGTTTGCACAAGCTATCCACCAGTCACCTGATGCTGATACAGCGATATTTGCACAGCTATCCGACTTCCTGCACTTTGATGGCATGGATGCGGTTACACCGGCTAGTAAACACTTGTTAGATGTAGACAGCAGGTTTTCTAAGCTAGTCAGAGCTTCTATTAGAATATTGCGTAATGTAATAACAATGTTGTTACAGAAACACCAAAACTTACACATTATCATGGCAGATGCTAACCACGATCCAGTCAGTCAAATATGGTTAAGAGAATGGTTTAGTGTGCTATACGAGAATGAACCTAGAGTAAGCGTAGATACTAGCCCTAACCCTTACAATGCGTATGAGTTTGGTAAGACTGCGTTGTTCTTCCATCACGGACATAAACGTAATGTAGCCAATGTATCTCATGTATTTGCTAGTCAGTTTAGAGAGATGTTTGGTAGAACTAAGTACGCTTATGCTCACATGGGCCATTTACACCACGTAGATGTTAAAGAGAATAACTTAATGATTGTTGAGCAACATAGAACACTTGCTGCCAATGATGCCTATGGTGCTAGAGGTGGTTATTTAAGCGGTAGAGATGCCAAAGTAATTACTTATTCAAAAGACTATGGCGAAGTATCACGATTAACGATTAACAGCGATATGCTTATTTAATAGAAGAATAAAATGAAAGATAAAACATTAATAACTTATGCTGATTGTATTAAACAAAACAAAGCGCTACTTAATGAAGATAAGCGCCTTGCCAAATTACCAAAATCAATAAATATAGATCAAATTATTTCAGATATAGCTTACGCTCACAGCCGAGGTGTTATCGGTCCTTCTCTGCCGCCATGCCTTCAAGAGAAAATCCAAGAGCGCCTAAAGCAGCGGCAGGGGGCATTCCTTGCCGGATAAGCTCTACTACTTTGTTCCAATTAGCTTCACTAAAGAATTTTCTAGTTTTTTGTATATCAGGTCTAGCTAAAGCTAATTCATTATCTCTAGCTATTTTTTCTTTAATAATATTTCTAACAGTTTCAGATTCGCTAATTTTTCTAGCAACTTCTGGGGTCTCTTTTGCAAATCTTTCTAACATTGCTGCAGTAGCTTCACCTGACCCTGGTATTGTAGGAATAGGTTTGCCTTCAGAATCAAGTTTGGTAAGCGCTGGCTCATAAACACTTTGCCTTGTAGCTTTAAGCATTTTAGATGGGTAAGCTTCATTTAACTCGGCTGTTTTTTGCTTCATTACTTTGTTAGTTAAATTTGTTTTACCACTAAAATCCATTAATGAAACGCCACGGCTACTATTAGCCGGAGTTAAATTAGTGCCTTTTAAAATATTAACAATTTTTGCCATTTGTTCTTTAGTTGGTTGTTGCCCTTCTAACAAAATAGAAGATTTTCCTGTTCCTGCCGTTGTACGAAGCAAATTTGCAGCACCGGCCTCTTGTGCATCTTGTAAAGCTCTAAATTGTTCAGCAGCACCTATTGCCCCCATAGTGCGAGGTTCAACATCATGAGAGCCTTTTTTAAAGTCAATCATAACATTGCCAACTTTTAATGGATTATGTTCCATTTGACCGGCAGCATTTAAATAAGCCCCAGTTGTTTCTTGCGTTGGCATTTGCCTAAAACCAAGAGCAGAATAAATAGCATCACGGTTTCCAGCACCAACTACATTGCCAGAGGCCGTATTCATTGTTGGAACTTCTACATCCCATCTTCCTCGGTTAGTATAAGCTAATTTTTCTTCTGGGCTTGCTGTTAGTATTGAAGGTACATGTCCTGTACTTGCACCAGGAATAGCTTCCCAAGTTGCGCTTATTGTATGCTTGGGAATGTAATCAGCCATTGTATTGTTGGCTTCACGAATTGCTTGTTTCATTCCTTCTACAGGATTATCAGATTTATATTTTGCATTAAATCCACGGCCATAGAAATCTTCTGCTTTGTTAAGAACCCATGGCATTTCTTGCAAATGAGCGCCATTCCAATCAGAGCGGTTACCAACCCCTGATTCATTAGCTCTTTTTACAGCAAGTGCAGTTTCAGCATCCATGACAGGATGCATTGTGTCGCTGACTCCGGCTCTCCAAGGATTACCGGCAGGATCTGTATAACCAAACGATTGTGCGTGCCTGAAATCGTTTGTACCAAATAAACCTTCATTTGGAACATCTGGGTTTTGCATATGACCATAGCGTTTAATTTTAAATGCTAAATTAGCAGGACGATCTTCTGCTACTGCCGTATCTAAATTACGCATTGGCGCTCCACGGTAAGCCATTTCAGGTTCACCTAATATGCGTGAATTAAGATGCTTTAACGAAAATCCTAATTCAGCTTCTGGAGTTACTCCTGCGCTGTAAACAGAATGTTGTTCTAATGATCTTGGCAATTGATAAGTTTCATTAGAGGCAGCTTGACCTTCTTTTGCTCTGTCGTACCAAGTTCCTACTCGTGAAGGATCGTCTGATACTGCAATTGCATTTGCAGCATTATCAAACTGAGTATCAAAATTTGAGCGCATTGCGCCTAAAGATTGAGGAGAGTCTACAGTTCTAGGCGCTCCAACATATCCGCCAGAGCTTGTTGGTTTTAGATGTTTTCCAGCAGCCGCTTGATTTAAAACTTCTTGTTCACCTTGGTTTGCTTCTAACTGTCTAAAATAATCTGGAGGTAATTTTTCACCACGTTCAACAGTTTTTAAAACTTTTTCTGTTAATGTTTGTTTTTCTACTTTTTTAGCTGTTTTAGCTTCTCTTTCTGCTTTTGATCCAAAAGTATTAAGTAACATTTGATCAGATTCTGACAATGTAGTAGGATCAACTGAGGCAATTAATTTTTGCATTGCTTTAGCTTTTCCTTTAGGTATAGCAGACAAAGCCAATCCATTATCAAACATATAATTTTCAGCCATTCTTCCAGCAGTTGGGGCTAGTTCTTTTGCGCCAGTTTTTATAGCAGATATAGCAGGGCCGCCAAGCCCTAAATAGTTAAGTGGATCGCCAATTAAATTACCTGCTGTTTGTGCGCCTTCACCACCTAATGACCATGATTTATAGTCCTCTGGTGCTTGCGATAAAGTGTGATTAGTTTGATTAATTTTGTTAGCGTTATCAAATGATAGACGTTGTACCATTGGATCATTGCCAGCCTCTTTAATTCCTGCTCTTAATATTGCACCTGGTGTACCAACATTTCGTAATGTTCCATAGGCATTATTGCCAATTTGCCTTAAAAGTGTTTGAAAGTCTACATTAGCTAATGGATTCTTATTATATAGGCTGCCTTGATCGCCTTGTGGTTGATCGGTATTGCCTTTTAAGGCATCTATAAAATATTGAATTTTGTCCATTTAAACCATCCTTAATGCTCTGTCTTTAACAGTAGCAATTCTACTTAACCAACCCTTTAAAAACACTTCTTGACTAGGTTTTGAGCCTACCAAGTAATGATAAAAGGCCTCTTTCTGATCGCTAAATGTCCTGATTAGGTCAGATATGTCATGCTTCTTTACTAAAGCAATCGTAATAGCACCTAGAACACCATCTACATCACTTCCTACGGCTTTTTGTAATGTTTTGATACTACGACCATAGCCAGCGTTGATTGCGAAGTCAAACACGCAATAATCAATGCCACTTGGTAAATCTGAACATCTACAGCGATCCCAATAGCCATTTAAATATATGGTTGATACATCAGCATCAGAAATACTTTTTAAATCGTTCGCTGTTAGGTGACTATTCTTCTTAAACAGTCTATATGTGTCTAATGTGATGCCTTTCATTGTAGCACCACCACTATCATGCGCATTGTCTGCAAAACCACCTTCTGATTCTAATACATATTGTAATGACTTTTGAAAGTTATTCAGCATCTACTTTTACCTGTTCGGCTGCCCACTCTTGAGCATTATCAAGTTGTATTGTAGTTGCTAGACAATCATTAGCTAGTTTTTCGTAGTCGGTACGAGATACTGCGTTGGCGGTTTCGTTGTTAGACTGTTCGGTAGTATCGGAAATGGCGGACACTTGGCTACTACTGGCTTCTGTAATTGGCTTGAACACCCCGTAAGAAGTGCCAGCAATAGCATGACGGCTATAATAGTCATTATATTGAGTATTGTTTTGTTTAAGCTTGATATTTTCATTTTGCGTAACCTTTTCTGCATTAATAACTTGAGTAGCTGTCTTATTATCCGCAATCGCAACAGCTTGAGCATCTGCTACTTGTTGTTGATTCCATAATGCCTGTACGTGCGCTTTGCCTGATTCATAGCCTTTATAGAATGTTACAGGTAACACAATGACAATTGCACCAACAATAGCTAATTGCTTCCAATACATAAGTAAGAATGGCATATTAACCCTTTGTCATTGTCTTAATAAAGGCCGATAAAGTACCACCTAAAGCTGCCCCAGCACCCCAATCTAAACCATTGAATTTAGCAGTAAACAAAGCAATTAGAAAGCCAGCACCTTGCCATGTAGAAGGCTCACCAAGTCTATCAAGAAAGAAATTGTAAGCTATCTTTATTCGGATCATGTTATTGACCTATTATAGCTTTAGAAAAGTAAGATACCAAAGCACCAATTAATGAAGCAATCATCATACCTGCCCAAAACCCACCACGACCTTTATTAGCTAGAGCCAATAGTTCGTCAAGAGTTGTTTCCATCTTATCTATCTTTTTTTCCAAAGCAGATACTGTGGCTAACATTTTGCCATACTCTACACGATCTATTGAATCCATCATCTTTCCTTAGTATTATTATTAAATTACGTTTGTTAAGCTTTTTGTATATAAGCAAGTGCTAGATAAGGTGGTAAGTTAGCATTAGTACCACTTACACCTGTTGATTGATTAGTAATGCCTGTTGTATTTGTAGAAAGTCCATAACCAGTTGCTGTATTTGAAGCAATTTGTACAGTACCTGTTCTATTTGATACTCCTAATGCAGATACAGGAGTATTACCATTTGTACCACTATCTATATTGTAAATTAAACCATGATTATGACCAGGATCAGTAACTGTATGAGTATGACTTACTACAATTGCATCAGCACTACCCCCTGTAGCAGCTACCGCATAAGTAGAACCTGCACCAACAATAAACCTATCACGTAAATTAGGAGTTCCGTTAGTACCATCACACAAATACCAACCACTAGGAATAGAAGCAATAGAACCTGACCACATGGTAATTACACCAGAAGGCAATGTTGGCGGATTTAATAATTGAAACTCAGTACCATCATAAACTACTTGAATTATTGCTCCAGATGTAATATCGCCAGAAACTAAAGCTGTTGTACCTAACTTAGTAATACTTTTAATACCAATAGAATTAATATTTAACGTACAAGCACCTGTATTAGTCGCAGGAGCTACAAAAAAGAAACGCTGACCTGTTGCATAAGCTGACATTCCTAAAGAGGCTGTAGCAGTCATTGTATTAGTACCAGCAGGGCTAGTTAAGAAAGTAAATGCAGAATCTTGAGCCTGTCCAGCAGTAGCATACATTGTCCGTACAGTAGCATTAGCAACACCGGTATGAGCATAATTACTCATAGGTAAATTGTTAGTTATTGTAGTTTGACCATCAGCAGCAATAGAACCAGTTAGCGCAGTTGCAATATCATTTAAAGTTGCATTAGACCACGTAGATGAAATGGTAGCCCCTGTAACAACTGGATTACCTGCTGCAAGTGAATATATACCGCTTCCGTTTCTTGACATTACTGCTCTCCTTGATTGGAATTTATTGACTTAGAACCCAATATTCCAAAATTTATTAAATCATCTAAAGTAGCTTTAGGAAATATATTAACCCCTTTTGTAGCTACATCTGCGCCTTTACCTACTAAATTTGCACCTTGACCTGCTAATATCGCAGCCATACGAGCAATGCGAGGAGAGGACAAAGGTATTGTTGCGTGCATTAAGCTAGGTAATATTGCTTTTTTACCAAGACCATAAGCAATATTAACAAGATCATTTTCACCTGTTTTTGCTGGAATTGGTGTAAATACTGATGTATCAATACCTGCTTGAGTAGCTTGTTTTAACTTTTCTGCATCACTTAATTCTGCAAAAGGCTTGTAAACATTTTCAGCAGCTTGCGCTCTTGCAGTTGCAGCATTTACTGCATCTGGATATAAAGCATATTGTTTATCAATTAAATCATGTACGCCTAAACCTCTAGGATTAGTAAATCTTGTTTGATCTTCTGCAAGTACAGCTACATCATGTGGGAGATTATAAGCTCTACCATAATTATAAATGGCATCTTTATATAATTTTTGACCTAATGGCGTAGCATCAATTATTGCTTGTTTAAATGCAGGTATATCTTGTTTATATGCTTGATATATAGTATTAAATGCTTCAGGATTTTTACCTGATTCAAACGCTAATAATTTACTAGGAATTGAACCAATAGCACTACCAGTTTTACTTAATAAAGAACCTAATTTTTGGGCAACATTAGAGCCTTTAGCTTCATTCATTAATGCTTGTGTAGTAGCTACAGCTTTTTCTGTGCTTGGTAATCTACCTAAACCACCTATAGGAGTGACTTCAGGAGCTAATCCTTCCAACTTGCTTGCATCCCATATATTACCTAATTTACTTAAAATGCCACTACTAGGTGAAGCACTTGTAGGTTGATTTATTACCCAATCGCCAGTTTCATAATGTCTATTAGGATGTAAAGCTGATTGCGCCCCTTCAGGCAAATCATTTTCAGGCACACCACTAGGCAAATCATGTAGTGGAACAGCAGCCATTATTTATACTCCCATTGCCCATTTGTAAATACAATTGGTTTGCCTGATTTAGAAACTGATGTTTTTCCTTCTGCTGTAATAGAAGGCGCATTACTTGTTAAAGCAGCTCCCATTTTTTGACCTGGTGTTTTAGGTGCATTTGGATTTTCCCCAGATTGCAATTTATTTAAAATATCCCTTGCTTTAGGATCAAGTAAATCAGTTACATTACTATTTAAACCCATACCTGCTTTATATTGTTGATTTAAAGCACCAAGACCACCTTGAAGCAAATCAATACCATTTTGAATATAAGCTTTTTGTTGTTCTTCAGAAGCATTTACAGGCATTGAAGATTCCCATTTATTCAATTCTGCTAATGAACCACCACCAGAACCTGCAAATACTCTACGCAATTCAGAAGCTACAGCTTGAGCTGTTTGTTTAAACTTACCTTGACGAGGATCACCTAAAGCATGTTCTTCAATATAATTAATAGGTGCATTTAAAAGCGTACCAACACCATTAAAATTGTTTAAATCTTCAATATTTCCATAAAGTTTACCCATATGGTATAAAGTTTGATTTACACCACGTACAGCATTAGCTTGTGGCCCTTTAGCAAAAGCAGTAGCAGTTTGCTGACGCTTTTGAAAATTAGTTGCATCATAATTAGGATCTACATTAGTAACAATGTCAAATAATTGCGTCATTGACTTTTTGTCTAATGGGGCTTTACCTGCTAAAGGTATTTCATTTTTAAGAACAGAATTAACCATTGGTTTTACATGATTAGGTAAACTATTAAAATAGTCAACATTACTACCTTCTGATGCTTGAGGAGTTAATGCAACAGATGGTAATTGTACTCCAGGTTGTTGTACAGTAGATTGTTGTGGGGCAGATCCCCAATTCATTTCCCAAGGATTAGCCATTAATATTTACTCCATGAAGATTGCGCATTAGGATCACCACCATTCCATTTAAATCCATTTACTACTTGCCCAATTGATAATTTAGGTGGATTTAATAAATTTCCACTTGGTGTTTTAGAAGGTTTAGGTAATCCTAATGGATTATCTGCTGATTCTTTTAAATCTAATTCTTTTGCTTGATAAGGGTTAATCCATGATGTAGGAATACGTTTAAAATCTTCAATAGAACCTTTATAACCATTAGCTTTTGCAAATGTATAATCAGCAGCAAGCCCAGAAAGATTTTTAGAAACAACCAAATCAGATGGATTTTTAGTTTGCCCATATTTAGTTAATGATTCTGGAGTATATTTACTAGGATCAATTTTTGCAAAAGTTGATTCTTCTTTAGTAGGTGCTTGATATATAACATTACCTTTTTTATCAATAACTGTACCGCCTTGAGCCACAGTCATTGGTGCTTCTTCTTTAAATTTATTAGTTAATGCAGATTCAAACATTTTAGGCATAAGCTCAGGCATTGTTTCACCAACTTTAGCCATATATTCTGTATCGGTATAAGGCGTATAAGTTGTTTGTGTCATACCAGGCTGATTGCCAGCTTCATTATAATCAACAGGCGTTTGTCCTGCTTTGCCTCGTGCTAAGTCAGCCATTAATGCCCCTAATTTAGCACTTTTACCTTTTGTATAATCACCATATTGCTTCATGGCTTCATTTTCAGCTTGTTTACCTTGATATTCACCCACAGCATTATTTAAGTATTGCGCCCATGATGGAGCTACGTATCTATCCCCTACCATTTGACCTTGTGGCATAGCTTGATTCTTTAACGCATCAGCTAAAGCAAACTTACGCTTTAATGCTATTTGCATCATGGTGTCATCTTGTGGCATTTGGTCAGGAGTGCCACCTGTTTCACCAGGCATTAAGCCTTTTACATATTGTGCTACTTGTGATAGTGGGTTAAAAGCCATTTTTATCTCCTAAAGCATTGCGTAATTAACAAGTTTATAGCCATCTTCATGTAATGACACAGCCTCAGGTATTACTTTTTCAACTTCTTGCGCCATAACGCCAATATGTGAACCATGACCCCATGTATCTTTATATTCAGGGCGATATTCAAACTTGTAAATATTAATTCCATTGTCAAGTGAACCAACTTTAGAAATATTTTCTTTAATAGTTTGGTCAGAACCTAATGATGTAATAAACCCTGTCTTACCTGCAAGACCCATCAACCCACCCATTAAATTACTAGAGCCTTGATTAGCAGCATTGGTAGCATTAAGTTGATTAGTATATTGAGCATTAGTAGCACCAAGAATATCAGGGCCAGCAGTCTGAGCTTGTTGAGGCACATTTGCATAACTAGGATTAGTTACTTGAGAACCTGTACGTAAAGCATTAATTACGTTAATAGGTTGCATTTGGTTATAAGCTTGTTGTTGGAATCCTTGTTGATTCGCTGCTAATCCCATATTCATGCCTGTAGTAGTCGCAGAAGTTAATCTATCATTTTGACCTTGTTGCAATAATGTTTTAGCGTTGTTGTAAGCTTCAGTACCTGGTGCAATACCTTGATTAGCTAATTGAGCATCAGACATTTCATTTTCACGTGCCATTTGTGGGCTTAATCTTGACATAATTGCATCTTGATAAGACTGACCAGGATTAATACCTGTTGAAGCTAATTGACTTTGATCTACACCAGGTTGGCTTAATACTTGATTAGCATAATTTAAACCTTTATTAGCAGTAGTCATCAAACCTTGATTAAGTTGATTTGTTTGGTCTAATATGCCTTGCTGTGCAGGAGATAAAGTTTGAGTAGCCGTATATAAAGTATTACCATAAGCATCAGTACCAGGATTAGCTGAGTAAGTTAAATTGCCATAAGGCGTTACTTGATTAGTTCGGTTAGCTGCTGCCGTAGCTCTTGCTGCCTCTACATTACCTGCTGCCGTAGCGTTAGCTGCACCAATATAATCAGGGGCTGGTGGCGGATCTGATTTGCCATTAGCCATAGACATAAAAGGATCACGAACACCTTGCAATCTTAATAACACGAATTTACTGAACATTTTACTTACTCCAATTTAACATTTTACAGTTCTGAGGCCATAAAACCATAATTATAAGATCACCATTGCGCCCTGCTTCTTTGAGAGTGGTCTCTACTTCAAAGCCAATGTGTTTATTTAATCTAATTGCTCTAACATTATCTTGCTCTATTGTTGCCGTAAACCTTTTGACTTTACATTGATTAAATATATAATCGGCAACTGAGAACCAATATTCTTTAGGCGGAGCTTTGTCAATTCGCTGGTGTCCAAACATATTATTACCATTGAAGTTTTCAAAAGCCGTTCCTGCCACAATTTCCCCATCTACTTCCCACCCCAATGCTGTCATGCCTTCAGTAAAAGAACCTATTGTAGCCATTACCCACCTAGCAACATATTCGCCTTTAACTAACATTAAAGTATGCCACCACCTTCAATAACCACATCAGTAGATACCCATCTTACTTGAATTCCTGAACAAGCAGTCTTTACTACTGGCGCACCATAATATCCTACACCATTTAGACCTTGCCAGTTTTGTAATATTGATAATCCACCACCCCAAATATTAGCATCCCATACAGCACTATCCCATTTAGCATAAGAACTAGGCGTGTAGGTTAATGAAGTTGTTGGTATGTCAGTATTAAAGTCAATATTAATGCCAGCAAAAATAGAAGGTGAACCATCAGTCCTAAATATAGGCCTACTCATAGTAAAGCGTTTTAAAGTACCAGCACTACTAAAGTTATTAAATGCTTGTAATGCTGTACCTGTAATATTGCTTGTATCATCTACTAAACCATTATAAGCATGAGCTACATAACCATTGCCACCAAAATAAGGCTCATCATTGTACATTTCCATACAGTTAGCGTTCCAACCAGTATAGTTGCACCAAGCACCTGTAATTGTATTCATTACATATTGTTGTTGGTTAGTACTTTCTTGTATTGGTACGTTTAACCATAATTGATTAATTGTAGGTACATACATTAATTGCCAACCAAAATTTGAACCATAATCTGTTACCGCAGCACTAATTGCATATTGAATTTTATCTGTAATAGCTACTCTAGGTTGTACTCTTGATGACTGTAAAGCACCTGATAAAGGTACTACACCATCTTGTGTAATTAGTAACATATCACCAGCATATTTGTACATACTTCTACGGCCTACTGGTGCGCCAATATCCCAAACACCAACCATTGACCAATTAGCAGAAGTTGTTGGATCAGTACCTTGATAAACAATCACCTGACCTTTATTAGTAATAATTACATAATGATCGTTTACACCAGTACCTGCATCAATTGTCCATGTACCATGAGCAACAATGTAACCGCCCCTAGTCATAAATGGTGCAATATCTACAGCAGCAGCAGCCCCAGCAATTGATTGAACTGGCAAATACCACACTTTAAGGCTGTTCTTTTCAATAAAAAACTGTCGTTGAGCATAAAGTATTGGATCAAGTAAATTAGTTGTTGTAACGCCTGTTATTGCAGGAGTACTCCATGCTGTACCATTGTAGTTACGTGGGGCATCTACGCCATTAGCCATAGATAGAAAATTACCACCAGAAGTAGCAATATTGCAATATCCCCATCTAGCATTAGTTAATCCAGTTAATGAAGAACTAGCTGTACCACCTGCTGTTACATCATAAACAACTGTACCTGCGATAGCGAATAGCTTATTAGTATTAGCGCCACCATAAGCCATTAAAGTTTCTACTTGACCTGTAATACCTGTGGAATATTTAGTATAGCCGTTTCTTAATATACATTCTGTTGTAGCAGGATACCAATTCTCAAGCACTACTGCTTCATTAGGTTGCATGGCAGTCAATGAATCACGTGCGTTCCATCCGCCAACTGGAGCAGGTACTGATACTGGCTGAGATACTGCTCTTTTAGCTGCCATCATTAAGCCCCGTAGTTTGCATCTGGAATATTTTCCCAACCAATTAATACATTGGCTGTTCTTGGTGCAAATGATAATGTTGCTGACCCTTGATCGTTGGCTTTAGCAATATTTAATTCAATTTGATAATCTCGTTCAAATGCTGAAGTATCAAAACCTTTAATCTCAAAGTATTTTCTTTTGATGCCTAAGACCATTAAACGCTGTGGGTAGATACAAGTATCAGTATCTAAGATTAAACTCGTCTGAGGCGTTCCTGATGCGCTGTCAGCCCATGCTGTAGAGATGTACTCATACCCCATATACTCATTAGTAGATAGAATAGGCCATATTTGAAACTCACCACCCATAATACGATAACGTACACGTGGGCCAGTAGAGATATAACTAGACTTTAAGAACTGCCATTGTTGAGGTGAAGTTGGGCCAAGCATCTCCCATCTTTTAGACTTGTCGTAATGTGTGCGGTCAGTTTGACGATCCCAATCAGCAGGAAGTGGGTATTTAGTTTGACCAAAAGTAAGTTGTGTTGCGTTAGAAGCAGTAGGTAATTGACTAACTGTTACGCTTGTAGCTGTTGGAGTGCCAGTAATATAAGTATCTTGATTGATACCTAAGCCTGTCACCATCCAATTAGTTGCCCCTGCTGCTACCATCTGAGCTACTACCGCAGCATCAATGCCTGTAATAGTTGCGCTTTGATTGACTACAATGGCATCACTTTGAGCATAAGCCGTATAGAAGCGATATTCTCTATTTAATGATTCCCAAGGAAATTCTCTTGCTAACTCATATCCAACCGCATTAGTTAGATACATTAATTGAACTATGTCTGTAGCTGTGCTACTTGACACAGAAGCAGGTACGGCAAGTCCCATTTCACCAGTTGCCTGTTGAACAAGTTGTAATAGAGTTGCCATACCTTTTCCTTTATTTATGCAGCTTTAGCTGGTTTCTCAGCCTTTTCTGGTTTATTTAACTTACCCAATAACTCTTGCATCTGTTGTTTTAAGCCATCAATCTCAGCATCACGTAAACGTAAAGCATCAGCTTGTTGTTGTACTACCGCAGAATCTTTAGCATTAGCTAAGAAGGCTTTAGCTTTATCACGGAATGATAATGGGCTTGTGCCTACCATCATACCAATTGAACTAATTTGCTCATCTGAAGCACTTGCTACTTGCTCTACAGTATAAAATTTAAAGTGTTTTAACTCACTTGCTTGTGCTGCATTTAAGATAGGCCAGTCACGTAGTAGTGTACCTTGTATCTCAGAACCACCATCAGATTTTTCATTCTGATATAACGCCCATTGTACTGGAAAGCGTTTTTGATGCTCTTCACGTGCAAATGTATCAATAATCGTATTTCTATCACCAGGTATTTCAATAATGATAAAGTCTGCCATATATTTAATAGGCCGACCTTCTACGCTAGTTTGAAATTGGTTATCCATTTCTCGCTGATAGAATCTTACCGCTAATCGTGAATCTGGGTTATTAAAATCTGTATCTATTGCCATTGTAATTCTCCAAAGTGGTTTGGGTTTTGTAGATGACACTCATTATAAATGCCAACTAGAAAACCCACCTATTGCTAGGTGAGAATTCTCATTACTTAAACTGAAGCTACGCCAAACCAGCCATAGTCACCAATTACTGTTGCAGTTGCAGGAGCGATATAAGAACCGCCAGTTGCAGTTGCTACAAAAGTAGTTGCGTTTACTGTTACTGAAGTAGCAGAAGCAGATAGGCCACCTGTACCAACTTTAGCGAAAACATAACGTAAGCCATCTGAACCAAATACTTGCACACCTAACAATTGGTTTGCAACTTGTTGTCCAGCAGTAATAGAAGCTGCGGTTACTGTGTTTGTTAAATCAATCCCTACTAGAGGGGTTACTGAAAATGCCATGATATATCCCCTTAATTAAGCAGTTAAAACGCCACTAAATTGTGGGCCAGAGCTTGTAAGATTACCAGCCCAACCGATCAATTTAACAACAGCGTCTTGGTTTACAGATTGACGTTCGCCACCGATAGGCACGAAGTTACGTTCTGCATGAGGGCGGAAGAATAAGTAGTTAGTATTCAAGAACCACATGTGATTAGCAGTTGCTTGAGAACCAATACCACCACCCAATACTACATCAGCAGAAGTACCGCCACCATAGAATTTCAATGATGCGAAACCAGCAGCACCTTCTTCAGCAGAAGTTACACGTTGGATAGCTTGCAATGAGTTTACATATAGTGAGTAGTAGTTGTTATCAGCAACAATCAAATCAGCTTTATCATTACCACGAACTAGCTTGATAGCCAATTGTGTCATGTAAGCTTGAATGTTTGCAGCAGAAACAGCAGCACCACCATTAGTTACGCCAGAGAAAGCTTGGTTACGCCAGAAAGACCATGTAGCACGATCAATACCGCCATAAGTACCTGTAGATGGACTATCTGCAACAGCAGCAGCTAAACCAGTTAAGTTCTTACCTGAGTTACCTGTACCATTACCATAAATATCAGTTTGGATACGATTAGTCAGTTGAGCTTCAGCTACTTGAATACGGCCTTCTAACAAGTCCACAATCGCTTCTTTAGAACTGTTTTGCAACATTTCCAAACCTGAGATAGTAACTGCTGAAGCGTATTGTGTGATATTGAATTGAGCTGCTGAGATTGGGCTATTAGGCGCAATGTTCAGAGTTTCATAACCACTATAGCTGTTAGTGTTGTTTGTAGATGTGTCGTTGTACATTACTTCTTCAAGAATTACATTACCGCCTGAAAAAGGGCGAACATTGCCACGTTTTTTTAAACGATCCAATAAAGGATTGTTAAGTGTTACGTTGTCTGCTAATTTGCCACTACGTGATTGAATAGTGGTGGCAATAATATCAGACACAGATGAATTGGCAAAAGCCATAATAATCTCCTATGTTTATATGATTGAACCAGATTTCTCAAATGATTCCATTAAAGAGTCTCTGATACTTGCGCCTTTTCCACTTGAACTCATAGACGCTGTAGGCGTGGCAGATTTCGGGGATAGAGCTTTTGCTTT
>Ga0194038_1000407_pt1 | contig 18912 bp, 19 predicted proteins | sample JunL226m_MetaG_FD_148630 | JGI IMG/M metagenome (GOLD analysis project Ga0194038, IMG submission 148630) | Anoxic zone freshwater microbial communities from boreal shield lake in IISD Experimental Lakes Area, Ontario, Canada - Jun2016-L227-6m | ecosystem: Environmental > Aquatic > Freshwater >... | reverse complement strand
GGTGGTGCGCTACGAGCATCTGAAATGGGTATGTTGATTGCTTTCATTTTGAATTGCCTTTGCTATTTTTGACCTAATGTCATGATTTAACTTTTAAAGTGCGCCTTTGCATCATACAAAGTTTCTAGGGTAATACTTAAAAGACCCTGCTCTACTGCATACTTCTCCGTATTTCGTCTCGCTTTACCCCTGACAAAGAATGGAATCTTATTGAGTTCTTTCTCTGCGTCCGTTTCCCAGGCAAGGGTTTGATTGCCCAAATTGAGGTTAGGAGCGCTAATTTGCTCTGCTTCTGGTTTCATCGGGGCTGAGCTATGACCAAGGTGCGATGGCATAGCGCCCTCATGAAACTCAAAGTCACCTCTGAACATGCCAATCAAATGCTCCTCTAGTCCCATCATCAATGGATGCACCCAAGAATCAAATAAAACACAGGCACCTTCAAAACCCATTTGTGGGGAATAGCGCGCCGGAAAATCTTGTACATGAACTGGTGAAGAAATCACTGCACACGGAATCTGTAGGCGCTTAGCAATATGGCGTTCCATCTGTGTACCGAGAATTAACTCCGGTTGAAGCTCGGTGATCTTTGCCTCAACTTCCAAATAATCATCCGTGATCATGGCTTCGAGCCCTAGTTCGGCTGCAGCTTCACGCACTTCCCGGGCTAATTCACGACTATATGTTCCTAGTCCAACGACTTTGAAGCCCATTTCATGCGCAGCTACTTTGGCGGCAGCAATCGCATGGGTAGCATCTCCAAAAATAAAGACTCTTTTATTAGTAAGGTAGGTTGAGTCTACTGATAAGGCATACCAACGCGCTTTTGAAGATTGACTGAACTTTTGAACATCGCATTCAATGCCTGCGAGTTGACAGACTTCAGTGATAAAAGCTTGCGTGCCTTTAAATCCAATCGGAATGGCTTTTGTAGAGGGCTGGCCAAAACTTCTCGTCATCCAAGTGGAAGCAGTATTTGCGGTCTCAGGATATAAATTGACATTAAAATCTGCTTCGTGCAAACGGGCAATGTCTGCTGGATTAGCGCCAAGGGGAGCAACCACATTGACTTCAATTCCGAGCTCGCGAAGTAGTCGGGAGATTTCTTCAACATCATCACGGTGACGAAAGCCTAGGGCTGTAGGTCCCAAAATATTACAACTAGGCTTTGCACCAGCTGCTCTAGCGGGACGCTGTTGTCCTGGAGGCAAAACAAATGCTTGCCCTAGTAGGCGAACCATTTGATAAAAGGTTTCTGCTGCGCCCCAATTTTCTTTCTTTTGATACGCCGGTAATTCCAGCGGCAAGATGGGCACTGGCAAATCGAGAGCGGCAGCTAAACCACCCGGATCATCCTGAATCAATTCTGCAGTACAAGAAGCGCCCACCATTAATAAGTCAGGCTTAAAACGGGCATATGCTGTTCTGGCAGCATCTTTAAATAATTCTGCAGTGTCACTTCCTAAATCGCGCGCCTGAAAAGTGGTGTAAGTAACAGGCGGTCTTTTTTTCATCCGCTCAATCATGGTGAACAGGAGATCGGCATAGGTATCTCCTTGCGGTGCATGTAATACGTAATGCACCTTCTCCATTGCAGTAGCAATGCGCATAGCACCAACGTGAGGTGGCCCTTCATAAGTCCAGAGGGTTAGCTTCATGCCGCCTCCACCATCATGAGCTTGTTTTTTCTCGTTAAGGGACGAGCAAATAGCTCTGCTAGATCAGCCGCTTGATTAAATCCTTGAATCGGGGTGAAGACGAGTTCAATCGACCACTTGGTTGTAAAGCCTTCAGCTTCTAGTGGATTAGCTAAACCTAGACCACAGACCACCATGTCTGGTTGTTGCGCACGACAACGATCTAATTGGTTCTCTACATTTTGGCCTTCAGCCAATTGCGTCTTGGGATCTAACATCGCCAACTCTTCCGCCATATGCTGACGATGTAAGTAAGGAACCCCCACTTCCATCAGATTCATACCTAGTTCTCTATTTAAATAGCGTGCTAAGGGGATTTCTAATTGAGAGTCTGGGAAGAAGAAGATGGATTTACCTTTTAGGATTTCACGATGAGGCTCAAGTGACTTATTGGCACGATCTCGTTGTGGGGCAATCACTTTTTCAAAGGTATCAGCAGAAACACCTAATTCTTTAGCAGCGGCCCAGAACCATTTTTCTGTTCCCTCTACTCCTAATGGGAAAGGTGCAGCAATTCTTTGGGCACCCATGTTTTCTAAGAATCTGGCGGTATCCGTCAGAAATGGCTGAGCGAGCAAATATTTAGTCTTGGGGCCAACCACGATTTTCTGGGTAGACTCCCTGGGCGGAAAAAAGGCAAAAGACTTTAAACCGAGGTCTTTAAAGATACGGCTAAATTGATCTTCCACCACATCCGCTAAACATCCCACAACTAATAGATCGAGTTCATCCGATTGGGTTGATTTGGGGAGATCTTGTACAAGCGCAGCTAAGCAGGCATCTTCGCCCTGAGTAAACGTAGTTTCAATACCGCTGCCAGAGTAATTGAGAATACGCACTTTAGGCGCAAAGGTTTTACCGAGGCGCTGCGCTGCTCTCGATAAATCCAACTTAATCACTTCTGAAGGGCAAGATCCTACTAAAAATAGGAGCTTGATATCAGGACGACGCTCTAGTAATTGTTTGACTACTTTATCGAGCTCATCATTGGCATCTGCTAGACCAGCTAAATCACGATCATCAATAATGGCAGTTGCAAAACGGGGCTCTGCAAAAATCATGACCCCAGCGGCAGACTGAATTAAGTGAGCGCAGGTACGAGAACCCACTACTAGAAAAAAGGCATCTTGAATTTTGCGATGCAACCAGATGATTCCAGTCAGGCCACAGAAAACCTCTCTCTGACCGCGCTCTTTTAAAGGCTGGAAATTAATGGGCTGGGAATCAACCGTCACTTCTTGGGATGCAGAATTCAATTCTTACCTCAGACTTTGCTATAAGAATCAAATTGGAGATTGAAATGGTGAATCTTTAAACCAATTTCGGGAGGGGTCATGCAGAAACAAAAAGTAGTCATACATTCAAAAGCTTATCTATAGATGCCCTAGTAAAAGCCCCTTGGAGGGTTTTAGATATAAGTGTTTATACCGATCGATTGGGTCTAGAGCTCTGAGCCGGAAAGTTTTTGCCTTAAATAAAAAACCCCAAATACACTTAAGTATTGTGGGGCTTTTATTACCCAAGGACTAGACTTTAGCGCTGCGACTTCAGCAATGCCTTAAAGGTTAGGCCACTTAAAGCCACTGCAATTCCAAACGAAACTAGAAGCATCGCAAATTTAGATTGGGTCTGGCCTGTAGGAAATATCAGATAGAAAGCAACGGTAATACTAATAACCATCCCGCAAAATCCAGCTATCTTGGAGATCTGATCTTGCACATTATGGAATTTCATCATGCTTTGCATCCTTTCAAGGTTTATATCTTTTGAGCTTAAGAACATCAATTGACGATTACTCATCTATTCCGAAAACTTTAAACCCCGTCATTAATGTAGTCAAGATATCTAGGGTAAACCCTTGATTAAATACGATTTTTCTCTATTTCAAGCATGCCCTCTTCTATGTCAAAGATCGGCACATAAGCCAATTGATCTTTGGCCTTCTGAATCGAGACAGAAAAAGGGTGCGCCATTAAATGGACCATTTCACGAATTAAGGGCGGGTCTCCAGGAAGTGGAAGGTATTTCCAGCCATTTTCTGTAAAGCGCGCCAAAGGGGATGCGAAATAACGGGGTATGGACAAGGTTGGCACCTTGTAACGACCTGCCATCAGTCTTCTAGTCATCCACTCCCTAAATGGAGCTGGAGTTCCGTCGCTAATAAAAAAGCTTTCCCGATTCGAATCTGATAGCAGCGCTTTTTTAACCGCTTCACAAAGATTTTGAATATAGCAAGTTGAAAAGAGGTAGTCACCCTGCTCAAACCAGCCAAACTGATTGCGGTCAGATGCCTTACCTATACTGCGATCAATGACATCGCCTTTACCCCAAATGGATGCGGGTCTCAGGCAAAGCGTTCGCAGCGCATCATCGCCAGCTGCAATAACATACTGCTCCGCCAAAGACTTGCTAAGACTATAAGGAAAGTTTTGTGGGAATGGTAAAGTTCGCGATTCGCAAACTTCTAGATTTGGAATAGATGGATTTTTAGCAACCGATGCATCACTCATATAAATAAACTGCGTCACACCTGCCTGCTTGGCAGATTCCAGAATATTTTGAGTCATGAGCACATTAGTCTCATGTAGAGCTGTTTCTGAATTCCACAGCTTCATTTCTGCTGCGCAATGAATCACAACATCGATGCCATGCAGTCGCTTTGATAAACTTGGGACATCATTTAAGTCACCTGTCCAGACTTCAATATTATTCTGAGATTTGATATTGATCGCCAGCGGCGCACGATAGTGGCCAACGATCTCATGCCCTGCTGCTATTAAAGACTGGGTCAAATGACTTCCCACAAAACCGCTGGCACCAGTCAAAAAGATCTTCATTTACCACTCATTTAGTAAATTTACCAAGCCACTGGCCAAGAAACATTGCAGAGCGTCCATAGTAATAAGTAGTCGCTAACAATACCTTAGGCGAAAAAGAGATAATCAAAATCAACAGCAGAATCAGGAGAGACCAATGCTGCGTTGACCCATAGCCCGCTAAGATGATAAGTCCTAGAAAAATGATCTTGCGCACTTGACCGCGAGGTAACCAGGGGCTTCTTTTATAAACGGGGTCTTTATTCGTTGCGGAGCTTTCGCCTGCCATCTTCCTGATATCTCTAAAAATACAAAGCCAATCTAAGTGATCTATCATAGATAATTATTAGGGATTATTCAATGACCAAGCAGAGCAACAAGACCAATCCCCGTGGGTTTCGCACCCTTGCAGCACTTACCCCTTTTCTGAAGCCCTATAAAAAGCAATTTGTATTAGCCATCTTTAGTCTAGTACTTGCTGCTAGTGCAACCTTAGCCGTTCCATTCTCTTTTAGGCAAATCATTGATTTGGGATTTAACGCCAATAGTGGCAGCCAAATCAATACGACTTTTCTAACCTTGTTTGCTGTTGCTTGCTTAGTCGCATTAGGAACGTCGCTGCGTTTTTATATGGTGTCCTGGCTAGGCGAAAAAATTACGACTGATATTCGTTCGGCAGTCTATAGCCATGTCATCAAACAAAGTCCCGAGTTCTTCGAATCTACTCATAGCGGTGAAATCCTATCGCGCCTCAATACCGATACGGTCTTGATCCAGACATTGATTGGCACTAGCGTATCGATGGCCATCCGTAATATGTTGCTATTGGCAGGTGGTTTGGTCATGATGTTTATTACCAGTCCAAAATTATCTGTACTCATTTTTGCCACTCTACTGATGACTATCATTCCCACTGTGATCATGGGCAGACGAGTTCGAAAGCTCTCCCGCAACTCGCAAGATAAGATCGCCAACGCCTCTGCCTTAGCAAGTGAAAAATTAAATGCGATTCCGACGATTCAATCATTTACAAATGAAAAGATCGAAATTAATCGGTTTAACCAAGCTATTCAAACTGCCCTAGTTGCGGCCATTACCCGGACACAAGCTAGATCCTTACTCACCTTTGTTGCCATCTTATTTGGCTTTACCAGCATTATTTTGGTTCTCTGGCTTGGCGCTTATGCCGTCATGGACAATCAAATTACCGCTGGAGAGCTCTCTCAATTTATTTTGTATGCGGTGATTGTTGCTGGCGCTATCGCCGGTATCTCTGAAGTAGTCGGCGACACGCAAAGAGCCATTGGTGCTAGTGATCGTCTTTTAGAGCTTCTCAACGTTCAATCCTCCATCCAAACAATAGGAGTCGTGGAGTCAATCCCTCAGGTCAATGCGGATGGCATTGGAGTAGAAGTACACAATCTATGTTTTCACTATCCATCTAATCAAAATCCAGTTCTATCTGATGTCTCTTTCGAGATTAAGCCTGGTGAAAGAATTGCCATTGTAGGCCCCTCAGGTGCAGGTAAGACTACCCTCTTCCAACTATTGCAGCGCTTTTATGACCCGACAAGCGGAAAGATTTTATTTAATGGCATCAACATTCGAGACCTTGAACTTGAAGCACTACGAAAAATGATTGGCGTAGTGCCACAAGACATTGTCATTTTTTCTGATAATGCAATGGAAAATATTCGCTTTGGCAGAATGGATGCTACTGATGAGGAAGTACTGGCTGCCGCTCGCCTTGCTATAGCCGATGAATTTATTTCTAAGCTACCAGAAGGCTATCAAAGCTTCTTGGGTGATAGAGGTATACGCTTATCTGGCGGCCAAAAACAGCGGATTGCGATTGCCAGAGTCTTATTAAAAAATCCCGCCTTGTTACTTCTAGATGAGGCTACTAGTGCTTTAGATGCTGAGTCTGAATTACTCGTTCAGCGTGCCCTTGAGGCTGCCATGGATCACCGCACTACCATTGTCATTGCTCACAGACTTTCCACTGTTAAGCAAGCCGACAAAATTCTGGTATTAGAAAATGGGCGAATCATCGAAACTGGAACCCATGCTGATTTAATTCAACATAGCGGCCTTTATTCTCGTTTAGCCAAGCTTCAATTTACCGACCAATAACTCACATCTTAGGCTGATGGTTAAAACCTAGCGTGAGAAGTTCGCTTATTTTGGCTGAGCATCCAACCATTCGGTCAGTGCCAGATTAAACTTATCAGGCTGCTCCATTAGAAAGAAGTGGCTGGCATTATCAAATAGGATGGTCTTTGAGTTTGGGATGCCTTTACTCAAAATATCGGTGGCCGCTAATGAGCAAATCGGATCGTTGCGTCCGGCCATTATTAAGGTGGGCTGTGTAATTAAATCGAGTTGCCCGCTCGTATCCTGATTTTGGCATGCTTCATTTTGGCGGATATAACAGGCAGGCAAACGGGTTTCGCCTCCAATAAGCGCTTCAATTTTCTTCGCTTGCTCTTGCTTGTGGTTAAAAAAATCTGCTGAAACAAAATTCTGCACCGAATGACGGGCATGATCTGCCCAGTTCATCCGCCACTCTAGTGCTTCACGCATGTTAAGCAATACACGACGCCCTAAGGGGTCCAAGATTGCAAAGGAGGCGCAGAGTACCAAGGATTTGACACGCTCTGCTGCCATCAAAGCCATATGCTGAACTACCGCACCACCCATTGATCTGCCAACAATATGCGCTGACTTAATACCTAGGTGATCCATTAAACCCAAAGTATCTTTTGCTAAGTCTTGAGTACTAATAGGCTCGTCTATTTGAGTGCTTTTACCTGCACCGCGATTATCAAAAGCAATCACTTTATAACGATCCTTCAATAACTCAATCTGATTGGTCCAGGCACTATAGTCGCCAGCTAAGCCATGAATCAAAACAACGGGAGGACCATCGCCTAGCTCTAAATAGTTAAGCTCATATTTACCTACTTTGGCTATCTTTAACTGCGCTTCCATATTCTTTCCCTTACTCAACACCTAGATGGCTTTGTAATTCTTGTTGCTTCTCAGTAAAGAGCGCTTTGCTTCCAGTAAACACTACTTTACCGCCATTTAAAAGAACGACTTCGTCAGCTACGCTTAAAGCGAGGTTTAAATTCTGCTCCACTAATACAATAGATATGAAGGGCTTAAGCGAAGCAATGATATTGCCAACTTCTTTTACAATTTGTGGCGCTAAACCTTCTGAAGGCTCATCTAAGAGCAAGACTTTAGGATTAGTCATCAACGCTCGGCCAATGGCAAGCATCTGCTGCTCACCCCCAGATAGACTTCCTGCCACTTGAGCTTCCCGTTCTTGTAATTTTGGGAAGAACTGAAATACATCCTTCAGATTCCATTGGCGAGAGCTGCCAGAACGAGGAGCTTGATACGCTACTTCTAGATTTTCTTTAACAGTCAGGCTTGGAAAGATACGCCTTCCTTGTGGAACAATACCAATACCAGCATGACAGATCTTTTCCGGAGATAAATTTTGTAATTGAATACCATCTATCTCTATTGAACCACTGCGCTCAGGCAAGAAACCAATAATCGAGCTAATGCAAGTAGTTTTACCAGCACCATTTCTGCCAAGCAAAGCAAGTACGGTATCTTTTTTTAATGCAAAGGAGATGTCATATAGGATGTGACTATCTCCATAGAAAGCATTGAGATTCTCAATCTTCAAAATAGGTTTATTGCCCAAGATAAATCTCCTTGGTGCGTGGATCATTAACGACCTCTTGACGCGTGCCTGAAGTAATCACCTCACCATAGTGCAATAGCGTAATACGGTCAGCGAAAGCTAAGGCCACCTCCATATCATGCTCAATCATCAGAATAGTAATCTTGCGATCAATCCCTTTTAATAAATCCGTAATCGTTTCCCGCTCTTCAGTAGATAAACCAGCCAGTGGCTCATCAAGCAATAAGATTTGAGGATTTTGCGCCAGTGCCATTGCAATTTCGAGGCGGCGTTTTTCTCCATACGAAGTTTGCTCTAGCGGTAAACGTGCTTTAGCACCCAATCCCACCATCTCAAGAACGCTCATCGCTTTTTGATCGAGTGTTTCGGTGGATAAGAATGAGCCCCAGCACTTCCACCGTAGCGGCATTTTTCCAAGGAGCGCTAACTTCACATTGGAAAGTAAATTATCTTTACCGAACAAAGTCAGAATTTGATAAGTTCTTGCTAAATCCAGTTGAGCACGCTTTGCTGTTGGTAACTTAGTTACATTTTTTCCTGCAAGGGTAATAGCGCCCGAATCAGAAGCCAAATCACCAGAAATTAAATTAAAGAGTGTGGTTTTCCCTGCGCCATTAGGGCCAATTAATAAGTGGCGCTCCCCAGGATTCACGGAAAGATTCACCCCTTTGGTCACTTGCAAACCACCAAATGATTTCGTTAAGTTAGAGACTTGAAGAATTGGGCTCATCTTTTATTTACTTGCAGACAATGCATTCTTAAGGCGCTCAAAACCAGCAACAATTCCGCCTGGAATGAACATCACAATAAAAATGAAGACTAAACCGAGCAAAGTGACCCAGTGATCTACATACTGACTCGCTACGTTTTTGAGGAGCATCACTAAGGCCGCTCCAATAACTGGTCCCATCAAGGTTCCTGCACCACCAGCAATCACCATCAAGAGCATTTCTGCCGAGTTGGCTAATGACAAGCTGTGTGGACTAATAAACTGATGGTAGTAGACATACATAATGCCGCCAATCGAGGCAAAGAAACCGCAGGCAGTAAATGTAATCCAGCGTATCAGCCAGACATTGAATCCCAGCGCACTCATACGGCGTGGCTGATCTTTAGTACCGCGAATAGTGGCGCCAAAAGGTGAGCGCACCAAAATCGCAATAGCAATCCATACCAATACAAACACCGCTAATGAACAATAGTAAAAATTATTTGCTTCCTCAAGGTCTAATCCAAATGGTCTTGGTCGAGTTAAGCCAGAGATACCGTTATCACCCCCTGTGACGCTTGCCCAACGATAAGCTAAGCCCCACAAAATTTGTCCAAAGGCTAGCGTAATCATCAGAAAACTAATGCCCGTAGCGCGCAAAGCAATCAATCCAAAGATGCCAGCAATCACAGTAGTTGCAATAATAGCCATTGCAGCTGAGCTTGCATGAGACCAACCGAGCTTGACCATCAACCAACTGCTAATGTATGCAGCTAAGCCTAGGTACCCAGCATGACCCAAAGAAGTAAGGCCTGCATAGCCTACTAATAAGTTCAAACTCATTGCAAAAATTGCTGCAATCAAAATTTGACTTGCAAGGTTCGTGTAATAAGTGCCGCCCGTGAGTAAGGGAAGTACTAGTAAAAGCAATAGGACGACGACAGTGGCAATTCGGTTCAAGCGCTAATCTTTCCAAATAAACCACGAGGTCTCACAGCCAAAATAATCAACATCGGTAAAAATAAAATGATATATGCCAAGTCAGGAAAGAGTGCTTGGCCAAAGCTATAAATAAAACCAATTAAAAAGCTGCCAATAAAGGCGCCGAGCAAACTGCCAAGACCCCCCAGAATCACCACCACCAAAGCGATGGGCAGCATATCAGCATCTAAGCCTGGGTAGACCGACAGAATTGGGGCAGCAGCTATTCCACCTATCCCCGCTAATGCAGCGCCTAAACAAAACACAATAGAAAATAATTTGGTAGCAGGTACGCCTATACCCTGTGCCATTTGTCTGTCGTCCACGCTGGCACGAATCATGACGCCCAATTTTGTTTTATCTAAAAGCATCCATAAGCCGAGCGCGATAAAGATACTAAAAATTACCAAGGCAATTCGATAGATTGGAAAAGTCAGGCCCATAATTTGTATACCACCAGCAAGAAAGCTCGGTGGACTAACTGGCCGTGGGTCTCCACCCCAAAACCAAAGACTACAGTCTGCAATCACAAAAGCCACGCCCAAGGTAGCCAAGACCTGAGACAAACTATTGCCAGCGAGGCGACGAAGAATAAAGCGCTCAACGATACAACCTAAGAGCCCAATGGCAACTGCAGCAGCCAAAATTGCCAAAAAGAAAGAGTGTCCTGCTTCAATCACACTCAAACCTACATAAGCACCCAACATGAAATAAGCGCCATGAGAAAGGTTAGCAATGCGCATCAATCCAAAAATTAATGAAAAGCCTGCCGCTAAGGTGAAAAGTACTCCCCCTAGGGCAAGGCTATTAAGGCTCTGAATTAACCAAAATGACATGCGAAGCTAATTAGTTTTCTAAATTGTTCGCAGGTGGGTAATCTCTGGAATAAACAGGGTTAGATAAAAAGTCTTTGGTTTTATAAGTCCAGAACTGGCTGACTGCTGGATAGGTTTTAAGCACAACGTTGCTGTACTTGCCATCTTTTTTCTCAACCTTACGAATATAGATATCCATAATAGGATTGCCCAACGCATCTAAAGTCACCTTACCTCTTGGGTCATTTGGTAACTGCACTGCACGTAAGGCTGCCATGAAGGCATTCTTATCCTCGATATTCCCCTTCACATCTTTTAGGGCTTGCTCTAGCATTAATGCAGCACCATAGGCACCCATTGAGTAGTAGCCAGGATCTTTCTTGTACGCAGCATTGAAATCTTTTACAAACTTCGCATTCGCCGCATTATTTAAGTTAGCTGAGTACCAACCAGTTGAAATGACTCCTAAAGCATCATCACCCATAAAAGGCAAGATACCTTCATCCACTGTAGTCATCGCACCTAACAGAGGAATTTTTCCCTTAAGGCCATATTCACTATATTGCTTAACAAACTTCACACCATTGCCACCAGCAAAGGCTGCGAACACAGCGTCAACGTTAGGTTTGATTTGTCCAATGTAAGTACCGTAATCAGCGACATTCAATGGAGTCCATAACTTTTGAACAACCTTGCCACCATTCTCTTCAAATGTACGTTGGAAACCAGCAGCGATCTCATGACCAAAGGCAAAGTCATCAGCAATGATGGCAATACGCTTGTACTTGAGATCCTTAGCAGCATACTCACCGAGCGCATGGCTTGGTTGAGCAGAGCTACCAACACCACGAACAAACCAAGGGTTTGGTTTGCGTTGTGTTAAATCTTCTGCACCGGCAGATGGTGAGATCACTGGAATGCCGACCTTCTTAATGTAGTCATCGACTGCAATTGCTTCAAATGCAGCGAGTGGCCCAATGATGACCTGAACCTTATCTTTTTCAACAAGCTCTTGTGTTTTTGTCTTGGTAATTGCTGGTTGACCAGAGGTATCCGCAATGAATAACTCTACCTTTCGGCCAGCAATCATATTGTTCCGCTCTTTCATGAACATCGTGATCCCCTCTTCCATCTGCTTGCCGCCAGCAGCAAGAGCACCAGATTTAATGGTAAGAAAGCCCACTCGAATTGGCGTGTTATCAGCCGCAAAGCTTGTTGGGGCTATTAGTGCCCCTGTTATTACAAGCGCTATGGCTCTTAGTTGTAATTTTTTGAGCATCTTTGTCTCCTCACAGTGTATTTAATAGCTTTTTAGGGCTTAGTTGATATACTACAATAAATTTATATTAAAACAATATTTTCTATAAATAATTATTTATTCTTATAAATCAATTACTTATAAAATATAGTATCCCCATAAAATTCTCTTGTGATATATTACGATGAATATTTAAAGGCTATCTAATATCTTTGAACCAATGACCTCTACAAGCGTTGAACCCCTAGAAACTGACAGTAGATTACTCCGCGAGAGAGTATATGAGGAATTGCGCAATGACATCTTGACCTGCAATCTGATGCCCGGAGCAGAAATTCGGGAAGCAGAGTTAGCCGCGCGCTTTGAGGTGAGTAAGTCTCCTGTTCGTGATGCCTTGATTAGTCTAGAGCGTGAGGGTCTTGTCATCACTATTCCACGTCAGGGCTATAGAGTAGCCCCCGTCTCTATTTCCGATATGTTGGATATGTTTCATTTGCGTGCTGCGCTAGAGCGGGCCAATATCGAACGCATTATTCGCCATGCGAGCGATGAACAGCTTCAAGCCTTAGATCAATTTAAGCAATTTAGTGAAGCGCAGTGGCCCAATGGCTTTGTCGGATATAACAAAACCTTTCACCGTTGTTTAGCTGAACTTGGCGGCAACCCTCGCATGCGAGATCAACTGATTGATCTGATTGATCTAATGGAAAGAGCGGTACAAATTAGCGTCAGCAATATGGATCATGGCAAACCAGAAGCACTGGTCGCTGAGCATCGAGAAATCATTGATGTCATCCAATCTAGATCTACTAAAGCTGCTCAGCGCTTAGCTGAACAGCATGTTCTTGCCGCTGGTAAGAGAGTCAGCAATGCTGTCTCGCGCGGCATGATCATTAACTAATTCAAACTATTTTTAAACAAGGACCTTCATGTCAACTTCTAACAAGCAAGTACCTATTCGCGGTTTATTTATTGACGGAAAAGAAGTTCCCGCTTCACAGCCCGAATTACTTGACGTATTAAATCCAGCCACTGGTGAAATGCTGGCACAAATCGCTCACGCAACGGATGCTGATGTCGATAAAGCAGTAAAAAGTTCCGCCAAAGCCTTTGCTAGCCCTGAGTGGAGCTCTATGTCTAATCGCACAAGAGCAAAACTCATCAATAAGCTTGCTGATGTCTTTGAAGCCAACCTAGAAGAGATCTATACATTAGAAACTGCAAACAATGGCCGCTCACTAAATGAGACTCGCGCCCAAGTTTCTCGTTTGCCAGATTTTTTCCGCTACAACGCTGGTCTTGCTATTGCCCGCCGTGACTCTGTCATTCCTGTGGATGGAAACTATCTCAACTACACCTTACGGACTCCTATTGGCGTAGTCGGAAACTCAACCCCATTTAATCACCCACTAATGATCATGGTGAAGAGCTTGGCCCCTTCTCTTGCTTCCGGTTGTACTACCGTAGTTAAGCCTTCTGAATACACTCCTTTAACCACTCTACGCTTAGCCCAATTATTTGTTGAAGCTGGCTTACCTCCTGGAGCATTCAACGTCATCACTGGACTTGGACCTTCAACTGGTAAAGCACTTGCAGAACACCCTGGCTTAGCAAAGTGGGTTCTGACTGGTGGTACTGAAGCTGGCCGTATTACCGGCGCATTGGCCGGCAGTAACTTTGCACACCAAACCCTGGAACTCGGCGGCAAAACCCCTGTTCTTGTATTTGATGACTTCGATGTAGATCAAGCCGTGAACTATGCAGCCTTTGGCGCCTTCATTGGCGCAGGCCAAACCTGTATTTGCGGTAGCCGTCAGATTGTGCAAGCCAAAATTTATGATGAGTTTGTTGAAAAGCTGGCAGCAAAAGCAAAAACGATTCGAATTGGTAATCCTATTGATCCCAAGGTTCAACTAGGACCTGTAGTCTCTGCTCGTCAACAACAGCGCGTCCTGAAATACATCGACATTGGATTAAATGAAGATAAAGCCCGTTTAGTTGCTGGCGGTAAAATACCAACCGACCCAAGTTTGGCAAATGGTTTCTTTGTTGAACCAACAGTATTTGCTGATGTCACCAGAAAGATGCGTATTTACCAAGAGGAAGTATTTGGACCATTTGTATCCGTAACCAAATTCACCACTGAAGAAGAAGGTTTAGAGTTGGCAAATGACTCTCCGTTTGGTCTTGCTGGTGCCATTCGCACCAATGATGTCACTAGAGCACACCGGGTAGCTGCAAAACTCAAGTGCGGCATTGTGTGGGTCAATGATCACCATCGCTTAGACCCAGCATCCCCATGGGGCGGCATTAAAGACTCTGGTATTGGTCGTGAGTGCGGTACAGAATCTTTTGATCAACACTTTGAAACGAAGAGTGTGATGATTCGTATGGATGACTCGCCTTTTGACTGGTACAAAGATACTGCTAGCCAACCACGCCTAAACTAATCAAAAAAAGAGGAATAAAGCGATATGGCAAATAACACCTTAAGTATTGGTAATAAAAAATTGAGTCTGGATATTTCTGGCTCAGGAAAACCGATTGTTTTGTTCCACTCCCTTTTAGCTGATAGCAGCTCTTTTGCACCGCTGGCAGAAGAATTAGTCAAAACCCATCAAGTCATCTCACTTAACCTTCCTGGCTTTGAAGGATCTGATTTTGTGGGTGGTGAGCTCAATACGATTGCTGACCATATCGCTCAAGGCATTGAATCTCTCAAACTTTCTGAGAAGCCAATCTTCTTAGGAAATGGTTATGGTGGCTTTATTGCCCTCATCACCAGCATACGTCACCCACGACTTGCCTCCCGTTTAGTTCTGGCAGATTGTGGCGCCATGTTCTCGGAGCCTGGTCGCGCTGCCTTTAGAGGTATGTCTGCAGCCGCCAAGGAAAAAGGTTTGGGTGCGATTGCAGATGTAGCAATGCGCCGTTTATTTGCCCCAGAATTCCAAGAGCAAAATCCTGACTTGGTTGCAGACAGAAAAAAACGCTTCCTCAGTCTTGATATCGAAACTTTCCATGGCGCTTGTGCCGCACTAGCCGGATTAGATATTCGTGACCAATTGTCTAAAGTGACACAGCCTGTATTGGTGCTCGTCGGTGAACTAGATGAAGCAACGCCTTCACCAATGTCCGTGGAATTACATGCTGGGTTGCCTAATGCCAAGTTAAATATTCTTCCAGGCTTAGCCCACGTTCCGCAACTACAAGCACCGGCGATATTTATGAATGCGATTCGCGACTTTATTAATGGTTAACTAGGATTTAGGATGAGCGTTACTCTCTATGGCTTTTGGCGTTCTCTAGCGGCTTATCGCGTCAGAGTTGCTCTAAATCTTAAAGGTGTTGCATTCGAGGAAATAGCTATTAATTTAGCTGCTGGAGAGCAGTTCGGCGAAGCTTATGAATCACTAAATCCACAACATGTAGTTCCTTTACTCAAACACGATGGCCATGAAATCACTCAATCTATGGCGATTTTGGAATATATCGATGAAGTCTGGTCGTCACCAAAACTATTACCAGGCGATGCTTTAGAAAAAGCACAGAACAGAGCGCTCGCTTTAGTGACTATTGCCGATACGCATCCCTTGATTGTTCCGCGCGTCAGAAATTTTCTGAATAGTGAATGGAATTTAGATGAGAGTGAGCAAACCAAATGGGCACAACATTGGTTTGCTCTTGGCAACCAATCTATTGAGAAATCTTTAATCAAAATAGGCAAAGCTGGGACATATTCATTGGGCAATGAGCTTACTCTGGCTGACATTGCTCTTGCATCTCACGTGATTGGCGCCAACCTATTTAAAGTCGATATGAGCGCGACCCCAATTCTTCAAGGCATTTTCAGCAATTGCATGCGCTTGCCAGCCTTTGCTGATGCGCACCCTCTCAAGCAAGCGGGCGCCCCAACAGTTAATTAAGCCAGGTAGTAAATTCTTCTGCAGGAACGCGTGGGGTATGGAAGGTATTCACTATCTCAGATTTATCGGCATAACCCAAAGCCATACCGCATACCAGCATCTCGTTATCTTGCGCTCCGACCGATGGCAGAATAATTTTTGAGTAATCATTCCAAGCTGCTTGTGGACAAGTATCCAGGCCCTCGCCTCTTGCTGCCACCATAAAGTTCTGCAAGAACATTCCGTAGTCCAGCATAGACCCTTTGCCTAATTCTTTATCGATTGTGAAGAACAAACATACGGGAGCTCCAAAGGCCTGAAAGTTCTTACGATGCTGCACATGCATTTTGTCTTTATCACCCTTGGTAATGCCTAATAGGCCGTATAAACTCCAGCCATTCTCACGACGTCGATCGATATAAGGACTAAACCACTTGCTTGGATAGTAGGTGTAGCCAGGTTGATATTCTTTAGCCAATTCAGGGTTAGCAGCAATCGCATCGTAGGCAGCACACACTTGAGCGCAGACCTCTTTCAGAGTATTGCCGTCTAATACATAAACCTTCCAAGGCTGAGTATTAGTTCCTGAAGGGGCGCGTGCAGATATATTTAAAAGCTTAGTAATCATCTCTTTCGAAACAGGATCCTTGGTAAATGCCCTCACGGACATACGAGAGCTAATAGCATCCGCTACTGTTAGAGACTTCATCACTTACCTCTTAACTTTGTTCTTTAAACTTATCTAAAGATTTACTAATTGGTAAATCGAATTTTTTTCTATTCGACTCAATTTTTGCGAGAGGTATGCATGGCTTTAAAGTATTAAGACTTCTGACAGTCAATGCTTTATATAAATCCGTACCCTCAATTTTCCAATTTAACTCTGCTTTTGTAAGCGCTCTTAGAATCTTCCCGGGGATGCCAGCTACTAACATCCGAGGGGCAACAATCATTCCTGCTTTAATAAAGGCGCAAGCAGCAACAATTGAATTTTCGCCTATGACTGCGTTATCCATAATCACCGCATTCATACCAATAAGTGCATTTTTTCTAATCGTGCAGCCATGTAAAACTGCGGCGTGACCAATATGTCCATCCTCTTCAATCAAGGTATCGGTATCTGGAAAGCCATGCAAGACGCAGGAGTCTTGAATATTGACTCCTGCTTCGAGAACAATCCGGCCGAAGTCCCCTCTCAATGCAGCAAAGGGGGCGATGTAACAATTGGGGCCAATGTGCACATCACCAATCACTACAGCCTCAGGATGAACATAGGCCGTTGGGTGAACAACTGGCTTTATTCCATCGATTTCATAAAAGGGCATATTAAGCTGCCTTAATTCCGCCCATACAAAGATACTTCATCTCTAAATAATCCTCGATGCCATGTTGGGACCCTTCGCGACCCAAGCCACTTTGTTTAACACCACCAAAAGGAGCCACTTCAGTAGAAATCAAGCCTTCATTAATACCAACCATGCCGTATTCCAATGCTTCGGCAATTCGCCAGATGCGACCAATATTTTGAGCATAAAAATACGCCGCTAAGCCAAACTCAGTATCGTTTGCCATTGAGATTGCTTCAGCTTCAGTAGAGAATTTGAAAATGGGTGCAAATGGCCCAAATGTTTCTTCTTTAAACGCCAGCATATCTCTTGTAGCGCCAGATACAACAGTAGGCTCAAAGAAAGATCCGCCCAAAGAGTGGCGCTTACCGCCAATCACTACTTTTCCACCCTTCTGAATGGCGTCATTGACATGCTCTTCAACTTTTGCAATGGCTTTATCGTCAATCAATGGACCGATCACAGTGCCGTCAGCACTACCATCACCAACTTTGAGCGCTCCCACTGCTTTGGCAAACTTCTCCACAAAAGTGTCATAAACAGAATCTTGCACCATGATTCTGTTCGCGCATACACATGTCTGGCCAGCATTTCTGTATTTAGAAATCATGGCACCCTTTACTGCCTCATCAATATCCGCATCATCAAATACGATGAATGGGGCATTACCACCCAACTCCATGGAAGTTTTCTTAATAGTAGTAGCGCATTGTGCTAACAGGAGTTTGCCGATCTCGGTAGATCCTGTAAAACTCAACTTTCTGACGATGGGGTTTGAAGAAAGTTCGCCACCAATTTCAGATGCCGATCCAGTCACGCAAGAAAAAACGCCAGGCGGAATACCAGCTTCTTCAGCCAGTTTACAAAGCGCTAGAGCGCTAAATGGGGTTTGGCTTGCAGGTTTTAAAACGATGGTACAGCCAGCTGCTAACGCAGGACCAGCTTTACGAGTAATCATCGCCGCTGGAAAATTCCAAGGCGTTATTGCTGCACACACACCAATTGGCTGCTTAATCACAATTAAACGCTTATCAGCGCCATGAGAGGGAATAGTCTCCCCATATAGGCGCTTAGCTTCTTCACCAAACCACTCAATAAATGAAGCGGCATAAGCAATCTCGCCTCGACTCTCAGTCAGAGGCTTGCCTTGCTCAGCAGTCATCAGTTGCGCTAACACCTCTTGATTTTTCATGATGAGGTCAAACCAGTTACGAAGAATCTTGGCGCGTTCTTTAGCTGTTTTGTCGCGCCATGCAGGCAATGCTTTATTAGCAAAATCAATTGCTCTGCGAGTTTCGGCCACACCCATTTTAGGAACTGTGCCGATCAACTCACCAGTTGCCGGATTCGTAACTTTAATAGTTTCTTTATTGTCAGCCTCAACCCACTGTCCATTGATGTAGGCTTTTTCAAATTTGAAAGGTGAATTCATCATATCTCTTGTACTCAATCGTTAAAGTTAAATCATAAACCCCATGAAGAGGAATTAGCTCATACTAAAGCCACCACTAATACTAATAATTTGACCAGTAATCCAGCTACCAGCATCAGATGCTAACAAAACTACCATAGGCGCCACATCTTGGGGGGTTCCCAACCTTCTGAGCGGGTAGAACTTGGTTAATTTCTCACGATTTGCCTCGATAAAAGCGGGGTCATGGGCC
>Ga0194038_1000406_pt1 | contig 18912 bp, 18 predicted proteins | sample JunL226m_MetaG_FD_148630 | JGI IMG/M metagenome (GOLD analysis project Ga0194038, IMG submission 148630) | Anoxic zone freshwater microbial communities from boreal shield lake in IISD Experimental Lakes Area, Ontario, Canada - Jun2016-L227-6m | ecosystem: Environmental > Aquatic > Freshwater >... | reverse complement strand
GGGGTCATACAGGATATGAACAAACTGATGCAGATGAAAACCGCCATGGCCATTGAAAAAGCAGCAGAAAACGAAAGCGCAACCGGCGCGGGCATGGGAACCGGACTCGGATTCATGATGCCAGGGATGATGGCGCCTTACATCGCAGGAGCAATGCACTCGCCGCAACAAAGCGCTCCCGCAGAGGCAGGGGCTGCGTGTCCAAATTGTCAGAACGCCGCGCCCACGGATGCCAGATTTTGTCCTCAATGCGGCCACCCGCTGCAAACCCATATTCCCTGCATTCAGTGCGGAAAAACGCTCACTGCCAAAGACAGGTTCTGCCCTGAATGCGGCCATTCAACGACCGGGAAAAAATAGAAGGGGCAACCCATCAACCTTTTAATCGACTATCAATGCCCTCAGTGCGGCGCGCCGGCTTTGCTGGAGGAAACCGACAGGCTCTTTACCTGCATGTACTGCCGGGTTAAATCCTGTTTGCTTCCCAAGGGGTTTTTTCGATATGTGCTTCCGCATGTCGCCGCTCCCGGAAGGGAAGTTGTGTTTTTCCCTTATTGGCGTTACAGGGGAACACGGTTTTCCTGCATTGATAACGAGATCCGGCATCAGTTTGTCGATGTAACCCATCAGGCTGTTGAGTCTCCGTATTTTCCAGCTTCGATGGGTTTAAGGGCGCAGGCCATGAGACTGGCGTTTATTCCGCTAAATACTTCGGGACGGTTTCTTGCGCCGACTTTATCGCTCAAGGACATCCTCATAGCCCAGGAGCTCCGTTATAAAACAGCAACGGCCAGCCAGAGAGAGTATCACCATTCTCACGTTGGCGAAGTCCTCAGTTTGATCTATTCCCCTTTTTATATCGAAGCAAAGGTGGTTGACGCCATTTTGAACCGTTCGGTTTCAGGTCCGATTCCGGATTCTTTTATGAACACACTGCCTAAGTCCTGTCCGCCAGACTGGAGGATTCAGTTCCTCTCCGCCCTTTGCCCCTCCTGCGGTTGGGATTTGTCCGGAGAGCGCAATGCGATCGTACTGACATGTACCAACTGCAACTCGGCATGGCAACCTGTTGGCGGCAGTCTGAAGCCGGTTCCTGTCGGTTTTCTGTTGGATGACAACGCGGATATTTTCCTGCCGTTCTGGCGAATCAAAGCCGATGTTTCCGGGATTCCGCTGTCTTCCTATGCAGACCTGGTTCATCTGGCTAATCTGCCACGGGTGATACAGAAGGGATGGGATCAGGTGGAGTTTCGTTTCTGGTCTCTTGCGTTCAAGCTTAGCCCAAAAGCATTCTTGTCTCTCTCCATCCGAATGAACCTGACGCAGCCTCAAGAGGAACCAAATTTCGGGAATCCTCCGGGACCATTTTATCCAACTACGCTATCGGTTGCCGAAGCCGTTGATACCCTGAAAACCAGCCTGGCCGGCATGATGAAACCGGTTGAAACAGGATTTGCAAAACTGCCGCAGATTCACATCAAGGCGCTTAGGTTTGTTCTGGTATATGTTCCTTTTCGAAGCGGACAGCACGAATGGCTTCATCCGGGCTATAACATTGCTATCAACAAGAATATGCTGTCTCTGACGGATCGTTAGACAAATGAGGGGTAGGTGATGGAAGATTTGGCTGACCGGACAATGGTAATGTAAAGTTCGCAATAATTGAAGCAATGCTCAACAAGTCAAACCAGCCGACCGCAGATGGTGACGGTTCAGGCCAACCTGTGGCCTTGGCATATAATCTTGAGTTTTCAGCACGAGAACTCAGGAATTTAGAGGAACTTACCTCAGATCATTAGTAGCAACTTGATAAAAATCTTCCTAAACCGCCGCAACACCTGATATTTTCCACTATACATCGTATGTCCTGTCACAAATCACGTCAATCAACCGACATGCTTGTAAAGGTCCAACACAATTTCAAAATAATGTTGTCACAAATCACATCAACCAGCCGACATTGAAGACAGTTGGATGCGATAGCAGTTTGAATAGGCCTGACAAAACAATTTCATAATAATGTTGTCACAAATCACGTCTATCAACCGACAATCAAGACAGCAGGACTATCAGAAGCAAAAATGATTGAGATTCTTTACCGATAATAAAAAAAGGAGAACCACAGCATGAAAAACAGCATCATCATTTTTACGACTCTTTGCATTTTGGCAGTAACCCCGGTAGGAGCTCAGGCATTCGGTTTAAAGATTATAGAGGAAACCGTTACCAAGATGAGCAAAGTTGAATCAAAGGTTAATAATGGACACAAAGGTTTTAAGGACGCGAAAAACAAAACTGATGATAGCATGAACACTGCCATACAAGAGGGAGCTTGGACGGCGGGTACTGTGACCTATGGGGTGGGTGCTGCCACTGCCCATGGTGCAGGCTCATTGGCCGGGTACGCAGGCATGGCCTCTGCTGTGTCCAATCTTGGGCTGGGAGGCGTGACCACGTCAATCGCCGGCGCCATGGGTAGTTCAGCATCCGGCGCAGCAGCCACGGCGGTTGTTACCAGTGTAGTGGGTGGCCCGTTGGTGATGGGAGCGATACTTGTTATGGGCACAGCAGGCGCAGCTTACGGCGTTTATAAAGGCGGACAAGCCGTAGCGAAATGGATCACAGATTGAATTGATTTAGCTGTAATTATAAACATATACAATCCACAAGAAGAAAAAATATAAAAATTGGCATTTCAAATCAGCTTGAACGGAAATTTGAATTGAAAAGTGATTTTACACACCTTTACGGACAGATATATCTTTAAGAACCATATTTTTGTTGACTTTAACGGTTTTTTTGAACAGAAGGGAGGGACAATTAATTTTCAACAATTAAATATCACCCTTGGTCAACTCACATGATACAGAAGCTTTTGATACCACATCTTTGTTTACCAATTGAAGGTCACACGCCGCAAGATTGCAAGAACTGCAGTGTAAGCCGTGCAGGTCTTTACGAGAATTTTGTAGAATTTTTAAAAAAAACATATTCTAAAGATTTTTTCTTTAAATATCGTCTTTTTCATGAGCATGAGAGAGAAGACATTATTTCAGAATTTGTAATGCGGGTACATAAACAGGCTGATCAGTGTCATGGACCTGCAAAATTCAAGGCTTGGGCAAGCACCATTTTCAATAGTGTTTATGTTGATCATTGTCGAAAAAAGTTAGGAAGAAAGAAAATATCGGGGAAAGAGGATGAAAATTCCTCTGGAGCCGCAATCAGCACCGCCCAGCGAAATACAATTATGAGCATTTGTACCCGCAAAGACATCACGGAGCAGGAGCTGGAAAAACAAATTGAAGAAACCTACAAATCAACCCTGGATAACCTGAGTGCTTCGGAAGCATCCTCACTTATAAAAAACCTTCAACATGATGACCGAGTTGAGCCATTTTTCGAATTAGTCTCAATTGAGGATTTATCATGGGATTTATCACAGGACTTATCTGACATACCGGATGGTGATACCGATTCAAAATTGAGTTCTCAGTTGATGGTGGGAGCCCTCCTCAAGTTGATTAAAGATGAGAAACACAAAGAAAATTGCCAGATTCTGATCGATCACTATGAATGGGGAAAAAAGGGTCTAAATCAAGAAGCAATGGCCAAACGGTATGGGATTTCTCATGACAATTTCCGCACGAAAATCAGCAGGGCTCGAAAACACATAAAAAAAGCACTTGGAATGGATAATGGATAATATTGATGACATCTGCAAGTTACCGGGCTATGTTTTTGACAAGGGGTTCATTCTGGGTGAAGTTGCCACCACGGGCGAAGAAGTATCTTCAAAAAACTATCGTGTTCGCCTGATAAGTTCTGAATTTGAGACCGAAGGGCTGCTGAATGGGGCGTACTTGCCGCCAGATGTACAGCCGGAAACAGGAATGGAAATCCCGCAATTTGTTACGATCCGCTATGATGCCGATGGGCTGCATGTGGCTAAAGACAATTATTTCGCCAATCTCATAGCATATTTTTTTTCAAAACAAGGACAGATGGTTCGTGATGGTACATTCCCTCAATGGGAGCAGGATTGGTCTTTAATATTTTCAAAAGAAAATTATTCTCGATCAGTGGTAAATCTCACGGTAAAAGGTGATTATTGTAAAAGCCGCTGGCTTGAATGTGCTGGAATACATTGCCGTGTTCCCATCCGTGAACAAGATTTTCTGCCCTTTATGGAAGGACCTGCTTCGTTTTTTCCAGATACATTTTATACGTCGAACCGCACAGTACCCAGATGCCTTTATAATACCGATGATGAAAACCTGGAATTGCCGCTCTCTTTTAAAGGAAAAATGTCGTTAAAGAAACAAGCCGACCGAACGGTTCACCTCTTCATTCATGGGTTCCCATCACCGGCCAAATGGCATTACGGTGTTTTAAAACATGTTCTTGGAGTCCCCCCTTTCAGTGATGAGGATCAGCGGAAGTATTGGGAAAATTTTGAAGGAATGCCGGTGGATGAAGTACAAATGAACGTGTTTCAAAATTGTATCCCTAACTCGAACAATAAGTCTTGTGATGAATATTTGTGTTTGAAAAATGAGGTATTCTCGTCAGTTCACCAGATATTAAGACCGTACTGCCGCCGGTATTTAGGGCAGGCTCTCCGCTTCTTTCCGGTATCTGATTCCATGAATATTTTGGTTTGGAAGAATCAGCGCCCCTCGGTTGGTGGGCCGATGATGATTGAATTGGAATGCCGCCGACAAATTAAAATAAAAAAAGATAATCCGTTCCAGGCACTACTGAGGCCTGATGAAATGGATCGTCAGGAATCTTTGATTTTAGTAGGATATTCATACGACTGGCATAACTCCGTCGATCCCACCGTCCACCTTTTTATCTTAACAACCTTTGCTTACGCGATTGGAGGTGCCCGCCAGAAAATCGATGTAAAAAAAGGTTATACCCTTTTAGACAGTGGAACCCTTAGCAATATAGAGTCAGAAACATGATGCCTACAGAATTTAACTATACAACTGGAATACTTATGGAATGGGGCAGGATGGCTGTCCAGGATGCCGATGCGTTAGAGTATCTGGCTGAGCTGGAGGAATCCATCCTCCAATCCGATAGCTTGGATAAAGATATCCGGGCCGATCTGGACCTGATCCTTGAAGGTGTGAAACAGGCGGTTAGCCTTCTGGGCCAAGAAGACCTCATTGGCATGACCCGGGATGAAGACGAATGGAGCGATGCTGCGGATGCATTCGACATGCTGGATATGCTTGTTTACCTGCTTCAGGGTGTCGAACACATATTTCATAAGCACGAAAACCGTATTGCGGAGGATATCCTCAAAAAGCTGGAAACGGCTTATGAGGATGCTTCGGAAATGTTTTTCTCCCCTGACTTTTCCACTCTTCGGCTGGCAACGTTCAACGAGCGCCGGCGCGACTCTCTGGCTTGGGTTCGTCCGGAGTTTCACTATCTTTTTCCCTGGCACCTTCTCCAAAACGATGAAGAATGCAGTATTCTTTCAACTCTTGCCGAACACTACCACGAACTGAATGTCTCAGAAAAGTTGTCAGAAGCAGTTACCCAAAATCTGATATTTTACATCGGGGAGATACAGAAAGACAGAACCCTCTCCCGGTTTCTTCTGGAAGAAAACCGCATTGCTGTGATGGTAAAGGAAACTTTGGCGACTCATTGGGCTTTCCGGTTGTGGCGTGCGGCTCAATCAGAAGGCTACAAGCGCCTGCTGCCCAAAGATGTTGAGTTGAGGGGTATCGGCTCAGTTAGTCGCGCCGTACTGAAGCAACTCGGATTATCTGCTCAGGATAGGTTTGCGCTGGCCGTGACCGCTGCCAGCTATGTGCCGGGTATTGAAGATATAGAACGGATGAGCCTTTTGTTCCAGTGTGAGGATAAGCTTAAGACCGATTGGCAACAATACGATGCCGGAACCGCAAGTGGGAATCTTATTGAAAAACTCCATCTTCTGGAAGCAGGTCGGACAGGTGCCCATGAGGTTGCGGTATCATCGCTTGATTTCTGGTTTCAGAAACTGGAGTTCACAGCAACTGTTTCTGTGAAATCGGAAGAACCGATGATCAGCCTTGCAGGGGCGCTGCTTTCCCCGGAAGTAGCTTTTGAGCATGTGGCTGGGAAGATTGTTGCCCCATCTCAGGTTTCAAAGGTTATGGATCTGGTGGATAAACTTAAATCTTGGGGTGAATCTTTGGTCATGGATTTGGGCATGATGGTTTTTACGCCGGTTTTAGCCCGCTCTGCTGATGAAAATATGGAACAGCATCAGGTCGAAAATGGAGCTCAGCTTTCCACCAATGATTATTTCCAGCTTTGTTTTAAATCAAGCGAAGATGTGTATGGATACCTGCTGCATCAGAACAGCCAGGGGAAGATCGACAAATATTTTGAAGGCAAGCTCAATGCTGGCCAGAGTTACCATTTTCCGGAAGGGGATGCGAAAGCATGCCTGACAGGCCAGCCTGGTACGGAAATCTTCTATCTGGTTACATCAAAAACGATTCTGGATAATTTTGATGCGAAAATGCTTTCTATAACCTTATGTGGAAGCTCGACTTCTGCCGAATTTAACAATGAGATCAGCAACGTTTTTCCAGAAGTGGTTGTAGATTCGTTTTATTATACATTCGAATGACGTTTTCTGTTTATATCGCTGGGTATTTGAAAATAATTTATGATTAAGGCATCAACCATAATATCAGCCATAATTTGTACTATGGGCAATATCAGTTTGCGTAATGGAAACCATATCGCTGCTGAATCGCGTTACAAACGTGCATTAGCTATTAGAGAAAAATCGCTGGGGCCTGATCACCCAGATGTGGTTTTTGTCCTATCTAATCTGGCTGTACTTTATGAAGCTATAGGTAATTTTGCTGAAGCTGAGCCTTTATTAAAGCGTGCATTGGCTATCAAAGAAAAATCGCTGGGAGCTGAACACCCTGATGTGGCGGAATACCTTCAGTATATGGCTGCCTTTTATTACCTTACAAGTAATTTTGCTGAAGTAGGGCCTTTATTTAAGCGTGCATTGGCAATCAAAGAAAAATCGCTGGGGCCAGAGCACCCAGATATATCGAAAAACCTGGACACTCTGGCTGGCATTTATTGGCAAACAAGTAATTTTGCTGAAGCCGAGCCTTTATTTAAGCGTGCATTGGTTATCAAAGAAAAGGCGCTGGGGCCAGAGCACCTTGATGTGGCACTAAGCCTAAATTTTTTGGCTACACTTTATCAAACTATAGGTAATTATACGGATGCTGTACCTTTACTTATGCGTGCGTTGGCTATTAGAGAAAAATCACTGGGACCTGAGCACCCAGAAGTGGCGAAAAACCTTCAGTATATGGCTGAACTTACTGAAATTATAGGTAATTTTTCCGAAGTCGAGCCTTTATTAAAACGCGCGTTGGCAATCAATGAAAAATCACTGGGACCTGGTCACCTTGATGTGGCGATAAACCTGAACAATCTGGCTACACTTTATCAAACTATAGGTAATTTTGCTGAAGCTGAGCCTTTATTAAAGCGTGCATTGGCAATCAGAGAAACTCTGGGGCCTGATCACCTCGATTGTCTTGTCCTACATAATTCGGCCATACTTTATGAAGCAATGGGCAATTTTGCTGAAGCTGAGCCATTATTTAAGCGTTCATTGGCAATCAATGAAAAATCACTGGGACCCGATCACCCAGATGTGGCGAAAGGCCTGAATAATCTGGCCGTACTTTATAAAGCTATAGGTAATTTTGCTGAAGCTGAGCTTTTATTTAAGCGTGCATTGGCAATCAATGAAAAATCGCTGGGACCTGATCACCCAGATGTGGCTGGTGGCCTATTTAATCTGGCTTCACTTTATCAAGATAAGAATAATTATGTGGAAGCTGGGGCTTTATTTAAGCGTGCATTGGCAATCAATGAAAAATCACTGGGACCTGATCACCCAGATGTGGCGATGTGCCTGAATAGTTCGGCTGCATTTTATCAAGCGATAGGTAATTATTTGGAAGTCGAGTCTTTATGCAAACGCGCATTGGCTATTAGAGAAAAATCACTGGGACCTGATCACCCAGATGTGGCTTCTGTCCTGATGACTCTGGCCCAATTTTATCAAGCTATAGGTAACTTTACTGAAGCTGAGCCTTTATTTAAGCGTGCATTGGCTATTTTTGAAAAGACACTGGGACCTGATCACCCTAAGGTAGCAACAAGTCTGAATACCCTGGCGATTCTTTATATATTTAAAAGTCTTTTTTGGGCGGCAATTCCTCTGTTTAAACGGGAACAAATCGTTACAGAAAAACTAATTGAGCAGGTTTTGGGATTCACGTCCGAAAGACAAAAATTAGAATTTATATCATCAAAACACTTAGCTTTGGCTATTTTTTTAAGTATAGTTTCCTTTCATATGCATGATGATCTTTCAGCTAAAAAAGATTCGTTAAATTTTTGGCTGCGACGCAAAGGAGTTGTGCTTGAAAGCCAGAGACGGTTTCAGGAGGTTCTTTTTTATGGAAATGATGCCGAAACGTTAGATGTTATCAAACAACTGTCACGAACAAGAGTAGAAATATCTCGATTGTATTTTACAGAGACTGAAGCAGATGCTTTTGATAAGATAAAACAAAAGATAATAAGTCTGGAAAAGCAACGGAGTGAACTTGATGCCAGACTTAACAAATTGTGTCAACCTTATGCAGAAAAACAAAAAATCCGACAGAAAGCGAGTGTCAACAGTATTGCACAAAACTTGCCCCCATGTTCTGCACTGCTTGAGTTTATCAGGCTGCTAAAAATAGAAATTCCGCTACCCAAAGGTCAAGAAAAATTTGTTAACCATGATGTTGTTTTTATTGTTTACCCAAATGAAAATATTGAGATTGTTGATCTTGGGCCATCGGATGCTGTTGACTATGCTGTTAATTCCCTGAAAAAAGTGATATCGAGCGGAAAAACAGACACTAAAAACCTGGCAACGATATCCCGAAAGTTGCATGATCTGGTTTTTGCCAAGATAAAAGAGAAGATTGGCAATACACGAGAGTTATTCATATCCCCAGACGGCAATCTCAGCTTGATTCCCTTTGAAGTGCTGCAGGATGAAAATGGCCGGTTTTTGATTGAGGATTATACATTCAACTATCTATCATCTGGGCGGGACATTTTAGGATTTGGCCAAGTTTTCGAGAGGAGCAACAAGGCACTGATTGTTGGCGACCCCGATTTTGAAAAAGATACCACACCGACAAAAGAAAATGACAAAACACAACGGGCTGTAGAACTGGAAATGAAGGTTTTTTCTTCTCTTCCAGGAACCCGCAAGGAGATTGAAGATATTGCCAATATTATCGGCCGTGAAAATGCCGTTGTCTATTCAGGAAAACAGGCAACAGAAGAGGCATTGTTCTCCTTCCACAATCCGGCGCTGCTGCACCTGGCAACGCATGGTTTTTTTAAAGCGGATCAACCGAATGATGTTGATTACAGTCCATCCATGATGCGCGATTTCACATTTGTCACACCGGGCCAGATGATAATTTCAAGTAAAAAAATAGTGACGGATAATCCCCTGCTTCGTTCTGGCTTGGTGCTGGCAGGCGCGAACCGAGCCATTCGAGGCGAATCGAAGTCTGACGAGGGTATTCTAACAGCAGACAAAATCCTGAATCTACGCTTGTGGGGAACCAAACTGGTTGTTCTTTCAGCCTGTGAAACCGGTATGGGGGATGTCCGCAGCGGAGAAGGTGTCTTCGGGCTTCGTCGCGCATTCAATCAAGTCGGTGCCAAAAGCCTTGTCATGAGCATGTGGAAGGTTCCCGACACGGAAACTCAGGAACTGATGGTCAACTTTTACCGCAACATCTACGAACGGCATATGAACTATAACCAGGCATTGAGACAGGCAACCCTCACCCAGTTACAGACGGTCAAAACCCGCTATGGCCATGCCAATCCATACTATTGGGGCGCTTTCGTTTTCTCAGGCGATCCAAATAGATAGCTCGACATGACTATTCAGGGACTTGTTTTTGCTTCGGTTACAGTATAATCCGCCTTTATCGGGTTACTATGCAACTTTTCGGTTTTTTTATAAAACTTCAGAAAGCTACTCAAAGTACATCCTCAGCATTTTAAAATGGGTTGAAAAATCAAATGGCGGGACTTTGCCATAGCATTAACAGATATGAACGCGGTACGCTGGTATTTTGTTTAGTTTAATCACACAACACAATGATAATGGATATTTATTAAAGATCATGGGAGAGGACCGCACGGGAGTGATAAACCAAGCACGATGCTTTTGGAGACAATTATCATGAAACATGAATTCGATCCGAACGACCAGAATCAGGAAGCCGGCGAAGAGCAACTGTCCATAATAATAAAACAGGCTGGCAATGATGCCAGATTACGCAAGCAGGAAGCCATGTTCCGCCATTTCGAAAAGATTCGAGCCGTAATCATCGAAGCAAAATCACGGCAGGAATGGACTTTAATCAAATGACGGAACCACTAATGCCGAAACTGATCGTCGTGGCAGGTCCAAACGGATCGGGCAAAACAACCATCACCGAAAAACTCCTGAGGCACGAATGGATGGAAGGTTGCGTTTACATCAATCCCGATTTCATTGCACAGCAGGAGTTTGGTGATTGGAATTCCCCGGAGGCCGTGATTAAGGCTGTAAACCGTGCCAAAGAAATGCGTGAAGACTGTTTATCCAGTAAAACCAGCATGGCGTTTGAGACGGTATTTTCAACCCATGAGAAAGTGGAATTCGTCAGGCGGGCCAGACTTGCCGGATTTTTCATCAGGCTGTTTTTTGTTTGTACAAATGATCCGTCGATCAATGCTCAGCGGGTTGCTTTGCGTGTTATGGAAGGCGGCCACGATGTACCGATTCCCAAAATTATCAGCCGTTACTACCGCTCGATCGCAAACTGCATAGAAGCCTCGCCATGGATTGATCGCGCTTATTTTTATGACAACTCGGAGCCGGATGCCAATCCGTTTCTAATGTTCAGAGTAAGCGATGGAAATATAGCTAAAATCTATAGCGATATGGCTCCCTGGGCAATAAGTATGTCAAATGCATTGGGAAAAGATGATGGCGCTTATCCACAATAAAGTATTAACTGATTGATATCGATTTTAATCCTTCCAGATACACCTCCGCAAAATAAATCTGTCACATTCCCCTGATCATTGCCGACTATAAGAACAGAACAAGCGGAATGGGTGATCAAAACAGTAAGTTTCAAGGCCCATTCAGACACATTCGACTGAGCAGAGAATCCTTCAGTCGGTCTAAACGATATTTCAGCGTCATTCATCAATTTACGTCACTCATTTTCGGATTTTGCAGTTTAAATGAGGATGAGTGATTCTTTAACTGACTCAAAAATTATCAATATCGGGGGGGCAAACATGAAAAATCAGCGACAATCAAAGATCAGCATGGCAAAGAACCTGGTGTGGAGCGTTGTGGGTGTGGTGCTGCTGGCGGTGACCTTTGGCCTTTATTGGTCTGGTGCTGGAAATGACCTGCGTTTCTATCTGATATCCGCCCCGGTCCGGCAGGAGGATGACATCCCCCGGAAACTGGAAGCCATGCTGAAGATTGAGGTACAACCTGTTATCCAACTCTATCATGATAAGAACAAGGCTGAACTGATAACCGCCATCTCGGAAATGAACCGCTGTTTTGACAAGTATGAAAGCGGGATTGACGCTTTTGTGGAGGATATGTCATCGTTTGGAACCAGGCTCGGAATTCTGGGCCGGCAAATGGGGGACTGGTACGATCACCTCTGGGGAAATAAAGACCCCCGGCGGGTGGCGGACTATGTTCGGAACTCTTTTGAAAAACATGTGTTTTCCGACATCCGCATTCAGCAGGATATCCGGGGCGTTTTGCAAAGTTACGGCTATGCACTGCAGGCCAATCAGAACAGGATGGTTTCGGACATACGGAATGTAGTGATGCATACCGATTTACCCGTGAATCCCGCCAGGTTGGAATTGGCCAACTACAACGACCTGATGCTTCAGGCATATCAGGGCGGATTCAAGGGTATGGGCCAACAGTCGGCGCTCAACATGTCGGAATCTCTGGTAGCCGATTTATTTGGCGGGTGGGTTGTCTGCGAATATCTGCCAGCGCGATACTGTATCCCTGTTGGCGTTGTATGGGGGCTTATGGTGGATTGGTGGGCCAGCGACCAGATCAAAGCAAAACTGACAGCCGAATGCACTCACATGGTGTTATTGGTTCGCCAGGCGATTATCAGCGATACATCTGACGGTCTGGAGCGCAAACTTACAGCCAATCTGCAGAATCTGTTGAAAGCTAACCTGAATACATCGGAAACGATCATCAAGGAGAGATCATAATGGTTATCCAATTTCGAATCATCTTGCTGTCTCTGATATGTTATCTAACATCGCCGGTTTTGGCGCAGGCTGTCCCCGTTTCCGGGCTAAAAGTAATTGCACAGGAACTCGCGGAATTTGTGGTGAAAAAAGGCGGCGGTCGAGCAGCCCAGGAGCTTGCAGAATGGGGTGGTGAAAAGGCTGTGCGGGAAATCGCTGATGATGCAATGCGTGTAGGCGGTGATAAAGCTGTGCAGCAACTCAGACAGTATGTCACGGCGCACGGGATTACAGCTCTTAAGGCCGTCAAAACAAATCCTGGCCGCATGATTCAGGTTTTGGACGATATTCCGGAATCCATGGTGGGCAAGGTTCTGGCAGCCGTCAACCACAACCCTGCGGCCATGAATAGGCTGCTGACCAACTACGGATCAGACGCTCTGCGGGTTACGGCCAAACATCCGGGGATTGGCTTGGATATTTGTGAGGGACTGGGATCACAAGGCATTCGGACTGCACTTCGATTGGAGGCGCCACAAGCCGTCCAACTCCACCGCCTGATGCCCCAGTTGAGCGGGTTGGAAGCAGGCCAGCGCTCCCGCGTATTGGACATGATTAGCGAGGCCCCCGCCAGAGTATTGTCCTTTCTGGAAAAGCATCCCAAGCTTCTGCTGACCAGTGCGGGTGTCACAGTGCTGATCAACTATCGGGAGGCCATCATGGGAGGAGACGAGATCGTCGAAAATCCGGACGGCAGCAAACAGGTAATCTCCAAGCCCGGCTTCTTGGGGCGTACTGCAGAGAAGATTATCAATAATCCGGCTTCGGGAAACGCAATTCTGCTTATTGCCGGCTGCCTGGGCCTGGTGTTGATCATTCGTTACACAGGGCCGGTAATGATTCAAATCTGGGGATTGCATATCCGACGAAAAAAGGTAGAGTAATCTGGGTGGCGATTTGCCGCAATACTTTGCAACGCCAAGTAATATGGATGTGGCTACGGTACATTGATCACTGATCAAGTGCATGTATAAAGTCATTTTCAAAGCGGGAGGCTTCCTGACATCTTGCTGTCACAGTGTTCCATTTAAGAGCAAATTCAGGAGCCAGTTCCTGATATTTTTCAATATTCTTCTTTCCACTTCGAACTAATCGACGGGTCAGGGGTTTACCCTGCAAGGTATCCGATGGATTTGGGCGGCATTCCACATCATCGCGCATGGAGACACTATCATCCGTGAAAAGACCCACCAGTATCCATGTCTCCAATGCTTTGGATGGTGTGCAAATAACCATGCGAGGAGGTACCGACTGTTCGCCCATCCAGCGTAACGCTACGGCTCTCAAGCGATCTGTGGTTGCTGAAGCCGGCGGGCAGTTCTCTTCGCATGGCAGTGTCGGGTCCGGGAAGGGATCCTGAATATGGCCTGCTGTATAATTTGTTTCAGCAACATCGGCATCCAACTGGAAGATTATTAGATCATACACAACGAACAGCGGGTTATCGGTCAACTTGCCACCCCCCTGATCTGCAGCCTGAAAGCACCAGCGGCAGACACCAGGCCATCCGACATTTAGGCCAGGCACCGCTTTAAAGGCTTCAGATATTTCCGGTTGAAGACTCTGCACCACAAAATCACGTCCTTCCAGAAGTCTGCCGACAACTGTTTTCAGTATGACTAAATCTGTAGGACCTTCCACGACGAATGCAATACGAAGTGGATTAGACATTGGCTACCCCTCCCAGATGTCCCATGGCCCACAATCGTGAAAGAGTCCATCCTTGTTCCGCCATTTTTTTGAATCTATCAAGCTCGATGCGATTGATGACGGTTCGCCCTTTTTCTGTCCTGGAAACGGTAAATAACCGAACCCGATCATTTTGAAGCGGCAGGCCATCCAATGACAATGGATTTTGAGTCGTCAGGAAAATCTGTCGGGAGTAAGGTGAGTTCAAATTCCATTCACAAATATTTCGAAAAAGCTCCCTGGCCAGACGAGGATTTAATCCATGATCCGCATTATCGACTGCGCAGATTTGCGGACTTTTGGGGTGCGCCGCCAGAACCATATGGAAAAGAACATACAGGGCGCCTTCGCTGGCATCATAACCGGAAAGGGTGTTGCGGCCGGATTTCATGAATCGATCAGTGAATCGAACGACACTTTCCATCGACCCGACAGAAGGGGAAAGCGGCATGCTCGACGCACTGTATGTACCGAAAAATGTAGCCCAGTCGATCAATTGAAGCGCATTCGCGCGAACCTTGGCAATAAAAGCCTCTCTATCGGAAGAATCTTTGTTTGCTTTTGTAGCCGTTCTGAATCTGTCCAGATTCGACACCGCATTAGCCAGTTGCCCGCCTGCAAGGCCTACAGGTTGACGTTGTTGACTATCTGCAAGGGTTCCGCGCAGTGTTGGAGTGTTTGGCGTGAAAATCGCAAAATCTCTAAGTTCATTGAGTAACAGAAGCGCATCATCCTGGTCAGTCATTTCAACCATTTTTAATGCTGCAAGGCCTGCCTCCGGGTTGTGCTTCTCTTTTCTCCGATGAGAGCGACCCAAAATCCTATGGGAATCTTTCTGTAAATTTTCCGTGTGATACCGCCATGCCTGAGCCGAATCCTTGATGGGATTGAACAATGACACCTCATAAGAAGCGGATTGTCGCCATGCCCCAAAATGGATGTTCAAAGGACCTTTAATATCCGGAAATGAACACTTGAACAATGCCGGAACCCCGGGACGGACTCCGCGCCTTAACAGGGCTTCATCATCCACACGACCAGAAACAGCGGCGGACAGAATCCCGATAGCTTCCAATAGGTTGCTTTTGCCGCTTCCATTGGCGCCAATCAGAACATTGACGCTGCCAGGTTCAAATTCAACGGTTTCGATGGATTTGAACCACTTGAATTGCAGTTTATCTATCATGTGTTTCTCTCGCAGAATGGGTCAGACAAGATGATGTCAGCATAAAACCACCACCAGGCACTTACGCAATCGCCTGTAAATGAAGATGAGCGCAAGCAACCTACCGCATAGCCGATCGTGCGGCCTCGGCCAGAAAGCCGGAGCGCGACTCGCCATGAGCTTTGGCGTAGGTGTCGATCTTCGCCAGCAAGCGGCGCGGCAGGGTGATGTTGATCTTCTCGGCGCGCCCATCGAAGCGGAACACATCCACCTCAACCGCCGCCCACACACCATCGGCAAAGTCGGGATTCTCCCGATGCTCGGCAATGGCCTTGGGAACTGGCACATCGCCGCCATCCTCGACCATCCCTTCCAGATGCAGGTCAATAGCCTCCAGCACGGAATCCAGCGCCGCGTCGAAGGTGTCGCCCGACGAGAAGCAGCCGGGAAGATCGGGCACCGTCACGCCGAAGCGGATGCCATCATCAGAATGCAATATCACGGGAAAACGCATGATCTTCTCCTATTTCCAACCCGCCTGCTTCTTGATGCTGTTCAGCGTACCGGCGGGAATGTCGCTGTCAGGGTGCTTGACCGTCACCAAGCCCGGCTTGGCTGAATGCTTGAACTGGTGATGCGAGCCTTTAACCCGCGCCAGAAACCAGCCATCGGCTTCGAGTTGCTTGATGATTTGTTTGCTGTTCATAGTGGTTATTATAACCACTTAACGAATAAAAGCAACACCATAACCTCTTTGATTCATTTAGGCTGCAGTTATTGTTCATGTGTTGCTGCGCTCGTTAAACTTTTCCATTGCATAGCCGTCCACGGTCACCATTATGGGTACGTCACGCCTTAAAGCATCGCCGAGAGTTTGAGCCATGCGGAGACTGTAATCGCCGAAAGCAGGGTGCTAACCGAAACAGTAGCCACGGCAAAGTCCATATCGCCGTCGATTTCATGAGCCATAACCACAGCAATGGTTGCTGTCGGAGTGGCCAAAAGAATCAGACCCGGCAGATAATCCTGGGCGGATAGTCCCAGAAACCGGAAGCCCAAAAACCCCAGCCCTGGCAGGACAATCAGTTTTATGATACTTGCAGACATAACTGACGCGATTCGAGACCGAACCAAGTCAAAAGTCAAGGATGCTCCGATGATCAGCAAAGCCATGGGAAGCGCCAGCCCGCCGATTATTTCCAGCGTTTGATCTATTACCTTTGGAATGGGAATCCCCAAAAGAGATGCCAAAATTCCGGCTATGGAAGAAAGAATAACGGGATTACCCAGTATTTTCACGAGGGCAAGGCTCGATTTTCCCTTGATTGCCGCATTATCCGAGTAGTATTGCAGGATGCTTATGGCCAGAAGATTCTGAAGAATCATTACGAATCCCGCGATGATGCTGGCCCGGACCAGGCCCTCGTTTCCCAGCGCATAAAAGGCTATGGCCAGCGCAATGTATCCTATATTACCATGAAATGCACTTTGAACAAATGTCCCCCGCTGCCCCGTCCGCGCCGCCCGGATAAAACCGGCTGCAAACCAGGTAAGGCCGAACATTATCAGAACGGCCATTAGCGTAACCAGAACCACTCGGATGTCAAACTGGGTGGTGATGGTGGCCTTGGCGATTGATCGGAAGATCATGGCCGGAATCGCCAGATAAAAGACCAGCCGGTTACCAGGGCCTAAAAACGCCTGAGGAATGAATCCCATGCGATGAAACGCCCAGCCCAGCAGAATAACAAAAAAAATTGGAAGTATCGTGGAAAGAATTGTCATAACTTTATGATCATCAGAAGTTTAATCGCTGCGCTCAGTATAAATTGACTTTTTTTCGAGTTAATCATAAAAATACTACAACATATATTCAGTTTAATATCAATACTCCCAAGCATTCTGAATCGGAGCAACTCATGAAAATATTTCACAGTGTGGATCGAACCATTGGTTTAACACCTCTTGTCCGCCTCAACCGGATATGCGAGGGCATGACGGCGGAAATTGTCGCCAAACTTGAATTTTTCAATCCGCTTGGCAGCGTCAAAGACCGAATCGCCGCCAGCATGATCGAATCTGCTGAAATTGCGGGGCTGATTCTGCCGGATACACGTATTGTCGAGCCGACCAGTGGCAATACCGGCATTGCTCTGGCCTTTATCTGCGCGGCAAAGGGATACCGCCTTTCTCTTACCATGCCAGAGACAATGAGCATCGAGCGCAGAAAACTCCTGAAACATCTCGGTGCGGAGCTGATCCTGACACCTGGTTCAAAAGGCATGAAAGGCGCGATTGAAACCGCTCTGAACATTGTTGCGGGCGACAGTCATGCTTATATGCCAAATCAGTTTGAAAATCCGGCCAACCCAAGAGCACATCGTGAAACAACAGGCCCTGAGATATGGAACGATACGGACGGACAAGCGGATATTCTGGTAGCAGGTGTGGGAACCGGCGGAACACTTACCGGCATTTCTCAGTTCATCAAGGCCCGCAATCCTCTTTTCAGATCCATTGCTGTTGAACCCGCAGACTCTCCGGTACTGGCCGGAGGCAAGCCGGGGCCGCATAAAATTCAGGGCATCGGTGCAGGATTCATTCCCGGAGCGCTGGATCGCTCGCTGATAGATGAGATAATTCCGGTAACCAACGATCAGGCATTCGAAACAGCCCGAAACCTTGCGAGGTTGGAGGGAATTCTTTGCGGTATATCATCGGGCGCCGCTGTTTGGGCAGCCATGGAGGTTGCCAAACGTAAAGATTCGGAAGGCAAAAGAATCGTTGTCATTCTTGCCAGTACTGGCGAACGATACATCAGTACCGACCTATTTCAGTGATGCCTTGACACCTCCGTAGAAAGTCCAATATCTGCGTTGAGCTGCATCCTTCGTCATTGCGGCGTACCCAAAAGTACGCCTCACTCCTCAGGATTTGCTCGCCTTGATCTTGAACTTTCTACGAAGGCATCAGATTCAATTTGGGAGGATCAATATGGGTAATTGGGAGGGTCGATATGGGGACGAACAATGCTGTTTTTCTGGAAGTCATTGAATGGTTCGATGAAACCGGCAGGGAACTGATCCACCGCATTCCGGAAGCCGGTTCGGGTGAAATCAAGTTCGGCGCGCAGTTGACGGTTCGGGAAAGCCAGGCTGCTGCTTTTTTCTATCAGGGTAAGGGCGTTGCTGCTTTTGGGCCGGGCCGCCAGTTGGGTTTATTTCGTAGGGGCGAATCTTGTATTCGCCCCTACTATTGCCTGATGGCGGCGCTACACGGATAAATGCCTGGCCGAAACGATGATCAATGCGTAGAAAAAATCTGACTCAGACAATGGGGTATTCTTTGTTGGAAATCACCTAAAGGAGCGAAGAACATTTTTTTCGTGTGTTTCGTGTGTTTCGTGGTTTAAAAGTATTTTCACGGTAAAAAACAAAAACTTGAGTCTTTTATCCTGTCCCATTAAACCTCATCATTAATACAGCAGCCCATCTGCGTTGTCAGCTTCAGAAAGGTTTCCAGCATATCCGGCGAAATCCGGTTCCCTTCTGCGGCCTGCACCGCCGTGTAATGAACCAGGCAGTTATAAAAAGGAAGAAGCTCCGGCATTGCTTCGC
>Ga0194038_1000405_pt1 | contig 18948 bp, 19 predicted proteins | sample JunL226m_MetaG_FD_148630 | JGI IMG/M metagenome (GOLD analysis project Ga0194038, IMG submission 148630) | Anoxic zone freshwater microbial communities from boreal shield lake in IISD Experimental Lakes Area, Ontario, Canada - Jun2016-L227-6m | ecosystem: Environmental > Aquatic > Freshwater >... | reverse complement strand
CGTCGGCCGGATCTTGAACCTGGTTTACTGCCAGTGTGAAAAACGCCAATGCGGCCCACACCCCTACACCCAAAGCACCAGCACCCAACCAGCCATACGGCCGACGGGGACGACGACCACGGGCCGCATTCGCGTTTTTCACACTGGCAGTAAACCAGGTTCAAGATCCGGCCGACGTCTAGCGTGGGCGAAATGGGTTATCTCAGCGGCGACGAGTGCCAGGAGCCGGATAGTGGCACCGACGGCCCGATTAGTCGTAGTGAGGTCGCTCAGACGGGCCGGCATGTCGAGGCCGGCGAATACGCCATCGACGGTCCCGTCATCCTGGGGCCGGGGTTGCCCCCCGAGGATGGTTCGTGTGGTCAGTTCGCTGTGCAATTTCATGTCACCACTACAACGGTGGTTGGGCTCAAACGCATCGCCGATGCGCGCGGGGTGAGCGTGCCGGAATTGTGCCGACAGGTCATCGGTGTCTTCGTTGCACAGCAGGAAGGTGAGCTGGGCGCGCTGCTCGACGCTGAGGCGGAGGTCGCCGATTACCGGCCCAGCCTGCGCCAGTCGTAGTCGTGATGCTTACCGGGACGCGACGGAGGGTTGATGTATCGCGGAGTGTGGAGCTGCCGACATGTGCGGAATGACGGGTTGGGTGGATTTCGCGCAGGATCTGACCCGGGAACGGGCCGTGATCGAGGCGATGACCGAGACCATGGCGTGCCGCGGTCCCGACGCGGCGGGGACGTGGATACGGCGCGACGTAGCCCTCGGCCACCGTCGGCTGGCGGTCATCGACCTCGCCGGCGGCGCGCAACCGATGGTGGTCTCCATCGATCTGGGACTCCCGGGAGCGCAAGCTGGTGATGATCCGAGACCGGATGGGGGTCAAGCCGCTCTACTTCTACCCGACTCCTGGCGGGATGTTGTTCAGCTCGGCGGGTTCGATTCCGGGCAGCTCCACCGATGCACGCGTGCGCGGGCTACCTAACTGGAACGGCAGCCGAACAGCGTCGGCGGAGATGTAGTTCGACGTCGTCGGCGAATACCCGCAGAGCGCTGCGCAGCATCCGCGTGGTGCCGTCGGGGTGTCGGCATGACCCACGTCCCTCCACCAGTCCGGCCACCCGGCGTATTTCGCGGACGAGGTGATCCGATGCCCTGCCGAAGGCGAGTTCGGCGCACAGCTCGGCCAGGCGCGGCAGTCCGTTCAGGCAGGGGCCGCACTGGCGTGCGCTTTGATCCGCCAGGTATCCGGCGATCTCGGCGACGCGCGCAAGGCCGCATTCATGCCTACCCAGGGCACTGATGATTCCCGCCCCCGGTGTCGCATCGGCTGAACGCAGGCCCGTTCGCGATAGCGAGATATCCGCGAAACAATCTGCCCCAAGCCAGGTTCCGTGATAGCCACCGATTAGAGCCGCGCTCAGAGTCGCGGCATCGGCACCGCCGTGATCAAGCAGCCGGGTGAGCGAGGTGCCGGTTGGCACTTCGACCACGCTGGGGTTCACAGCACCGGAGAGAGTGACCAGCATCGTGCCCGGGGAATCAGGTTCACCCACCGAGCTAAACCATTGCGCGCCGAAGCGTGCGATCAGTCCGATATGGGCCATCGTCTCGACGTTGTTGACCAGAGTGGGCCGCCCCCGAACACCGGAAATCGCGGCGACGGTCGTGCGGTCGCGCGGCAGTGCCGGGCCGCCTTCGATGCACCGGATCGCAGCAGACTCCTCGCCGGCGACGAAGCGGTCGGGCGCCTCGATGATTTCGACACGGTGCGGTTCGAGGCCTGCGGCGCGCCGTTGATCAAGTGCGACGCTCACTGCAGGCACTGCGTCGGCGTGCACATAGAGAAAGGACATGTCGGCGTTGATCGCCGCCATCGAGGCGGCCATGCCGTCAAGTACGAGGTGCGGTGCGCGGGTCAACAGGGTGAGATCTTTGCGGCTCAGCGGCTCGCCTTCGGCGCCGTTTGCGATCACCACGGGCTTGCGACCGGTCACCGCCGCCATCTTCCGCGCGGTGGGGAACCCCGCACCGCCTCGTCCCGAGAGCCCCGATTCCTCGACGGCGGCGATCAGTTCCGCATCGCGGCAGGGCAGCTCGCCGAAGGCGTCGAGGTGGGCGTCCAGACTCGGGCCCTGTGCCGCGAACAGCCGCGGTATCGACGGCGGGGCGTTCATACGTTGGCGTATTCGGTGTAGTTCGCGCGTAGTCGCCACGCCAGCGAGGCGCTGACGACGACGCCACACGCCGCGGCGATCGCGGTGAACCAGACGTGACCGACGTCGGTGCCGTTTCCCAACGCGTGTGCCATGGCGATAGGCCAGAGCAGATAAGCCGTCCAGTGCACGGTGCGGAACACCCGAGGGCCGAGGCGATGACGGAGAAGGCTGGTGATGACCACCACGATGAGCAGATCGACGGCGACGGTACCGAGGCCCTGCCACATCGGTCGGTAGGCGCCGAGGAACGGCACCACGGTGTCGATGAGCTTCAGCTTGGCGTAAGGGTCCATGAACAGCAGTCCGAAGTGCAGCGCCACCAGAAGCACCGCGGCCAGCGCGACGAAACGGTGGATGTCGGCGACGCCGAATCGGGGCAGCGCGAGAAGCGGTCGCCCCGAACGGGTCGCGATACCCAACGCCACCGACAACGACATGAATACCAGCGCGACGATCCCGTTGCCGCGTCCCAGCGCCCAGAGGGCCTCACTGCTCATCGACGGCTCAGGAGCCCTTCGAGACGGTGTGGGGAACTGCCTTGTTGGCCCCGGAGCTGCTTCCCAACGAGACACGACTTCTCGTCGACGACGAGGAGCCCAACGACGAACTCGACGACGAGGAACCTGGCGAGCCGTAGGTCGACTTGGTCACCGAACTTGCACCGATGGGGCCCGCGGGTGCGGCGACCGGGGCGGGCGCGGCGTACACCGGCGCGACCGGGGCGATGGGCGCAGGGGTCTGCGCCTGGGTCTGCATCGGTCGTGGCGCAGAGGTGGGGGTGTACGCCGGTGCGGTGACGGCCGCGGGGTTCGGAGCGTATGTGGGTTCCGCGGTGTGCACCGGGGCCGCCTGCTGCGCGATCGGGGGTGCAGGAAGTTCCTGAGTGAGCGGCGGAGCCGCCGGCGTTGGCACGGCAGGCTCAGTGGTCATCGAATTCTCGATGGCCGGCTCCTCCGCGGCGACCGGCTTGACGGTGTCTCCATATGCCAGTGCCGAGGCCCCGGCAACGCCGGCCGCGCCCAGTCCGGCCAGCGCCCATGAAGCGAAGGCGGCACGGCGGAATCCCGAACGCGGTGAGTTCATGCCGATGATGGTGCCTGACCGTTCTTGGAGGTCTCAAAGAACTGGCGGAGGAGTCAGTGAGCTGCGGGAAGTGCAATCGTGAACGTGGCGCCGCGCCCCGGCGCGGACACCACCGACACTTCGCCGCCGTGTGCGTGCACGATCTCGCGCACCAGGGCTAATCCGATGCCGTGGGACCGGCGACCCGCCCGTTCGGCGTGTCCCGGATCGTGCGCGAAACGGTTGAACGCGAAACGGTTGAACAATGTGGCCATAGTCGCGTCATCCATACCGGCTCCATCGTCGGCGATGGAGACGAAGATCTGCTGACCTTCCCGGCGGGTCGCCACCTCTACTGTGCCGCCATCGTGCTGGTGAGTGATCGCGTTGTCGATCAACGCGGTCAAGGCGCGACGCAGTGCGGTCTCAGCACCGACGACGTCGAGGGTGTCGCGGTGATCAGCTGTACTCGTGAGCACGACCCCGCTCGACTCGGCGTACGGCTTCATGCTGGCGCAGACGGTGTCACCCAGGTCGGCGAGGTTGATCCGCGCACCATCCGGGCGGCGCGTGGCCATGGTGGCGGAGGCAAGCAGGTCGTCGACGACGCCGCTCAGGGCCCGGGTGTCATCGAGGAGTGCATCGGCATCGCGCGCAGCGCTCGCGGTGTTGCCCGCGTGCAGTTTGGTGGCCACCAGTTGGGCGCGGGTGTGCACCACGGTCAGGGGAGCGCGAAGTTCGTGGGAGGCGTCAGCGACGAATCGGCGTTGCAGGGCCAAAGCCTGCACCAGCGGACGCACCGAACGGCGGGTGATCAGCGCCACGGCGGCGATCGAGGCGATGATGCCGGCCAGTTCGGCGAGGATGAGAGCCTCGAAAAGCCGGCCCCGACTGTTCCGGTAGGGAGCAACGTCCATCAGGGCCACCACCCGACCCTCCGGCCGATCCACGGCCAGAGCCCGATAGTGCCGACCGTTGGCCTGCACGTCACTGAAACCGACCGGTCCGTTGAGCAGGGGCACGGCGGGCTTGGCGCCATCGCTGACCATGAGCGTCCCGTTCGTGCTCCGCAGCGCCAGTTCCATGCCGGGTGGGGGATCGTCAGCATCATCGGCACTCATCGCAACCGTGGTCAACTGCTCGGTCATCTGCCGGTTCTGCGAACGCAGGTAACCGACCGTGACCACTGCACCGACCAGAAGCAGCACCCCTGCCAGCGCCACGGACGTCTGGAGTGCCGCGATGCGGCCCGCCCGCCGGATCACGGCCAGATCACCCGGCGAAGCGGCGTCGCGCGTCATCCCAGCCCAAATCTGTAGCCCGAACCGTGCACGGTGGCGATGACTTGCTTACCCAGCTTGCGTCGCAGGTAATGCACGTAGAGGTCGACCGCGCCGTCGGATTCCACACCGTCGAACGCGTGCACGAGCAGTTGCGGGCGGGTGAAGACCCGGCCGGGGGACTGCATCAGGGTGGCCAGAAGGGCGCACTCACGGTCGGTGAGTTCGACATCGTTGGCCCGGCGGGTAAGAAGATCCAGCCGCAACCCGCCCACGTTGAGAACCGTCGCCGCATCATCGGCTCGGCGAAGCAGTGCGCGTACGCGAGCAAGTAGTTCGGGAATCTCGAAGGGTTTGACCAGGTAGTCCTGCGCGCCGGCGTCAAGCCCCTCGACGCGATCCTCGACCGCCCCCCGACCGGTGAGAATCAGCGCGGGTGTGGCAACACCGCGCGACCGCAGCAGGGCGATCAGCTCGACGCCATCCATCACGGGCAGGCCGCGGTCGACAACGAGGGCGTCGTAGTCGCCGGTGAGTCCGCGATGCATGCCCTGCTGTGCGTCGAAGACGGCGTCCACCCGGTATCCCTCTCCGAGGAAGAGTTCGACCAGCATGGCGCTCAGCACGCGATCGTCGTCGACGACGAGCAGCAGCGGAGCGGTCACCCTTGGAAGATTGCCATGGGAGTTCTTTCAGCGCTCAAAGAAAAGACCGGCAGGCTTTCGATCGTGACTGTCGCGGCAACTCAGACGGGTCGATCCGAACCTGTTGGAGTGCAGTGGCAGCGGTGGAGCACCGAGATGCATCTGCTGGTCACCGAACCGGCCGAGCTGTGCCGGGCCCGCGCGATCGTTGACGCCGAACTCGATGAGATCGAACTGGCCGCCTCCCGATTCCGGCGCGACTCGGAGGTGTGCGCCCTGGCCGAGGCGGAGGGCGCCCGCCGGCCGGTGAGCCCGGTGTTCGCCGATCTGATCGAGGCCGCGTTGGCTGCAGCGTCGATGACCGACGGCGACGTCGACCCGACCGTCGGTAATGCGGTGATCGCCCTGGGTTACGACGCGGCATTCGCGGACACGCCGGTTCCGCGGATCGCGTCGCTTGCCGTGCCGATCGACTGGACGGCCATCGAGTTCGACGGCACCGGAGTCCGTGTCCCCGCGGGTGTCGTGCTCGATCTCGGTGCGACGGCAAAAGCCGTCGCCGCGGACCGGTGCGCGCAGCGCGTTCTGGCCGGTACCGGTTCCGGGGTGTTGGTCAACCTCGGCGGTGACCTCGCGACAGCCGGGGCCCCGCCGGTGGGCGGCTGGCGGATCCTGGTCCAGGACAGCGACGACGACCCACCCAGCGAGGTGGTGATCGGTTCAGGCGTCGGTCTGGCCACCTCTAGCACCCAGCGCCGGCGGTGGACGCGTGGAGACCGGTCTCACCATCACATCGTCGATCCGCGTACCGGATCTTCGGCGGAACCGGTGTGGCGCAGCGTGACCGTGGTGGGGGACAGTTGCCTGGTGGCCAACGCCGTCAGCACCGCGTCCATCATCCGGGGCCAGCGGGCCCTGGATTGGGTTGCAAGTCTTGGCCTGGCGGCGCGATTCGTAGACCGCGACCGACGGCAAAGGGCCGTCGGTGGGTGGCCGCAATGACCAGACTGCACATCGACTGGACGCGTTGCGACGGGCGAGGCTTGTGCACCGAACTGCTTCCCCAGGTTTTGGAACGCGACGAATGGGGCTATCCGCTGGCTCGGGACCGGTCCCGAGAGCCGCAGGTGCCCGACGAGTTTTCCAAGTTCGCTTCCGCGGCAGTCAAGCGCTGCCCCCGCCTGGCACTGACCCTGCTCGATGACGAGGTTGGGACGCTTACCCCCCGGTGACGACGTTCCCGGGCAGCGCGGTTTGGGGGGCTGGTGCCTTAACCGAGGGGGTATACGAGTTCGGCCCCATCGGGTTGAGGGTTGTCGTCGCGGGACTGCCTTGCCGCTCCGGCGGGCTTTCGGTCTTGCTCTGGCATCCCACCAGCACCGCGGTAGCAATCGCGGCTCCACTAATCACGACACCGCCACGACGGAAAACCGTTGATTTAGTCATGACCTGACTTCCCCTCTCTCCCAGCGACCGCGCTGGGCGTCTAAGTAAAACGCTACGCCGGTCTGAAAGCGCTGTCACCATCGAGTTGATTGCGCGGACTCGATCAAGGGTGCGAGCCGCTCGGCGGACCGCGCGGCTCGCGGCGAGGTCGAGACGATGCCCATCGCGGCGATCGCAAGCCCCAAAACGAGGGTGAACAACCACAGCGGATCGGCCGCTGAGGTGAAGTCCCCCATCGGGGGTGACAGCGCGCCGGCGGCCAGTACGCCACTGAGTGCGACGCCCAGACTGATGCCGACCTGCTTGCTGGTGCTGGTGACTCCCGCGGCCGCGCCGGCACGCTCCTGCGGCATACCGCTCACCGCGGCGTAGTTGATCGGCACAGTGACCATCCCGAACGTGATGCCGAACGAAACAAAAATCATCATCAGCAACCATCGCGGTGCCATCGGAGTCAGAAAAATCAGCATCGTCGACATCGCGACGATCATCAGCCCGGCGACTACGAGCGCCGGTCTGCTCCCGACACGGCCTACCACTCGGCCCGAAATCGGCGAGAACACCAGGACGGCAAGCCCTACCGGCAGCAACAGCAGACCTGCCTGCACGGCGGGGTAACCCCGCCAGCCCTGCAGATAGATCGACATCATGAAGAGGAAGGCTCCCCAGACGATAAAGACGAACAGCGCGGTCAGCGCCGCCGATGCGAACGGAATCGAGCGGAAAAACCTCAACTCCAGGAACGGATCGGCATGCCACCACTCGTAGAGCAGGAAGCAAACGAATCCCAATGCCGCGGCGACAGCGGTCGCGATGATCCATGGATGGGTCCAGCCGCGGCCCGGGCTCTCAATGAGAACGAACACCAGACCGAAGAGGCTGCCGGCGGCCAGCGCCTGCCCGACCGGATCGATGCCGCGGATCGTCGTCGATCGGCTCTCAGGCACCAGCGCCGCACACAGGGCGATGGCCACTGCGCCGACCGGCAGGTTGATCCAGAACACCGAACGCCAGCCGAGCACGTCGATGAGCAACCCGCCGACGACGGGCCCCAGCGCCAAAGACGCGCCGAACACCGACCCCCAGATCCCGATCGCGCGGGCCCTTTCGACAGGTGCGACGAACACCTGGCTGATGACCGCCAGCGCAACCGGGTTCATCATCGAGGCGCCTAACGCCTGGACCGCCCGTGCGGCGATCAAGACATTGATGTCGGGTGCCAGGCTGCACAGCAGAGATCCGAGCATAAAGATCGCTGTCCCGATCTGCAGGACCCGGCGGCGGCCGAACCTGTCACCGGCCGCGCCGCCCAGCAATTGCAGCGACGCGACTCCCAATGCGTAGATGGCGATAACCCACTGGGCGTGCGCGGCGGTCGCCGCCAGGTCGGCGCGAATAGAGGGGATGGCCAGATTGGCGATGGTCAGGTCCATCCCGGTGATCAGTACGGTCAGGCAGCAGGTCGCAAGAACGGCGGCCTTATGGCGGTCACTGAACTCTGCTGTCCGCAACTTCCTCCTGTCGGAGCCCCTGAAGTCGCGCTCCTATCGCGTTGGACCCTGCCGGGGATATTACGACAGGTGGTGATGTGGCCGCCGGGATAAGCTTTCGTCATCTTCTGGCTCGGGATGGGCGGTGGAAGCGTTGGGGGAGGCGAGCGAATACTCGTGCACTCATCGATCGGCTCAAGTCCCTCACGCCGACGGGCGCCTTCGAGGACGACTGCTCGCTGATCGAGATGATGTTCGACTGACGTACTTTCGCGACGTAAAGTCCAGCGCTTTGACCGCCGAGTGATTAAATGCCGACGTGGTCTCCGTTTTGCTGTCGCGCCGGGACGTCGATTTCCTGCTGTTCGAATGGCTTGGCGTTGAGGATCTGACGAAGCGGAAGCGGTTCAGCGAGCACTCGCGGGAGACCTTCGACGGCCTGCTGGACCTGTGTCAAGAGCTCGCCACCCGCTACTTCGCACCGCACAACAAGAAGAACGACGCTCAGGAGCCGGTCTTCGACGGTGAACGGGTCATCGTCAACCCCGAAGTCAAAGAAGCGATTGACGCCTACGCCAAGGCCGATCTGCTGGCGATGGCCATGGACCACAGCCTCGGTGGGGCACAGCTGCCGATGGCTGTTGCCGGAGCCGGAATGGCCTGGTTCCACGCCGCCAACGTGGGAACAGCCGCCTACGTGCTACTCAGCGTCGCCAATGCGAACCTGCTGTCGACGTACGGCACACCCGAGCAGATCGAGCGGTTCGTCAAACCCACGCTGGCTGGACGATTCACCGGGACGATGTGCCTGTCGGAACCCCAGGCTGGTTCATCACTGGCCGACATCACCACTCGCGCCGAACCTGCCGACGACGGCACCTATCGGCTGTTCGGATCGAAGATGTGGATCTCCGGCGGTGACCACGAATTATCCGAGAACATCGTCCACCTGGTGCTGGCCAAAATCGTCGGCGCCCCTGCCGGTACCCGCGGAATCTCGTTGTTCATCGTTCCCAAGTTCCTCGTCAACGACGACGGTTCCCTCGGCGAACGCAACGATGTGACGCTGGCCGGGATCAATCACAAGATGGGCTACCGCGGCACCGTCAACACCGCACTGAACTTCGGCGAGGGCGGGCATCAGCCACTCGGCCGGCCAGGGGCGATCGGTTACCTGATCGGTGAACCGCATCGCGGACTCGCCTACATGTTCCACATGATGAACGAGGCCCGCCTCGGCGTCGGGCTGGGGGCGATCGCTCTTGGCTACACGGGATATCTCAAGTCGCTGCATTACGCGCGGGAACGTCCGCAGGGCCGCGCCGTGACCGCCAAGGATCCCACCGCACCGCAGGTGCCGATCATTTCCCACCCCGACGTCAAGCGCATGCTGCTGGCCCAGAAGTCCTACGTCGAAGGCGCGTTGGCCCTGGCCCTGTACTGCGGTCGACTGGTGGACATCGCCGCCAGCCCCGAGTCGGCCGAGGAGGCCGAGTCGGCCCAAAGGTTGCTCGACATCCTGACTCCGATTGCCAAGAGCTGGCCGTCGCAGTGGTGCCTGGAAGCCAACAATCTGGCGATCCAGGTTCACGGCGGATACGGATACACCCGTGAGTACGACGTCGAACAGCACTATCGAGACAACCGCCTGAACCCGATCCATGAGGGCACGCACGGCATTCAGAGCCTGGATCTTCTGGGGCGCAAGGTTGTCGCCGACGACGGCGCCAACCTCGCCGCACTGGCAACCGTGATCGTCGCCACGGTCGCTCGTGCGGCGGCGAACGGCGGCGAGCTCGCCGAGTTGTCGGCACACCTCGACGCCGCCTGGCAGCGGCTGGTGGCGGTCACCGCATCGATGTTCGCCGCTGGTGACATCGACGCCGCGTTGGCCAACAGCGCGGTATACCTCGAGGCATTCGGACACACCGTTATCGCGTGGGTATGGCTGGAACAGATGCTCGCCGCCGCAGATAAGGCCGGCGACTTCTATGAGGGCAAGCGGCAGGCCGGCCGCTACTTCTTTCGATACGAGCTACCGAGGACCGGCCCGCAGCTCGACCTGTTGAGCAGTCTGGACCGCACCACCCTGGAGATGCGCGACGACTGGTTTTGACACCGTGTTGCCGGCAGCGGCTAGAATTTGCGTCATGCGGGCAGATAGGAAGGTCTTCCTGGCAGCCGTCGTTCTGGTGGCGACGGCGGTGCTGGCCGCCCCCGGCGCATCAGCCAATCCGGACATCACCGATCCGTACTGCACGGGTGGCCAGACACCGCTCTTCGGCCAGTGCAAGATGCAGCCGACCGACCCGGATCGCGATACCACGGGCCTAGACCCTGATGTGGCAACCGGACTCAACCCGGAGATGTTCCCGGCGATCTAACGCCGGCTAGATGGACTTGGTGACGCCGTACCAGGACAGGATGCCGTCGCCGTCATCGTTCGACTTCGCCAGCGTGGCGTAGGAGCGGATAAAGGACTCTCCGACGCATCCGTCGATCTTGATCCGGAAGTTGTGGATCCCGACCCACGGCGCCGTGCCGGCGAAGGTCTTCTTGGTGATCGGCACGATGTTGACCAAGCCGGGCTTGAGGCTCACGGCCACGCCGCCGCCGATGCTGGCGCCGAGCGACGGGATCTCTAGATCATTCCCGTTGGGGAGGATGCCGATTCCGAGGCCTGCGGCGCCGCCCGCGTTCCCGCTAACGATCACGCCGTTGCCGGTCGTCATCTCGATACCGCAGCCGATCTGGTAACCCACCTCCAGAACACCCTGGGCAGGGCCACCGGCGGGGCCCTTGAGCGAGCCGGTGAAGGTCCCGCTCACCTGGTACTCCCGCGTCGAGATGGCAGTGGTCAACGGCGGCACCCCCCGCTGGACCTCGTCCCTGCCCCCGACCGTCATGATCCAGCCGTCCGGGGACGTGTCGGTGATCGGTGGATTGGACGCCACCTTGCCGTCATCTACCGTCGGCGCGTCCGCGACGTCGGCGACCGGTTGGACATCGGGGCCAGCCGGGTCGACCGGGTCTGCCGACGCCGGGCCGGCCGAGGCGACCGCGATGACGGCCGCGACCACCGCTGACCGCAGCATTGGAGTCTTCATCGATTTCCCCTAAACGATCTTTGTCGTGCCGTACCAGGCGGCGATCTCGTCACCCTCTTCGGTCGATCTGCTCAACAGAGCGAAGGAGCGAATGAAGGATTGGCCCACGCATCCGTCGATCTTGATCCGCTGGTGGCTGACCCACACCCACGGGTTAGAACTGCCGTAAGGCTTCTTGGTGATCGGGACGACGTTAATGACGCCGGGCTTGAGGCTGACCGCCACGCTTCCGCCGATGTTGACGCCGGCGTTGGGCAAAAACACCACGGGGCCGGGACTGAGAAGGGAGAGCCCTCCGAATGTGGTGAGGCCCGCATTGCCTCCCGCGGTGCCGCCGAGCAGCACACCGGTACCGGTGGTCATGTCGATACCGCAGCCGATCTGGTAACCCACCTCTAGAACACCCTTGGCCGGGGCTGGTGCGCCGGAGGGATTCTTGATCGACCCGGTGAACGTGCCGCCGACCTCGTACTCCCGGCTGGACACCGCCGTCGTCAGCGGTGCGATCACCAGTTGGGTCTCATCCTTGCCGCCGACGGTCAGCGTCCAGCCGTCGAGGGTTTTCGCGATCTCCGGCGGGCTGGAAACCACCTTCCCGTCATCGATCGGAGGCGGGGCGGCCTCGGCGGCTGCCACGGGTTGGACATCCGGACCGGCCGGATCGGTCGGGTCGGCCGAGGCCGGACCGGGCAAGGCGGCCACGGCAAGTGCGGCGCCGGCAAGGCCGCACCAGATCCTCCATGTCACGGTCCGCCACGTCACGAACGCAAAATTACAAGCTGTCGGTCATCCGCGTGCGCGAACTCGATAGTCGGAACGGCCGACCCGGGGGACTTACCCGAAAGCACCACCCGACCTCCGCCGGAAGGGCTGTAATGAGCCGACCAGTCCGACAGCACGAACCCGGGGGCCACACCATGGAATTGATCTCACCGCTCGATGGCATGTTCCTGTTGGGTGAGTCTCGCGAGCACCCGATGCATGTGGGCGGATTGCATGTGTATCAGCCACCAGCGGGTGCGGGCCCGGACTTCGTCCTCGAGCTGTACAAGAAACTGATCACCGACACCGACGCCACCCCGACGTTCCGCAAGCATCCGGGTGAGTTCATGGGCGGCGTCTCGAAACTCACCTGGGCGATCGACCCCGAGATCGACCTCCAGTACCACCTGCGCCACTCGGCGCTGCCGAACCCGGGCCGGGTGCGCCAACTCCTGGAGCTCACCTCGCGGCTGCACGGCACGCTGCTGGACCGCCACCGCCCGCTGTGGGAGATGCATCTGGTCGAGGGACTCGACGACGGCCGGTTCGCGGTGTACGCCAAGATGCACCATGCCCTGCTCGACGGCGTCAGCGCGATGCTCACCCTGCGCCGGGCGCTGTCCACCGATCCCGATGATCACGACGCCCGCGCGTTCTGGGCCCCGAACGACCGCACATCGAAGAAGGGCGCCAAGGCGTCGCTGCTCGACTCGGTGAAGAAGGGAGCCGAATCCCTTGCGGCTCTGGGCCCCGGCACCTTCAACCTCGCCCGCAAGGGAATTCTCCAGCAGCAACTGACGTTGCCGTTCGGAGCGCCCAAGACCATGTTCAACGTTCCGATCGCCGGTGCCCGCCGGTGCGCGGCCCAGTCCTGGCCCGTCGAGCGTTTTCTGGCGATCAAGAAGGCGGCCGGCGTCACACTCAACGACGTGGTGCTGGCCGTATGCGGCGGCGCCCTGCGCGCGTATCTGATCGATCAGGATGCCCTGCCGGACAAGTCACTGATCGCGATGGTGCCGGTGAATCTGCGCGAGGGTGAATCCACCGGCGGCAACGAGGTGGGATCGGTGCTGGCCAATCTCGGTACCGACCTGTCGGATCCGGCCGAGCGCTTGAGGGTGGTGAACACCTCCATGAACAACAACAAGGAGGTGTTCCGGTCACTGCCCAAGGTTCAGCAGGTGGCATTGTCGACGTTCAACGTGGCGCCGCTCCTGGTGGAGCTGCTTCCGGTGCTGAAGACCACCGCACCGCCGCCGTTCAACATCGTCATCTCCAACGTCCCGGGGGCGCGTGACCGCCTCTACTGGGGTGGCGCCGAACTCGTCGGCAACTATCCGCTGTCGATCGCTCTCGATGGTCAGGCCCTCAACATCACACTGACGAACACCGCCGACCGGCTTGACTTCGGCATCGTCGGCTGCCGGACCGCCGTTCCTCATCTGCAACGGCTCCTGGTGCACCTCGAGGACTCCCTGGCCGATCTGGAGCGGGCGGTCGTGCAGACGTCCCAGCGGGCCAAAGCCAAGTGATGAACGACGACGAGATCAACGGCGACGGGATCAACGACGTCGCCGCAGATTTCAGCCAGGGCCGCATCTCCCGGCGCGACGCGCTCAAGCGGCTGGCAGCCCTGGGAATGGGTGCGGCGGCCGGCTCGGCGTTCATCGCCGCCTGTGACCGCAAGCCGGGCGCGTCCTCGGAAGGGGCGTCACAGAACCCGGCGGACACCATCTACCGCAACGGCACCGTGCTGACGATGGTTGACGATCGCCGCCAGGCCGAAGCGGTCGCGGTGGCGGCCGGCAAGATCCTGGCGGTGGGCTCCGAGGCCGACGTGATGGCGACCAAGGGCGCCAACACCGTCATCGTCGATCTGGCGGGCCACACACTGATGCCGTCGTTCATCGACGCCCACGGCCATTTCATGAACGCCCTCCAGGTGGTCAAATGGGCCAACGTCCAGGGTGTGCCCGCCGGGCCGATCAGCAGCATCGCGGACTTCGTCCCCGTCCTGCAGGAGCATGTGCGCAAACTCGCACTCAAGCCCGGTGACTGGATCATCGGCTACGGCTACGACCGCTCAAACCTCGTCGAGGGCCGCGAACTCAACATCGACGACCTCGACCCCGCCTTCCCCGACAACCCGATCATGCTGATCCACAGTTCCAATCACGGCGCCGTGCTGAACACCGCCGCGTTCAAGGCGGTGGGGTACAACGAGAACACCCCGACGCCGGCCGGCGGGATCATCGCCCGTAAGCCCGGAACCAACATCCCCTACGGGCTCATCATGGAGACGGCGTTCCTGCCGATCCTCACCAACGCTCCCAAGCCGAGCGAACGTGAGTTGCTCGACACCCTCGACGAGGCCCAGAAGATCTACACGCGTGCGGGCGTGACCACGGTCCAGGAAGGTGCCACCGCCGCCAAGGATCTGCGGGTGCTGCGCAAGGGTGCCGACGAGGGCCTGCTCTACCTCGACGTGGTGTCGCTGCCCCTGTTCCTGGAGATTCCCGAACTGGCCACCGACTTCGCGCCCGATTTCGTCGGCGGTCCGGCGGATATCCCCGATGAAGCCGTCAAGGCCTTCGGCGCCTACCGCAATCGTCTGAAACTCCAAGGCATCAAATTCATCGTCGACGGCTCCCCGCAGGGCAAGACGGCGTTCTGGACACAGCCGCTGCTGACCCCCGGACCCGATGGCCAGCCGGACTGGCGCGGTCAGCCGGTGATCCCGCCGGAGACGATTCACAAGACCATGGCGGCGGTGCACGCCAAGGGATTGCAGGTGTTCTGCCACGCCAACGGCGATGCCGCCATCGACCTGGCTATCGACGGGATGCGCGCAACCGGTGTGAAAGCGGCCGACGACCGGCGCACGGTGATCGTCCACTCCCAATGCATGCGTCCCGACCAGCTCGATCCCTACGTGGAATTGGGTTTCACCCCCAGCTTCTTCGCCGCGCACACCTTCTACTGGGGCGACGAGCACCTGGCCAACCTAGGACCACAGCGAGCGGACTTCATCAGCCCGATGGCGTCGGCCTTCGCCAAGGGACTGCGCTGCTCCAACCACACCGACTTCTCGGTGACCCCGATGGAACCCATGCGGATCATGTGGGCATCCATGGTGCGCACCTCGAAAAAGGGCGTGGTGCTGGGCGCCGACGAACGGATCGACAATTGGCAGGCGTTGAAGGCCCTGACGACCGAGGCTGCGTGGCAGATCTTCGAAGAGAAGACCAAGGGCAGCCTTGAAGTCGGGAAGCTCGCCGACATGGTGATCCTCGACGCCAATCCGCTCACCGCCGCACCGGAAGCGTTACTGGACATCGCCGTGCTGGAAACCTTCAAGGAAGGCAAGTCGGTCTATCGGAAAGAACCGTGAGTGAGCCTGCCCCTGACGGTCATCGGAGGCTATCTGGGCGCCGGCAAGACCACCGTGCTGAACCATCTGCTCGGCAATAACGACGGCTTGCGGATCGCAGTCCTGGTGAATGATTTCGGCGACATCAACATCGACGCCGAGCTCATCGAGTCGGCCGACGGTGAGACGATCGCGCTGACGAACGGGTGCACGTGCTGCACTCTGGCCGACGGACTGTCGACCGTCCTCGCCGAGCTACGGGGACGTTCGGAAGATTTCGACCACATCGTGATCGAGGCGAGCGGCGTCGCCGATCCGCTCAAGATCGGGCACATCGGTGCGGCGTTCGGCTTTCCCTTGGTCGGGGTCACCGTCGTCGTCGACGCCGAAACGGTCCGCGCGCAGTCGACGGACACGTACGTCGGCGATACCGTGATGTGGCAGCTGCGAAGTGCGGACCTGTTGATCGTCAACAAGCGCGACCTGGTCGCACCCGCAGAGTTGCAATCCCTACTGGCGTGGCTTGTCGACACGGTGCCGGACACGCCCACGCTGACCACCCAGGGCGGCTGGGTCGATACCGCGATACTGCTCGCCCCGCTTCGCGCATCCGAAACCCACGCCGACCCGGTCGGATCGCATGGCAGCTTCGAGTCGTGGAGCTTCCGCACCGCCACACCACTGCGGCGCAGCGACCTCGATGCCTTCCTGACCGCGTTGCCGCCCGGTGTGGTCAGGGCCAAAGGCATTCTTCGTCTGGCCGACGATATGGCGAACAACTACCTGCTCCAGAGAGTCGGCCGGCGGACTTCTCTGCTTCCGCTCAACGCGGTCAGCGCTGAAGATCCTTTCGACACCCGACTAGTCGTGATCGGAGTCCCGGGCAGCATCGACAGCGAACTCTTCGCGCAGTGGCTCGGCGGTTGCATGTGAGTCGATGCGAGCGTCACTGCGGCAAGTCCGGTCTGATGGCTGCTGATGTGATCTCCGCGCCGTCATAGAGGACCGCCTGGTGGAATTGGTCGCATGCCAGGAGCGCCATCTCGACCTCGATCTGGTCGTCGGTGATGGGCCGGCCACGCCGCTGGATCGCTTTGTTCACCCGATAACCCACCGTGTTGCGATGCAGTCCGAGATGCTCCGCGGCGGCGGTGTGGCTCGATCCCTCTCGCAGGAATATCCGGAGTGTCTGACGCAATTTGGCGTCCCCGGCGGTATTGCTCGCCAGGGGCCCGAGTGTGTTGTGCACCCATTGCCGGGTGCGGGTCAGGTCGTCGACCATCAATGCGGCGACCCTCACCTCCGGTTCGCTGGCGGCCACGACGATGCGGTTTGCGCGGTCGGCGACGGCAACCCTGTGCGCGTCGTGCGCCCGACGGTGGGAGTCGCGAAATCCCGTGACTCCGGACTCGATCGTTCCCACCGCAACGCGGATTGCGCCGATATCGGAGGTCGCGAGCCGGCGAATCTCGGCGACCGGTTCTGCCGTGGCGGACTGCAGAGGCAGCCATGCCCAGGCTGTGGCCCGGTCGGCCGCGATGAAGAGGGGGCTGTCGATCTTGAGCGCTGCGGCGACGGCGATGACGAACGGTTCCAAGCGCAGCACGTCCGGCTCGTCGGCGGCGGGCTCGGTGGTCCACAAAATCAACGCCAGGTGAGTGCCACCGAGCTCATAGCCGATGGCCGACGTCGCCGCATCGACGTCAACCTGTTCATCGTCGGCGAGCAACTCCCGAACCCTCAGAAGCCGAGCGCTGTTCTGGCGTTCAAGCCAGCGTTCCCGCTCGGCTTCGTTGGCTTTTCTGAGCTGTTCGGTGATCCGGTCCACGTATCCCGATGCGCGGTCGAAGAACACGTCGAGTGCGTCAAGCGCCTCGTCCCGGGTGATCCCTGATTCCCGGATCTCGCCGATCAACAGCTCCAGAACCTTCTTCTGCATCGATCGGATGGCGTTGATGACAGCGCTGACCCCGAACCCGTTCTGGGCGAGACGCCGGACGTATTCGAGCGCCGTCGGGGGTGCATCGATGCTGTCGACGCCGATGCCGTGGCTCAGGAACGCGAGGAACGCGCGCATGCCGTCGAGGAGGGCGGTTCTGAGGAGTTCGAGGAGCGTGGGTTCCAGAGGCACGCCCCCGGCAGGCTCGATGAGGAACTGAAAATACGTCTTGAAGTCGATGTCTTCCCGGCTCTTGAAGCGGTCGATCAACATCGCGACGGCATCCGCGCCGCGCACGCTGACATCTTTGCCCGACACGTCCGGGAGCCTAGCCGACGAATCGATGCCGCGGTGCCCGATTTTGTGCTCGCAGCACATACGGGGACGACGATTCCGTCAGCCACGCCGGAGTTTGCTAGGTCGTTGGTCGAGATCCGATCAGTTTCTACTCTTAGGAGCACAACAGCCTTGACTTGCGTTCGCCAGGAGGACTGCACCGATGAATCAATCGCAAACGGCTCAGCGCCGGGCGAAGTCTCGTCGGATCGCTCCCTGCTCCTGGCTCGGGCTGGGAGCCGTCGGTCTTGGTGTGAGCGCGGCGTTGGCCGGCGCGGCGTTGACCGGCGGTGCCGGTGTTGCTGCCGCGGATACCCGGACCGATGCTCATGCCGACAGCCCTCGAACAGCGACTGGGGCCGGGCGCTCAGCAGCCTCGCGCCCTACGCCGGCCGTCCCTTCGCTGAAGCGGACCTCAACCGCCAGGGCAGCATCGCGAACCACTGGTGCGCAAGCGGTTTCGACGCCAGATAGAGCCCGTTCAGAGCATGTGGCCGCAGCGGCGCAGGTTGTTTCACCGACCCGGTTTGTGAAGCCGGCCGCTGCGTCCGCAACCGTCGGCGCCCCGGCAGCGGTGGGTGTCGTCGCGCATGCGGCTGCCGCGAGCGTTCCGACCGCTTCGGCGATTGCGTTGCCCTCGTGGCAGCCGGGTCTGATCCTGACGAACGTCTACTCGTTTTTCGTGTCGAACGGCACCTCGGGGAATCCGAACGCGGGGTTGCTGGTCGGCAACGGCTACAGCTACACCTCCGCTGACACGCAGTGCACCGGGTCGACGGTGTGCGACGGCGGTCGCGGAGGGTTGCTCCTGGGAGCCGGCGGTAACGGGTACAACGGCGGTAACGGCGGCAACGCCGGCCTGTTCTTCGGCACGGTGTTTCTTCCCGGCAACGGTGCGCCGGGAGCGCCGGGCTGCAGCGGTGCGGCGTGTACCACCGGCAGCGGTGGTAACGCCCTGCTGTTCGGACCCGGTGGGTCCGGCGGCAACGGCGCTGATGCCGTGTACGACAGCACGACCGGGGCACTGGTGTCGGCGGCCACCGACGGCGGCCGCGGCGGTAACGGTGGGTTGCTGTGGGGAATGGGCGGCGCCGGCGGTTACGGCGGTGCCGACAACGGCAGCGCGACGGTATCGGGGGCGGCTGCCGGTAACGGCGGCGACGGCGGTCGCGCCGGCCTGATCTTCGGCACGGGTGGCGCCGGCGGTGTGGGCGGGTATGTGTCGTTCGCGGTCAATGGAAATGTGGTCGGCGGCAACGGCGGTAACGGCGGCTGGGCGGGCTTGTTCGGCAACGG
>Ga0194038_1000403_pt1 | contig 19014 bp, 17 predicted proteins | sample JunL226m_MetaG_FD_148630 | JGI IMG/M metagenome (GOLD analysis project Ga0194038, IMG submission 148630) | Anoxic zone freshwater microbial communities from boreal shield lake in IISD Experimental Lakes Area, Ontario, Canada - Jun2016-L227-6m | ecosystem: Environmental > Aquatic > Freshwater >... | reverse complement strand
TGATGGGAATGTGCGAGTATTTCCAGGCCAAACAATGCGGACTGCTCCGACTCCGCCAGTTCCAAGAAAGCTATTTGTTTGAGTCCCACCACCGCCACCACCATAAGCTCCGCCATTCCAATTGCTTCCATTAGCACCCCCCGAACCGCCAATACCACCCGTGTATGAGCCTGCTGTACCACTAGTTCCTTGACCCAAAAGTCCTACTCCGCCACCACCACCAGCTATCGGATATTGAAATGTAAGAGTTCCTCCGCCACTTGCACTACCACCAGTACCCGCAGAACTATTTCCAGCAATTCCGTTAGACCCTGCGCTGCCATTACCAGAATATCCACCAGCACCGCCGCCGCCGCCGGGTCTACCACAAATGCAAAGCGAAAATCCGCCATTGCCACCTTTACCGCCATTGCCGCCGCCAGTTCCCGTGTAAGTCCCGCCCGTACCTCCAACATCATAATAACCTTTTATGCCACCGCCGCCTTTAATTGAACTTGTAGATACAAAATAAGAATTTCCACCATTTGTACTTGTGTGAGTATTTGTCACAGTTGTTCCAACACCTGCTGCACCAACAACAACTGAGTAAGAACTTCCAGGAGTTACTGAATAGTTATTTATATACCCTAAACCGCCACCGCCACCTCCTCCAGCATTTCCGGGTTGGCAACAAGAACAAAACCCGCCCAGTTCTTGTCCCCCACCACCACCTACCGCTACAATAGATACAGAAGTCACTCCAGCAGGTGCAACCCAAGAGTAAGTACCAGCAGTTGTATAAGATTGTGAACCAGTAACTATACCCGCTTTAGCACCAAAGCCAAAGCCTTTAACAGAAGCTACACCTCTAGTATTAAGTAGTGGCATATTATTTAAACTGAGTTTGGGTTGCGAATACTGTAAAAGTAGCAGAGCCTGTTTTTACAATCGTATAGGTATAAACATCAACACTAGAAGCATTACCAGCAGTAGGTGCGGCACTTCCTTGCCATTTTGTAGTTACTCCAGAAGTAGCACCATCTACTTGAACAACAGAATTATACCATGCTGTAGTTCCTTGAGTTACTAGGAAAGCCACGGTTAAAGATTGGCCTGTACTCATAGCGGTATTTAATGTTGTACCGCTAGAAAATGTTAAGTTTATGGTCCAGTTAGCAGAAGCATTACTTGTGTAGTAAAGAACAGATTGTGTAGATGGATAAAAAGCAATAGTACCTGTTGCTGCCGTAGCAGATATAGTAGTTGTTTCTGCAGCGTTTAATAATACTTCAGCTAAAACACTAGAAGTTCCATTAAAAGTTTGAGTTCCTGTCCATGTGTTGTTTGCGCTAGTACTAAGTGAACCACTGTAGCCTGAAAAACCGCTATAACCAGATGTACCACTGTAACCAGAGATACCACTGTAGCCAGAGATACCAGAGTAACCAGAGATACCACTGTAGCCAGAGATACCAGAGTAACCAGAAATACCACTGTAGCCAGATATGCCACTATAGCCAGAGATACCACTGTAACCGGATAAACCTAAACCAGAATAGCCAGAAACACCAGAACCAGAATAGCCAGAGATACCAGATCCGCTGTAGCCAGAAATACCGCTGTAGCCAGACATACTGCTGTAACCCGAGATACCGCTGTAACCCGAGATACCACTAAATCCAGAAACTCCAACAACACTACCAATATTATAAGTGATTGCTTCTACAATATCATTAAGAGATGCTGCAACAGACAGAACAAAAGAAGTTCCGTTGGTTGCTGTGTAATCAGAACCGTTAAGCAACACACCGTTGACATAGACTTGAATGTAACCTACAGTGTACGCTACGGAAAAAGTAGTTTGTCCTGCAGTAGCAGTAAAGCTGGTTCTTTGGTAACCTGCTGTTCCTTGTGCGCCACTGTAGCCAGAGATACCAGAGTATCCTGATGTACCGCTGTAACCAGAAATACCACTGTATCCAGAGACACCAGATCCACTATAGCCAGAGATACCAGATCCACTGTAGCCAGAGATGCCAGATCCACTGTAACCAGAGATACCACTGTAGCCAGAGATGCCACTGTAGCCAGAGGTACCAGAACCACTATAACCAGAAATGCCGCTGTAGCCAGAGATACCAGATCCACTGTAGCCAGAAACACCAGATCCACTGTAGCCAGAGGTACCACTATATCCAGAGGTGCCGTTTGTTCCTGTATCACCGCTGTAGCCAGAGATACCACTGTAGCCAGAGGTGCCGTTTGTTCCTGTACCACCGCTGTAGCCAGAGGTACCACTATATCCAGAGGTGCCGTTTGTTCCTGTGCCACCACTATAGCCAGAGATGCCGCTGTAACCAGAAAGTCCTTGTGGTCCAACAATTTGACCAGCGTCAAACCATGCAGTACCGTTCCACACCCACAAGTTACCGTCGGCAGTTACAATGTACGCATCATTAACTTGATTGCCAACCATTGGTAAATCACCAACGGTTGGCACCTCGCCTTTTAAATTGATTGACGTTCCCTGCGATCCAGAAAAACCAGAGTAGCCAGAGATGCCAGAGTAACCAGACGCAGGCCCATTAAATGCCAACCAAGACACACCATCCCACGTCCATGTAGAACCGTTGGCAGTGTATTGTTGCCCAATATAAGGTGACGAAGGGAAGTCTAAAGCTGCCATATGTTAACCGATTATTAGGTTAGAACCAGAACGAATATTTAATGTTCCGCTAGTTGTCTTTGTTGCGTTGATGGTAAACGTTCCCGTAGTTCCAGTGATAATAACACCGGATAGCACCATAGTCATCTCGGTTGTAGCAGTGGTCCATACAACAGTACCATTAGTATTAACCGCAGTTTGTCTGTTAGTTGCCACCCAAGATGTTCCTGTCGCTTGACCTTGTTGCACAATATCAATAGAGGTTGTTGTTCCAGTATATGCGATTTGGAATGTGCCGCCAGCAGCAGAACTTGATTGACCATAAATTAATGCTCTAAATTCATAAGTACCTACACCTAATGCCGCTGTTAAGCCAGTTGATGTTAATGATGTAGAAATTGATGCACCAGTACCAGAATATAAGCTGGTGGCTCCGCTGTAGCCAGAGTAGCCAGAGATACCAGAGTAGCCAGAGATACCAGAGTAGCCAGAGATACCACTATAGCCAGAGATACCAGATCCAGAGTAGCCAGAGATACCAGATCCAGAGTAGCCAGAATGGCCAGAGTAGCCAGAGATACCAGAACCACTGTAGCCAGAGATACCAGAGCCACTATAGCCAGAGATACCAGAGCCACTATAGCCAGAGATACCAGAACCACTGTAGCCAGAGATACCAGAACCACTATAGCCAGAGATACCAGAGCCACTATAGCCAGAGATACCAGAACCACTATAGCCAGAGATACCAGAGCCACTATAGCCAGAGATACCAGAACCACTGTAGCCAGAAATACCAGAGCCACTATAGCCAGAGATACCAGAACCACTGTAGCCAGAGATACCAGAACCACTGTAGCCAGAGATACCAGAACCACTATAGCCAGAGATACCAGAGCCACTATAGCCAGAGATACCAGAACCACTATAGCCAGAGATACCAGAGCCACTATAGCCAGAGATACCAGAACCACTATAGCCAGAGATACCAGAGCCACTGTAGCCAGAGATACCAGAACCACTGTAGCCAGAGATACCACTGTAGCCAGAGATACCACTGTAGCCAGAGATACCAGAGAACCCACTATAACCAGAGATACCACTGTAGCCAGAGATACCACTGTAGCCAGAGATACCAGAGAACCCACTATAACCAGAGATACCAGAGATACCACTGTAGCCAGAGATACCACTGTAGCCAGAGATACCACTGTAGCCAGAGATACCACTGTAGCCAGAGATACCACTATAGCCAGATTGGGTGTACATTACCTGAGTAGCGGTAACAATGATAGATGGAACGGCTGGCGCAATACTTGTTGCTGCTACTGATTGAAATTGAAGGTTAGTATTATTGGTAGACCACATCATCTCCAAATAATCACCAGCATTTAATTTTACTACAAAGTTAGCCGCGCCTAGTACAAATGTAGAACTATTGGCAATTGTAATTTTGCTGTCGGTATCTGGTACGTTTGTACCATTTTTTCTAAGCCAAATGTTAATATCTGTACCAGAGCCGCCGCCGCCTGTATCAGTAGCTTGTACTGAGAATTGAACGTTGTATACGCCTGCGTTGGCAAAATAGATATGCGAGCTAGATGTAATAGATACACCAGTCGAATCGGCGTCTGTAGTAGGCAGCGCAATAGGGTACGCTGTATTAATTACCGCAGCGGTAACTGTACTGCTGTTCCAGAACGAACCCCAGTTACCTATGGTACCACCAGCACCTACAGCGCCAGAGTAACCAGAAATACCAGAATACCCAGATGTTCCGTTTGACGTAATAGCTAAAAATAACGGATGGTTATTTGCAAAGCCTGTTGTTCCTGTTCCGCTAGAAGAAGTTAAAGCAACAGGATACGTCCAATAGCTTGTAGATGTTCCGGGGTTAGTATTAGTCGGAGTTCCATTAATAATCCAAACTTGATAGTTAGAACTAACATTTTGATCTTGGATTGTAAATGTCTGGCCTTGTTTTAACAATGCCAAAAATATGTCAACGTCGGTGCCGTCATCGGTTAAGTGACTAACATTAATGCTGGTGGCACTTGTTTGCGTTGCGTTATTCCAGAGCAAATGCCCGTCTGTTGGATAACCACTTGTTGCACCAGTGTTGGCTAAATACAAAAATATATTGGAAGAAAGGCTGTTACCCGAATAGCCAGAGATGCCAGAGTAGCCAGATAATCCAGAGTAACCAGAAGTACCTGAGTAGCCAGAAGTACCTGAGTAACCAGAAGTACCTGAGCCACTATAGCCAGAGATGCCACTGTAGCCAGATATACCAGAGCCACTATAACCGCTTATGCCAGAATATCCACTAAATCCAGAAATACCAGAACCGCTGTAACCAGAAATACCAGAATCACCAGAAATACCAGAATCACCAGATGTACCAGAATAGCCAGATATACCACTGAAGCCAGAGATGCCAGAGCCACTATAGCCAGATATACCACTGAAGCCAGATATACCAGAGCCACTATAGCCAGAGATGCCGCTGAAGCCAGATATACCAGAGCCACTATAGCCAGATAGACCACTGAAGCCAGAATCACCTATAGAACCACTATAACCAGAAATACCAGAACCACTGTAGCCAGATATACCAGAATCACCGCTGTAACCAGATACACCACTGAAGCCAGAATCACCTATAGAACCACTGTAGCCAGAGATACCGCTGTATCCTGAAAAACCAGCGGTTCCTTGAATAGAATCTACCCATTGGCAACCATTAATATCACAATAATAAATTTTTAATTTACCAGCGACATCATCCCACCACATTGATCCTGCGCCAGGATATGGGGGAGGGCTTGTGCCAATGTAGACAGATCCAGAATATCCGCTATAGCCAGAGATACCGAGGTCACCAGAATATCCAGAGATGCCAGAGTTACCACTGTAGCCAGAGTAACCACTGTAGCCAGAGTTACCACTGTAGCCAGAGTAACCGCTATAACCAGAACCACCAAGGCCACTATAACCAGAAATACCAGAGTCACCACTATAGCCAGAAATACCAGAACCTGAATAACCAGAAATGCCAGAACCGCTATAACCCGAAATGCCAGAGTTACCACTGTAGCCAGAGACGCCAGAATAGCCAGAGTCACCGCTATAACCAGAACCGCCAAGGCCACTATAACCAGAGATACCGGAGTCACCACTATAGCCAGAGATACCAAGGTCACCAGAGTATCCAGAAATACCAGAACCACTATAACCAGAAATACCAGAATCACCACTGTAGCCAGAAACGCCAGAGTTGCCGGAATATCCAGAAACGCCAATGGCACCACTATAACCAGAAATACCGGTGGCACCACTATAGCCAGAAATACCAGAACCTGAATAGCCAGAAACACCAGAACCTGAATAGCCAGAAACACCAGATTTTCCACTATAACCAGAAACACCAGCAGCACCACTATAACCAGAAACACCAGCGGCACCGCTATAGCCAGATAAACCAGAATAACCAGACCAGCCTGATACTGGACCTACTGTAGTAGTTGTTCCGTCACTATAATAAAAAGTTAAATAGCCCGTTGCGGAATCGTATGTTACGTTGGTAATTAACTTACCTGGTGATACGGCATTAGCAATAAGTGATATTGGTACTTGCTTAGTAATGCCGTGTTGCACCAATACCGTTACTTCACTTCCAGTAACTGTATTTGCAACAGGTAGTTGTGTTATCGACTGATCGGCCATTTATTATGTATAAGTATAGCCACCGTGCTTGGTGGCTGTTCCGAACGCAGACCCAACACTAACATCCACAATACCTGTAACATTGTGTGGTGGTGTTGTAGCAAGAATTTGCGTGGAATTAATTAATGTGAATGCTGCTATTGAACCACCAAAATGAACGGTAACTACACTAGTAAAATTGGCGCCCATAAGCGTGACTAGTGTGCCGCCGGCTACTGTGCCAGACGCGGGAGTTACTGTGTAAATATAGGGGAATAAAACTTGGATGTTTGGCGGAACGTTGCTTGCTGTATTAAGGTCGCCTTGGGTGTTGCCTTCAAATGGTGACACTCCTTCAATAAACATAGAGTTGTCGTTTGTAAAACCACTTTCGGTCATTAGTTGATTACCACCTAATGGGCCAGTTGCAACGGATACATCTGGTCTTGGAAAACGCAGTGCAATGTTTTCTGTTTGAATCGCAGGCAAACGCCACGGATCAAAGTTGTCTTTGTCTTCCGCGCAGACGCGCATGCCAGGAAAGTTAGGATCCGGCATGAGGTCGACATAGGGGAACTTTCTGTTGCAGCGATCACACACTGCAATAGAAAGTACACTGTTACCTCGAGTATCGAGGTAAACGGACATTACAACGCTCCGGCTTGTATTACAGTAAGTGTATCACCTTCGGCTGCGCCATTTAAACGAACTGCTCTAAATGGTTCTGGAGTAAATCCGCTGCTACCTGTTACCCAAACATAATCGGCTTCTACAAACTTGCCGTTAACAAATGGGTATGGGTCAGTTACTGAATACTCAAAAGTACCGCTGTATCCTGATACTCCGCCGTTTGCAACAATGTTAAATTGGTTTGGTGCAATGTACTGGTCAACAACGACTGGAACGGTTTGAAACCCACTGCCGCTGTAGCCAGAAAGTCCTGCTGTTACTGTTATTTCTCTCATAATTAATCTCCAAAAAAGTTAAACAAGGGGCCGTAGCCCCATGGAGTTAATTAATCAGTAACAAAATTTGAAATGATAGCACCCCAAGGAGCAGCTTGATTACCGTTGCCACCCCATTGAACTGCAGTATTTGGTCTAACAACAACTCCACCAGTAAAGCCGTTAACTTTTTGACCATCGTAACCCATAAGGTTAGAAGGATACTCGCTGTAGTTGTATACAGAACCTTTTGCGCCGTTGTAACGTGCGTCAGCTGGTTGATTTTGACCGTAAGCTAAACTAAATGCACCGCTTACAACTTGTGGTAATACTAAATCAATGTTGGTAGTTGGGCCACCGTCTGCTGTAGATAGAATGACATAGTTGCCTGTTGCTGAGATGTTTACTGTATAATCAACTACGTCGGTAGCGAAAATATAAGTTACTGGCTCCATAAAACCGTTTAGTGATCTGACTGGGCCTGAGAATGTTGTCATTGACATGATTTGTTTCCATTTCTTAGTGGGTGTCCTGTCTGTCTCTAAGTCGTCGTACCGGGAAGCGTCGGTAGTCAGAGCAGGATGAATCTTCCTGATACTATTTATGCAGATAACTTGTAAAATTTGCCCTAAAAAGCAAAAAACCCCAGGATTTTATCCCTGGGGTTCAAATACACTACTTTTGGTAGTTTTTGATTAAACGCCGGCTGTACCGAAAATGTTACGCGCATCGTGCCAACCTGTAGCATAACGCTCAGTAGCCTTATAACGCATAGAATCAGTTTCGAAATCGCCTTCCATGGATTTTTCCATTGGACGACGCATAACGAGCATTAGACCATTTTCTGCATCAGTCTGAACCCACCAAGCCTTAGTAGAAGACAAACGGGTCACAACGTGAGCACCTTTTGGCAACATACCAGTAGATTTAATAGGGTTCAAATCATTGTCAGCTGTACCAGAACGGAGAACCGACTTCAGAATTACTTCTGATTGGAACTCGAGTGCTGGAGGAACAACTAACTGCTCAGCGCGCAAACGAATACGCTTACCGTTGTTGTCGATTGCAGAACGGATCTGAATCAACATCTGCTCAACAGAAGTCTGTGAGAGAGCGGCAGGTGTAGCAAGTGCGTTGCTGTATGTCAAACCGTTAGAAACAGGGTGTGCTGTATTGATCAATGTTACGCCATCACCACCGACATAGCCAGGTGTGAATGCGAAATTGAGCAAGTTAGCGCATAATGTTTCTTTGGTTTCAATCATTGACTGAGCGAGGTGCTTAGCAAATGTTGAGCCGATACGGATGTGATCGCCGTCTTCCATCAAAACCTTAGTCAAGGCATAAGCCAAGCCATAGATTTGGTAGATGAATCGGGTGATGTACAATGTACCGCCCTGATCGTAGCTGACTGGAGTGCCGTCAGGCATCGCAGGAGCTGCATTCATACCATAAAGCATTACTTCTTCGTGGTAGTTACGTGGAATACCTTGGATCTGTTCTACAAATCCTTTCCACTCATCGGCGCGTTGTTCATAAACGCCATCAAAGACTTCGTTGATAATCGGTTCGACTACCGCACGAAAGTCGGTACTACGCATTGGGGTTGCCATAGCTATTTCCTTTCGTTATTATACTGACACTGCGGGAGCAGAGAACTGGTTATTAGAAATCTGTACTTGAACGATTGTGTAATCATCACCCCATTGGTTTGTTTCACCAAATGGGAATGCTGCTTCACGTCCAAGACCGACTACCCGTACTTGACCTTGAGTTGCTGTACCGACATCTGATGCTGCCAATGCTGTGGTAGAGAAGCCTGCACCGCCGTTACCAATGGAATATCCACTAGCAGCGCCGTTAGTTGCGTCAAAGTCATACTGTTGTCCAATAGCGGCGCTTGTTACAGAACCGTTACATTGGATTTCATATACTAATGCTGGATCAGCAAAAATCCAAAATACGATTTCTGTAGAAGCTAATAGGGTTGCTTTAGAAGCCCATTTAGCGACAGAACGACGACCTTGGGAATCAGTGAACTCAACACCATCAAAAGAACCATAAACACCGCGAGTTGCTGCTGCATTTGCCGCGATTGTTAATTGTCCTGCTGTAGTGATTGCTACTGGGGTATATTGGTAAAAAGCCTGACCATCAGATAAACTGAATGGAGCAGTGTAGTCGCTACCAGCAATGTAGGTGTTTGTACCTACAAATGGGACGGAGCGATCTAAACCACTTGGGTGGTAAGCAGGCTTCAGACCAAAGGGAATAAATGTTGTTGCCATTTAATGTGTTTCCTTTGTTTTGAAGAAATGTTATTTAGAAACGAATATTACTATTCGCCTTTGCGGCCTCTTTTTCCATTTCCAAAATACCGCCTTCAAGAATTGATCTACCGCCCTTACCTTCTTGGGCAGAGCCCCGAACGTTTGCGGTAATATTCTGTTGATGCGCGAGAGGATCCTCGAGATGCAACATTTTCATCACTTCTTGATAGATTTCTTCTGGTAATTTAAAGAGAACCATTTCGTTACAGCTAACACAGCCTTCAAACTTGCCTGAGCTCATTTTACCTAGTCCTTCAAAGCCTTTTCCTAAATCTGAGGCTTTAACTGGTTCATATCCCAATGCCATACGTTTGTCGATACTGTCATAATTGTTTGTGGTGGATAACCAACACAAATGCATCCCCGGAATAATATTCTGAGGTAGGTCTGGCAACGCGCTATTTTGCCATTTATCCCTGAACGCTTCTGCACGTTCGCGCTTACTTTTACTCTCTGGATCCGCTGCTGCAATCCGTTCTTTTGTTTCTTGTACACGATCTGACAATCTGTCTTCTAAGTCGCGTTTAATTCTTGTATTTGCCATGATAATTAACCTTTATTTTCACGATCATACGACGCATATGCGCGGATCATTTTGTTTCGTTTTTCTACATCGTCCCATGCGCCTGCATCTTTAATTGCATTGACACGATCACGGGAAAGTGTGATAGTGCCTGGTTTTGAGGCGCCAGCATTTGATACTCTGCTAGATGATGATGGATTTGCTCGTTTCACAGAGCCCCCTTTGGAAGTGTATCTGTGTGGTAAACGAGACGATAAACGACTGTCTAACTCTTCCCAATACTCAGGATCTGCTGGATCCCAACCATCGGATGCAAGTTCTTGATCAATTACTTTGGCAATTCTACTATCTGTGTCTCGGGCATGCGGGTCATACCAAGCGTTCTTTTTAAGCCAGCTTTCGGCTTGTTTTTGAACTCTGGTTGTAGACTCATTAGGCACGTTTTGTGCTGGGGTTTTAGCTTGCTCAAGCTGTTGTTTTTTGTAATGCTGGGCTTGGTTAAGACGTTGTTTAGCGTCTGTCAACTGTTCCAAATAATCCATTTGAGCGGCTACGTCGTTGTTCTGAGCTGCTTGGACCATTTTCATCTTAGCATATTCAACACGGGTTGCTTCGTCTTCAATAGACTTGTCAAGTTGCGCAAATTGGTAAGATACTGCAGTATTTTCTACTGCTGCCAAACGCTTAGCTAACTCTTCGTTATTACGCTCAAGCATTTTAATCTTGTTTTGAGCTGAGAAATCACGCTGCTTTTTAAGATCCTTTTTTAGCCTGCGCTCTTCACGCCTAGCTTCACGAATCCTTTCGCGTTCATCTTCTGACTCATCAAAGTTGTCTTCGTCTTCAGCTTCGTCTTCTTCCCGTTCTTCATCAGTTCGGTCATCAGGCGCTTGGACTGCAACAACTTCGCCCGGATCTTCTACTTCATCCGGCACTTCTACTTTGGCTAAAACTGAGCCATCTGCTTGTTCCTTGATAGGAACATCTTTCTTTTCATTATCTGCCATTTTCGTCTTTTCTACAAAAGTTAATCTACAAACGCTTTCATTTTTTGTGCTGCTTCAAATGATTTGATCTTGGAGATCACTTCACGCGCTTGAAGTGTAATAAACACCACAGGTGCGCCTTCATCGTCAGGTTGCACAACAAAACGGTCGCCGCCGTACTTAATTGTACGAACTAAGTCACCAGTATTGCACCAAGGGCCTTCTGGCCAAGGTGTTAGGTCATCTGGGCTTTTATACGCCAGGGGGCCAATACCAATTACTTTTGCTACTGTTTCGTTAAAACGTAAGGTTTGTCTGGTTTCATCCACAAGGATGATTCCGCCTTTACTGGTTACCTTTTCTCGGCGCAGTTGCACCAATACTCGATCTCCCAGAATTTCTACACCAGGATCCACGTCTGGAAAGCATTCCTGCTCTGATCGTAAATCTGGTTCGTCTTGCTGCTTAAAATCAATTGCCATCCGGCAATCCTTTCTTAACCTCTACAGGTCTTCTTCACTGTCTTCCGTCAAAATTTCGTCAATAATTGCAAGGGCTAATTTAAGACCCTCGATTTTTCCAACGTACTGCCTATAATCATCAAATGAATTGATGTTTGAACCCGCGGTGACGGTATCCGCTTGATTCTGTATCTCAGTCTCTACACGACCGATAATTTCGCTTAGAAAGTCCTTCATAATTTAACTTATGCAAATTACAAATAATTACTGCCCTAAATCAATAAAAATTACCGCCGTCAATATCTTTTAAGTTTTTACCTGGGCCAATTTTGCCAGCATTGCGCATTTTTGATTGCGCTGCGCCGATTTTCCAGTTGTTATCGCGGTGTGAACCTGCAGGGCCCGGGTCAATGTTTTGCTTAGGGCCACCGCCGGATGATAACTTACCAGTTTCTTGATAAACTTGGCGAAAGCCTTTTTGATTGTTGTCGTTTGCCATTATTATGCTCCTGTTGGGGGTGTTGTTGGTTGTGGTGCTGCTGCTTGTTGTTCTAATGCTTGTTGATGCTCTAAGCCAGATTGCATGGCTTGGTTTTGGGCTTGCATGCCTTGTTGTTGAACTTGTTGCTCATGTTGCTGTTGAGCCAACGCTGCTTCTTTTTGTTGTGCTACTTGCTGCGCCACTTGATCAGCTTGTGCTTGGAAGGCTTGTTGCTGAATTTGTATGCCGTGCTGTCGAATATCCGCGTCTGCAGCGTTAATTGCGTCAATAGCAGATAAGTTTTGTTCATGCTCAAGTTGGGCTTGTTGCTGATCCATTTGAACGCCAGCATTAATTTGGGCAACACGTTCTTTAGCTGCATTATTGATGTTAGCCATAGCAATATCTGTTGCATTACGCTGGTTATCAATGTTGGTTTGCGTAGAGTACTTAGCTTGCAACTCTTGAACTTTAGCTTGTAACTCAGCCACTTTAATCTGATACTCTTGTTGAGATCTTTGTAATTCTGCTTGCATCTTAGCTTGAGACTCTGCAGTTTTACGCTCTGTCTCAGCCATTTGCGTTTTAACAATTGCAGCAGCAGTAGGATCATTCATTGCTGCAGACTGAGCTTGTTGCTGCTGAGCTTGCTGGACTTTCTGAGCCAGCGCTTGGATTTGCTGTACATATTGAGCAAGTTCTTGCTGAGAATCTTTATTGACAACTTGCGATGCCAAAGCCAATGCTTGCTGCGCTTGTTTGTCAAGCGGCTTTTCTTGATGTAATTCAAGAACGTCTTTACCACCAGATGCACCGGAAACCATGCCACGCATTTGTTGCAGATAATGCAATGTTAAATGCTGCTTAATATGCTGTAGTGCTTGCGGTGCAAATGCTGGTCCAATGACTGGATTGCCGCCATACGCTGGATTGTTTGCATATTCCAAATGGATTTGAATGTGGGCAATGTGATCTTGATCTGGATACGCCGCTGCTGGTTTGCCCATGGTCATTGATACATTTTCTAACGCGGGGTTAGATTCACTTGCACCCATTGGATTTGGTAAAATCTCTTCAGCATCAGGAACTTTTAATTGCTTAAGAATGCGCTTGTAAATTGAGCGCATATCAAACATGCCAGGCTGCGCAGTAGAAGCCATTTGCAACAGCGCTTGGTTTTGGGCTAAACGTTGTGTTTCAGAGAAGATATTAGGATCAGATACTGGGCGAACGTCGTTGTTGTATGCAAAGTCGCGTACCTGAACTTCAGAACCAGACTGATTGTCCATCTCTTCCAAATACCAATGGTTGAGACGAGAAATAATTTTAAGGGATTTAGCTTGGCTGCGGTGCAGGCGAGCGTGAATAGATGAAAATACTTTTGCGCCTTGCTCAATCAGAGCTTGGGTTGTACCAACAGGCATCTGGCTATTAGCGTCAGCAATTTTCTCTTCAGAAGTAGTAACAACGCCTTTAGCTGCAGCTGTTAACCAACCAAGCAAATCATAAAGAACTGAAGATGGTGGGTTAAACGGCATTGGCATTGCAATTTGACGAATGTCAGTTACGCCAGGACCAGCTTCCACTTCAATTACTTGGGTCGGTTCGATCCTGTCAGACTGGCCACTAACGCGCCCAGTTTTGAGCTTAAGCATTGTTTGGCTGTTGTTAATGTGAGCTGCATCCAACAGAGCACGTAAAGAACCTGTAAGAGCAGCAGACAAACCACCAATAAGCTGGGGTAAACCAATAGCGTAAGCACCGCGCCAAGGAATAAATTTGAACTCAACATACCAATCCAGTTTTTCAAGTTTTTCATCGCCTGATTCCCAGTTACGATATAGAGCCAACACTTTGCTGGACGACTCGTCAATGGTTAAAATGTAAGGAGCGCGTCTTCCCTCAGTAATGGGATCGTCGTCCAAGCGCATGTAACAAGTGATCTCGTAAATACGGCGCAATCCATCAATGTTTTTGGATGGCTCGGATTTACCTTCAATCTTATCGTTTGCTTCTTGTGATTTAGTTTGATCTGTGAGTGGGGAATCAGAAGTATACTGCGCTCCTTCTAAGTCACGGTACAAGCCAGCATCAATGCGGCGTTCATACGTGTCTTCTGTAATGTCTTGTTGTTCTGCTACACGCTGTGATGTATAGAAGTTTGTTGTGGAATATGGAAGAATGATGTTATCAATCGGAACCCATTCACAAGTTGGGCGAAACTGTTCGTCATCCCAACGCCATTTAAGGAACTGTGATCCACCAAGCGGCAATTGAGTGAGCAACTGCTCCATTTCATCGCGGTACTCAGGAATTTGATCTGTCAACTGCCAGTTAAGGAAGTCAACTTTACGATCAGCCACTTCAATCTTAAGCCGATTATCTACGCCCTTGATGTTTGATTTAACAATGCCATCAGATGGCAAAAGTTCTTTACATGAAGACGCAGCAAAGTCAACGCAGGCTTCTGCCATAACGGGGTGCACTACTTTTGAGGCGCCATCAAATGTGGCACCACCGGGCGCGTCTTTACCTAAACCGGTACGACGTAATCCTTCTTCGTATTGTTTGTCTCTTTGTGAACGCGCTTCTTTATCAACATCAATGTAGTCAAGATACTCAACGGCTAATTCTTGTAAAAGGCCTTCATCCATCTCTTCTGCCAAGTTGGCGTAGAATTCTGGATTTTTTAACGGACTTTGTTTTTCTTTGTAGTTGATTACTACGGAACCATCTTCAAGTTCAATAACTTCTTCTTCAACTTCTTGCGAATCTAGGTCGAGCTCAGCTTCATACGCTTTCATTTCAGCGTCTTGGTCCATTGCTTCTGCTAAATCTTCTTCATTGTCTGTAAGACCGGGCAAGTTATTGCCCATTTGAATCGGTAATTGCGGAGATTGTGCCATTATTTTTTAACTTTTTGGATTTTGCCGCTGGCGCTGCCATCGGTTTTAAAATTTGGGAGAATATTACGTATTCTAATTCCATTTATGCACAAAAAGATACGTTTCCGCCCCTACTGTGCGTACGGATTAACAAATTTACGTCTGTCGTCAGCATAATCATAGTCTCTTGCTGGTAAAACATCTAAAGTGATCCATCCTGAGTCCCTGAGGACACGCAAAGACTGCGATAGAGCGTCTACATAGTCATCGTGACCCCCAGATTCTGGAAAAGAGCACACCTGACGCAAGAAACGCTTAGCCCAAGTTGCAAACTCGCCCTTTTTTTCGGCATCTTCTGGAATAAATACCTTGCCTTTTGCAATTAGCGGTGCAACAATGTTCAAACGCTGCACCTTATCGGCGCGCCCTGGGTTATAACCTTGCACCGGGGTACCTGATTGCTGTAGTTCTTGTATCAGCGAGATACCAGCGCTCTTGTCTTCCATTAACACTAGGTCAGCTTTTCTGCCTTTTGCAAAATCGTTGTCAGAACCATACACTACTTCTTTGTAGTCATCAACAACTTTGCGGCGTAGTTCTGGGTATGATAGGTGATTGTCCCAAGAATCAAGGATAATGACAGCTGTTCCTGCATCTTGTCGTTCAAAGACGCCTAATACAACGCAAGCCGTTGGATCGTTTGTTGTTTTTTCGCTTGTTGCTGGGTCGTACGATACAATAACGTATTCAAGCACCGGTGTTGGCTTGTTTGCTGGCCACATTTTAAACCAGCTTCGCTTTACAATACCTGAATTTTCTGGATCAAGGATAGAACCATCAATCTCTTGCTTTCCTAAATCAGTGCCTTCATACGTTTCAAGTGCTTTAAAGAACGATGCAGATAGATTTTTACGGTTTGCATATGACGATACATTGACCATAAACACTTCACCGCCAATTTTACCCTCTGCAAGGTCAACAATCAACTCTTTTGGTTTTGGCGTTGTTGTAATAATCTGCTGCACGCGCCCAATTCGAGCGTCTTTTAAACGCAACGTAAACTGGATTTGGTCCCAAGCATCGTCAAGGTAGTCCCAAGCGGCAAGCTCGTCCATCCAAGCGCCGTTCCACTGCGTACCACGATAACGTTCTGGCTCTGTTGCTGGAATACCCCTAATCATTGACCCGTTTTTAAGATGGATCTCAGACAATGATTTGTTGTAGTTATCAATCAGAGAGTGCGGGATGATGTTCAAAAGACCTGAATCACCCTCAAAGCACGTACCCCTGATGTCGTTTGATGTTGGCGCTGCCACTAACCAGCGCGTGTTATCATACAAGGCAGCGCGCAGTCCAATCCAATTGGCTGCCATGTGGGTCTTACCTGCTCCGCGCCCTGCGCATAGGAACAATGTATCGTACTCTACGTCTGGTTCACGCTGGTGATCCAAGGCCGTAAGGTCCCAGTTAATGCGCCATAGCGCTAGGTCTAGTTGTTCTTTTGGCCAGTTTTTGTTTTTTGCTGCAAATTCTGCGATAATCTTTTCTTGCTTTTTATTCAAAGACACGGGATATATCCTTCACCAGCTAAGAACTGGCCTTCTGTTTCGATGTGAACGCATGTAAACGGTTTAATCGCTTCTATTTTACGAAGCGTACGCCGTTTAAATTTAATTGTTTTAGGTTTAATGTTACGATTTGGTACTAGCGGTAATTCTGTTCTAAAGCGGATTTCATAAATATTATACTCTGCTGAATTAATACGGGACATTGTTCTGATCCCAAGCGATTCACAAAGATTCTGGATCATCCTACAAAACTGTTTGTCGCACGTTCTGTAAAAATACGTATCACGCTCCTGGTTGTACGTATTATCTGACGAGCACATAATACCCGCAAGCAAGTCAATCCTCTGCTCCGCAGTTCCTACCAGGTACTCCTGCGGCAGCACTTTAGGGATCGCAACGTACCTTGCCAGAAACGCCCTAGTAATCTGCGGCGACGCACTGAAACGTGCTGTGGATTTATCCGTAACCTTGTAACCCACGTCTCTGAGACGCTCTTTCACGTGGTCATGGAATTGTTTTGTTTTCTTAATCGTGCTATCGTAACGCGGTGCTGCAAACCATAGCCCTGCCGCAAACGGCGGGACAGGATGGTCTTGATACGGGTAGTTTAACGGTTCGCATGTCGGGATTGTAAACTCATACCGCCCGTCATCCGGGTTGTGAAGCCCTGTTGCAATGAGCTGCGCTACGCTTCTCTTTGCAACGGCCATCTTCCTACGATTAGGTTGGCGTACCTTATCTGCTCTGCGGCGCGACAAGAACTGGCTGATGTTAATCCTGTTACGTTTGGTTTGCGGGTAAAACGCAAGGTGCTGATCTCCCTCCAGAGACAGACCGTCATCTAACTCAACCCTGTACATCTCTTGCGGGACGTACGACTGTAAGGTCTTAACCCGCTGGGGTAAACCATACTGATCAAATATAAAATCACCCACCATGAGCTGACTGGCGGGTAACCATCCCTTGATTGTAGGGATCGGGGTATCTGCTGCTATGGCCATTGTTATAAGTTAGCGCACACCCACTTATCCAGGTACTCATTCATTGGAAAGCGGATTCTGTTCTCCACTTCCACTGGAAGCTTTCTAATATCGAGTTTGCCTGGTAAGTCGGTTCTGAATTTAATATAACGCAGCGTATCCTTGTCAAACACCCTTGCCGGCACATCAACCGTTTCAAAATTATGAAGGGTGCATATCTTTACCCTGAATCCTATAATGCTGCCGTCGTGCCCTTCTAGCACGCCAACAATCTGATACCCGTAGTCTACCAAGTTAACTCCCAATACTTTGCCTTCTTGCGCGCCAGATCTTTTTCACGGATCGTATGGATGCTATTTGGGTTTAACCATATCTCAATGAACGTCCCATTAGATCTTAGCCTTGCTGTATAGCCATAGAAAACAAAACCGTCTTGTCTATGGTCTCCAAGGTGGAATGGTTCGTTAGTATCTGGATTGATGCGTTTCATAATTCCAAGTATGCACGTATTAAGAAAAAGTTGCCCTGGGTACCACTTGGGTACCACTTGGGTACCACTTCTCTGAACTTCAGAAAAAGAAGTGGTACCCTGTCTGGGATTGACTTCCAGGTCCGTTTTGTATGGTTGGGTACCCCTTGTACCACTTCTTTCTTATATTAGTTTTAATATAGAAAAAAAGATAATCCCCTAGGATCAGACCAACTTTCACTTTTTCTAGTACAAGTAGTACCCAACTTGCCTAAGTCCTTGATTGTAATAAAAAAAGTTGGGTACCCCTTTGCTTTTAGAAGTAGTACCCAAGTAGTACCCAAAATTCTTCTCAATACCTTTTTCTCTATAAATATATAAAAAAATAGGGGGAAATCTGTGAGGGGAGTGAACTTTAAAAAATTCGGTCATTGTCTAGGCTCCGGCGCGGCGCACGCACTGGTACCTGAACAAGTGATGTGACTTATTAATTTTTGCCTACGCAATGATGATGAGAATCGTTATCAGTTACCTGAAACGCTGATCTGCCTATCTGCCACATCACCACATCAGCTCGTCACCACATCGGCATCGCACCACATAGCGATGTGCCGCACCACGATGTGGAAACAATGGGGACAGAGTCGACTGTCTGCCTAATCGGGACAGAGTCGTTCAGCGTTTCAGCTCACACCACATTGTGGCATGGACTGAAACGCACAGCGAATGCTCGACTAATCTAGTCGACTACTCGGCTGAGCGGTGATGTGGCATGGGGGCGGGAAAGGCAAAATGCCTTTTAATACTGATATTCCATATAGGAATACCAGTCTGATAGCTTTTAGTTATTAAGAAACTTGATTCAGTTTGTCACATTCTTCCAAATAGAATCGCATTGCTTCAAGATATAACTCAAAATCGTTGTCGTATTCTTCTCTGATTTCTCTGTTATTCTTCCAAATATTAACAAATCGTTTCATATTATCGTTCTCTTTTAAGATATGGTTTTAATAAAACAATTGCATTTATGTAATCTTG
>Ga0194038_1000400_pt1 | contig 19064 bp, 12 predicted proteins | sample JunL226m_MetaG_FD_148630 | JGI IMG/M metagenome (GOLD analysis project Ga0194038, IMG submission 148630) | Anoxic zone freshwater microbial communities from boreal shield lake in IISD Experimental Lakes Area, Ontario, Canada - Jun2016-L227-6m | ecosystem: Environmental > Aquatic > Freshwater >... | reverse complement strand
CTGTACCGTGAAGAACGGGAACTTGTGGTCATGCTTCTGGTGGACATGAGCGGATCAGAAGGCTTTGGAACCACCGAGAATCTTAAAAAAGAAACAGCAGCGGAAATTGCTTCGATCCTGGCATTTAACGCCATCCGTAACAATGATAAGGTCGGGGCGATTCTTTTTACGGATCGGGTGGAAAAATATATTCCCCCGAAGAAAGGCTCCGCCCATGTCTGGCGGGTGATAAAAGAGCTGTTCGCCTTTGAGCCGGAACACAAAGGCACGGATATTGGCGAAGCTGTGGCGTTTCTTGGAAGGGTATCCCGAAAAAGAACGATCTCGTTTTTAATGTCCGATTTTCTTTCTCCGGAACCGTCCGCAACCTATATCCGCCGAATGAAATCCATATCCGGCAAGCATGAACTCATCGCCGTGATGCTCTCTGACCCCGGAGAGTTTCATCTTCCGGATGCGGGCATTTTGACGGTTCGGGATTTCGAGACCGGTCAGCAGTTTGTGCTGGATGCCTCGGATGAGTCCACCCGCCACAGTTATCACAAAAACAAGACCATGGACTACGCCCATGTACTGCAATCCCTGAAAAATGCCGATATGGACTGTATTGAAGTCCATACAGATGGGTCTGTGGTAGATGCGCTGCATCGATACTTTCGAATCCGGGAAAAGAGGAAACGGTAATGCAAGCAACCGACAAACCCATTCCGATGACCGACATCAACGATATCAAACCCCTGGAAAATTTGGTGGTTGACTGGTCATTACTACTTTATATACTGGGCGCGGTCTTGATTCTGGCGGTTATCGGAGCAGTTGTATATTTTTGGAAAAAACATCGGAATCAGAAACGGATTTCTGTTGAAGTCACAATTCTCCCTCATGAAGCGGCGCTCAGGCTCCTGGATGCGCTTGCGGATGTTGAGAACATTGATGGTAAAGTGTTTTATTTCAGCCTTTCCAACATTCTGAGAACCTATATTCAGGCCATCTATAATATCAATGCGCTGGAAATGACCACTGAGGAACTGCTCCCGAAGGTTGACCTTCTGAACCTGAACAAAGAAATGCACCATGGACTCAAATATCTGCTCCGATCAACCGATCCAGTCAAGTTCGCAGGGGTTCCGGCGACATTAAGCAAAATGCAGCAAGACCTTGCTTTTGTGAGAAGTTTTGTAAATCAGACTGAACGATGATGAACTCGTTTAAAGTCAAAAATGGATATATTTTTAAACAAAGAAATTAGTTAATTCTTTTGTTTTTAAGGATATTATGTTTCAATTTGCATCACCCTATTTCTTGTTGCTACTGACCCTGTTTCCGGTAGTGATTTATTCCCGGAAACGCCGGAAAATGTGGCCGGTTCTGAACCTGTCTTCCCTGATGCCGATCCGGGATATTCAGCCATCAAGTATGCTCAGGATCGCAAGGCTCCTGCCAGTATTGAAATATGCGGCGTTATGTCTGATGATCGCGGCCATGGCCAGACCCCAGTGGGGAACCAGACAGGTCAGCGTTTTAACAGAAGGCATCAACATAATTCTTGCAGTTGATCTTTCTGAAAGCATGGCGGCGCTTGATTTCAAGTATAAGGGCAAAATCGTCAACCGCCTGGAAGCCGTCAAAAACGTGGTTCAGGACTTTATCGCCAAACGAAACGGCGACCGGATCGCTATGGTGGTGTTCGGAACCCACGCCTATACTCAGTTGCCGCTCACACGAGACTACAACACCATTGCATCCATTCTTGAGAGATTGCAAATCGGGGCGGCAGGCCCGAACACCGCCATCGGAGATGGCATCGGCATTTCGTTGAAACGATTGGAGGATGTCAAAAGCAAATCCAATATTATTATTCTGCTCACCGATGGACAAAGCAATTCCGGTGAGCTGTCTCCAGGCATCGCAACAGAATTAGCCGCTCAAAAGGGAATTAAAATCTATACCGTTGGCGTGGGAACTCGCGGCCAGGTGCCATTTTTGATAAAAGACCCGGTTTTCGGAGAACGATATGTGCATCAGCAGGTGGATATTGACGAAAACGCCCTTAAGGATATTGCAACTAAAACCGGAGGGCTGTATTTCAAGGCGGAAAATATCGAGGGATTGCAGCAGATTTACAACACAATTGATTCACTGGAAAAAAGCGAGGTAAAGATTAAAACTTATGCAGAATACAATGAACTCTACCGGTATCTACTGATTCCGGCCTTTATCCTTCTGGGAACCTGGATCGTTTTGACACATACCCGATTCTTGAGTGTGCCATGAAATTCAACCAAATTGAAATGCTTTTTCTCTTATGGGCAATCCCGGTTTTTTTTCTGGTGGTTGTTTACGGCATGAAGACCCGGCAAAACATTCTGACCCGTTTTGCCTCCCCGAAGAGTCTTGGCGCCATCGCTCCGGACGCGAACTCTGGACGGCGATGGATCAAAGCCGGACTTGTTCTGTGTTCTCTCCTGTTCATCTGCCTTGCCCTGTCCGGCCCCCAGTACGGTTACTTATGGCAGACAATCGAGCAAAAAGGTGTCGATATCATCGTTGCTGTCGATCTTTCCCGCAGCATGCTGGCGACCGACATTCAGCCCACCCGTCTGGACAGGGCCAAGCGTGAAATCTATGATCTTCTGACCATGCTCAAGGGTGACCGTGTGGGCTTGGTGGCCTTTGCCGGAACCGCATTCCTTCAGTGTCCGTTAACTTTGGATTATGAAGCCTTTCATATTTTCCTGACTACACTGACACCTGATTTTTTACCCATCGGAGGCACGGACATTTCAGGTGCGGTAACAGCTTCTCTTTCCGCCTTTGACCCGAAGACGGCTTCCGAGAAAGCCATAATTCTGATAACAGACGGAGAGAACACCGGCAAGATTGATTCCATGGAAGCCGCTGAAAACGCCCGCAAGGCAGGTGTAAAGCTGTTTTGCATAGGTGTGGGAAGCGATGAAGGTGTCCCCATTCCCGCTGAGACCGGGGGAATCAAAAAGGATCGATCCGGAAACATCATTTTGACCCGACTTGATGAGGAAACATTGAAAAAAATGGCAATCCTGACGGGTGGGACATATATACGCTCCGTCGCCGGCAGCATGGATCTGGATGTGATTTATACAAATGAAATCCGCGGAAAAATGGAGGCATCAACTCTTTCAACGGATAGAAAGCAAATCTGGGAAGATCGTTTTCAGTGGGTGCTTGCTTTTGCCATCTTAGCCATTGGGGCCGAATTATTTGTGCCGGTTGTTCGAAACAAGGTCGCCGTACTTGGGATGTTATTTATGTTGTTATACAGCGTACCGGTTCATGCCGAAAATCCTTTAGGGTCTGGCATCGATGCCTACAACCGGGGAGAGTATGACAAAGCGCTAAAACTCTTTATAGATGCTCAGCTTGATCAGCCGGACAGACCGGACATTTTATACAACATCGGAAACGCCTATTATCATACCGGCAATTACGAGGCTGCCGCAAAGAGCTACAAAGAAGCCCTGCAAACAGAAAATAAGCTGCTTCAGCAAAAAGCACATTATAATCTTGGTAATGCCAATTTTCGAAAAAAACAATACGAAGATGCCGTCAAAAATTATGAATCAGCCCTGAATCTGAACCCCGATGATATCCAGACCAAGCAAAATCTGGAATATGTAAAACAGGTCATGGAACAAATCAAGGAGCAGGCCAAGGACCAGAAGAATCAGCAGCAAAAGGACGATAAGAAAGACAAGAAGGATAAGAAAGAGGATTCCGAACCAAAGGAACCGAACCCGGATCAGTCAAAAGAGAAGCAGGACCCGGAGAAGAAATCGGATCAGGAAGAAAAATCCCGTGAAGGCCAGGACGGACAGTCCAAGCCGGATGAAAAGAATGCCGCAGAAGACAAGCCTTCACCAGACTTCGGAAATGAGACAGATCAAGACGGGCAAGCTTCCGACACTCCGGAAGAAACAGCAGGAAAAGAAGAGGAACAGAAAAAACCTGAAGACAAGAAAGAGCTAGGGGCTTCTCCATCAAAGCCAGCCGGTGATCCGGAGAATTCCGAAGAGAAAAAAAGGGCCGAGCAAATTCTGAACCGCCTGAAGGATCAGCCCGGAAAAGCAATGATTCCAGCTTACGGAAAAACCAATGTGGAGAAAGACTGGTAATGTTAGGCAGAACACGGATTTGCTGGATATTTGTGATTATTTTTGTCGCTTTGAGCCTCTGCATCCCGGTTCAAGCAGCAGAGATTCAGGCGGTTGTGGATCGCACCCACATCGGTCCTGGGGAATCCCTTGAACTGACGGTGTCGATTAAAAGCGGTGATGGTACTGTTGATATCTCTCCGATTCGGGATTTTAAGGTTTTGTCCGGTGGTACGAGTACCAGCGTTCAGATCATCAACGGACAGATGTCCAGAGAAGTGAATCATACCTACACGCTAATTCCGTTAAAAGAAGGGCGATTGGTGATCCCACCACTGACGGTGATGTCGGACAAAACCCCCCAGAAAACCGCAGAAATTGTCGTTACTGTCAGTCCTAAAACCAAGGAGAAAACAGGCGGCGAAGATGTATTTGCAGAGGGGCAGGTTTCCAATTCAAGTCCATATACAGGCGAGCCATTCATCTATACTTTCAAGCTGTACAATGCGGTTCAGATTACCAATGCCCGGCTTCAGAAACCCGAATTCTCCGGTTTTATGGCAAAAGAGGTGGACAACAGCCGTAAAACCTACAGAACCGTCATGGCGGGCAGAGAATATCAAGTCACAGATCTGACCATTTTACTGGTTCCTCTTGGCGCAGGCCCCAAAACGATTGATCCGGGCAGTCTGGAATGCGATATAGTTGTGCGTCAAAACACACGAAGAGGTCCCTTTGGCATACTGGATGATTCGTTTTTCGGGCAAGGTAGGGTGGAGCCACGGGTCATCCGGACAGAACCGCTAATCGTCACAGTCAAACCTCTACCCACCTTTAATGGCAAAGAGCAATTCTCCGGGCTTGTGGGTACGTTTCAGATTCAATCCGATGTTGATAAAACCACATTGAACGTGGGTGAATCCGCCACATTATCCGTAACCGTCAGCGGTACTGGCAACATTATGGATGCGGCAGCCCCGGAAATTTCCATTCCCGATGCATTCAAGATATACAAGGATGCGCCCCAGGAGAATATCCAGCCCGGCGTGAATGGTTATACCGGAGAAAAGATATTTCGCATGGCGCTGGTTCCCTTAAAAGAGGGCAAATACACACTGGAGCCTATTGCTTTAAATTTTTTTGATGTGTCCAGCGGCCAATATAAAACCCGGCTAACCGCTCCGGTTTCCATCACAGTCCATCCATCCATGGAAAAGGATAGACTGGAAGTCTATTCATCCCCGACTTCCGAGCCTAAGCCCATGAAGAAGAACGTGGAATTCACGGGACGGGATATTCTTCCCCTGAAAGAAGACATGGATGCCCTTAAAACACAAAAGGCCATTTCCGCTGCCTGGTTTTGGGCGTTTCTTCTGGTGCCGGCGCTACTTTGCCTGGGGGTTAAGGCCTACTTGATGCGTACGACAAAAAAGGATGATCCGTCCAGCCTGATGGCGCTGCGTGCGGATCAGGCCCTGAAGGATGCGTGCAAGCCCGATGTTTCAGCCGATGAGTTTTTAACCTGTTTGTCCCGGTCTCTAATTTCAATCCTGTTATCCAGAGCCGGAGTAAAGGGTGAGTCCCTGACATACTTAGAAGCCGAAACTATTTTAAAGTCCATAGGGTTTTCGGAGGAGGCAGCCAAGTTGGCCACCCGCTTGATTGAGAGAATCGATTCCGTCAGATTCAGCGGCCATGATCTGGATTCTGAAAGTCGTGAAACCCTTCTTGCAGAAACCCGTGAACTGGTAAGGAAGATATCGCGATGAAAGGGTTTAAACACATTCTTTTATTGGTTATGCTGATCTTTTGCTCAGGACGTATAACCGGGGCCGGAGAAATCGCCCAGACGTTTCTGGATGGCATAAAGAATTACAAAGAAGGCCGGTTTGCCGAAGCAGCGGCTAATTTTTACAAGGTTGCCGATGAAGGGATAAAAAATGGCAAACTCTTTTACAATCTTGGGAATTCGCATCTTAAAAACGGGGATATTGGCAATGCCATTTTATGGTACGAGCGGTCATTGAAACTATCGCCAGATGATCCGGATCTGAAATTCAACTACGAATACGCACTATCCCTCACTCGTGATGAAAAAGGGGATAAGGAACTTCCCCTTGTCCGGATATTGTTTTTCTGGAAATATCTATTATCGCAGACGCATATTCAATGGGCGGCAATCTTTTTCAATATTATTTTCTGGTCCTTGATGACGGTCCGGGTTATCCAAAGAAAAGACCACTTCAAAACGCTGAGCCATCTAATGCTGACCTTGGGGCTCATCTTCACCTTGACGGCTGTTTACAATGATTACGAGGCCGACTTTATCAAAGAAGCTGTCATTCTGCCGACCAAGGTATCAATTCGTTCCGGGCTGACCAACGATGCAACGGAACTCTTTGTGCTCCACGCCGGCACAAAAGTGAAGATCGACAAGGAAAAGGATGATTATATCCGAATTTCTTTTTCAGAAGGCAAGATCGGGTGGATAAAAAAATCCGATGCAGGTGTGATTTGAATTATTTATCGAAGTAATCCATTATATATTTTTTCACCGCTATGACAAAACGTTTCGCTTTGCTCACCGATATTTTCGCTTCCTCAATTGATGGATTTGAGATGATTTTGTAATCATGATCCTGGCGAAGTTCAAAGATTTTATGTAAATCAGATGACAACTCTTTGGGAAGCAAGCCCTTGTGAACGAATTCGTTGTCAAAGGCGCTAATTGCACCGGAATGTTTGGAAAACGATTTCCCTATTTGAAGCATTAGAGCCAAGGTTACATAAAACATAGCGTAATAGGAGCGATTGATAATGCTTTGTGGGCTGCCATTTCCGGAAAGCAGACAATGGGCATCTTCGATAGCCTTTTCCGCTTGTTCAATACGATAACCGATTAATGTGGCAACCGCTTCTTCTTTTTTCATAATGGAATACCTTCCGATCTCACTACTTCAGCAAGTGGAGAATAATACTCCGGGCCATTTTCCCACTCCTCCCGTGTGAAGATTACGGATGCCACCACCACCCCGACATCAAACCCGGCCTGCCATGCACAATCAGAGACGATATCCCGTCTCTCAGGTGTTCCTGGTTCGTCCAAAACAACCAAAACATCCATATCCGACTCTGGATCGGCATCACCCCGCGCTCGTGAACCGAACAGAATAACCTGATGCAGCTTTACCTTTTCCTCCAACAGGTTTTTAAATTTATTAGCTGTTTCCATATCTTTCGCATTCATTGCTTTTTCTCCTCCTTCCACATTCCTCATCCCCTAATACGGCTCGTTGATGGTTTCTCTTCTTTGCCCACAAAACTCAGTTAAAAGCTGTTTATCTTCACCGGAAAGGTTCATTTCTTATTCTCCAGATAATGTTTCAATTCGGCATCATCGGCGATCATTTCCTGCTCGGCTTCCTTGGACAATCGGTTCTGGTGAAAGATTGTATTCTCTTTTTATGTTCATTTTGAGTTCATTGGTCCATTTTGGTTTTTCCCACCGGAATCAACAGTATCGGTATTCTACACTGGCTGCATACTTTATGGGCCACGCTTCCGGCCCAGAATGCCTCCATCCCCGATTTGCCGTGGGTGGCCAGAACAATGACATCAGCCTGCAACTGACGGGCAATGGCGACAATGATGTTTGCCGGGTCACCGCGCCGTACATGAGCGCTTGCATTAAATCCTTCGCTTACCAGAATATCGGCCAGAGACTTGAGATAGGCCTCGGCATTCTGAACGGATAATTCCAGCATTCTGGACATGGTTCCAGGAAGAAACCGGCTCGTTACCGTCATCTGACCGGATAGGCTACCAAACCGGGGAACGACCATCGCCAAGCGAATACTTGCCAGGCATGCTTTAGCCAGAATTCTGGCAACCGGCAGCGCCTGTTCATGATCCAAATCGCCATCAAGCGGCATCAGCACTGCTGTGCATGAAAATGCCGGAACTTCTTCATTTTCACCCGGACGAGCGATCAGAACGGGAATTGACCCCATCGAAATGACTTTCTGAGCCATGTTTCCCAGTATCAGGTGAAGAGCTCTGCCGCGACCGTGGGAACACATCACAATCAGGTCTAAATCCAATTCACCTGCATGCTGCACGATGCTTTCCGCGACATTGTCAACTTCTGTGGTATGCACATGACACTCAATCCGCAGCCCCTGGGGAAACCATTGCCGGGATATCGTTTTTAGGTAGGCTGCTGCTTCCGCAGCATCTCTTAGGTGAGGTTGTCCATGAATTTCACGCGGAGCGTTTTTTTCGATGATATGAACCAAGGTGACGCTTGCATTAAATTTTCCGGAAAGATAAGCGGCTGCCGGAAGCGCAGCCTGGGCCAGCATCGAACCGTCCAATGGTACCAGAATGTGTTTGAACATAACATTACCTGCAAGGGTTGGGATTAAGATAGGGGCGAACGGCCGGTTGACCTTACTATTGGTGATCATTCTAACTTAACACTCCTTCTCATAACCCTATATTCTAAAACTTTTTAAGTGAATATTTGAAAAAGTAGATAACAATTAAGTACGATGATGATTGCCGCAACAATACTTGCAAAAAATGTGGTCTGAGGCTGATTCACCAGATCTCCCATGATATCTCTTCTGCTGGTAAACATCACAAGCGGAATGACAGCGAACGGAAGCCCGAAACTGAGTACTACCTGGCTCATGACCAGCGTATGGGTGGGATCCAGTCCCGCCCCGATAACAATCAGCGAAGGAGCCATGGTAACCAGGCGACGAAGCCATACGGGGATATGCCGCTTAAGAAATCCCTGCATGATGATCTGACCTGCGCTGGTTCCAACTGTTGATGAAGAAAGCCCTGCAACCAGAAGCGACAGGCCGAAGAACCATCCGGCGGCCCTTCCCAACAGCGGCTCCAGAGTTCGATAGGCTTCTTCGATGGTTGCGATGTGGGTAAGCCCCGTTTTGTGAAACGTAGCCGCCGCCATGATCAGCATGGCGGCATTTACAAAGCTTGCGCCTCCCAGAGCGATAACCACATCCACAATCTCATAATGATACAGACGTTTTAACTGACCGCTGTCCTTGACCACGATGCGGCCCTGAGTCAATGCCGAATGCAGGAAAATGGCATGGGGCATAACCGTGGCGCCCAAAATTCCGGATGCCAGAACAATGCTTTCGGCCCCATTGAAATGCGGTATAACGGCGAAGTACAGAACATTGCCCCAATCCGGTTTGATGATAAGGGTTTCCGCCACATAACAAAGCGTTACCACACCCACCATTGAGGATATCACGGCTTCAAGCGGCCGAAAACCGTACCGCTCAAGACCCAGAATCAGAAATGTAGAAAAAGCTGTAAGAATCGCTCCGCCAAAAAGCGGTACACCCAGCAGGAGATTGAATCCCAGAGCTGCACCCAGAAATTCCGCCAGATCTGTGGCCATTGCCACCAACTCCATCAAAATCCACATACCGATGACTACCGGTTTGGGAAACGCCTGCCGGCAATGCTCGGCCAGATTCATGCCCGTTGCAATTCCAAGCTTTGCTGAAAGGGTCTGGATGAGCATGGCCATAAGGTTGCTGACCACAATCACCCAGATCAGCATATACCCGAATTGCGCGCCGGCAGCGATGTTCGTTGCAAAATTTCCGGGATCGATATAGGCGACGCTGGCGATAAACGCCGGACCCAGAAACGGAAACAGACGCGCAAGACGGTTCGTTTTCTGGGGGCTGTCCAGAATGTCCAGGGCTGCGGCTACGGTCTTTGATCCGGACCGATTCCGATTGTCATTTGTAAGTTCATTGTCCATGTTTTCACAACGCTGTTATGGTCGAAACGATGATCAATGCCTTCAATTAGAAACAACTTCATATTTTGTAACAACAAAGCAGGTATTGCCATTGGTGGATAAAACTGAACTGTATTCCATATCCACCGATAAACGAGTGATTCCATCTGCAAGCAGAAGACCAGGAATATGAATTTTTAAATCGTCGGAATATGTTGATTCTTCTTTTTCGCACTCTGGTCTATCAATGGTTAGCATGGCGGCGTTGGTCATTTTAAAAATTATCAGGGTCGGATACGTCGGATTGTACTCATAAACAAAATCCGCCCAATACGATGGGGCATACAACCATTGCTCGAGAGAAGCAAGAACGGGTATAAGTAGCACTAAATTTCCATCTAATGTCGCCATACATCTTGTTGACGCCTGTGTAACCGTGACATCCTTGGGACTGCCCTCTGCACCTGTTGCGGTTACATGTATGGTGGCGGTTCGGGCTGATGTGCTGGCGTTCGCTGTGAAACTGCAATTGATGGTTCCGGTATCGGTTCCGCTGGCGCCAGATGTGATCGTAAGCCAACTGCCGCCTGAAGTAACTGTGGCTACCCACGGCATGGTTCCAACTCCGGTGTTTGAAACGCTGAACGTTGTTGTGCCTGCATCTTTAGCCACAGGCCGACTGACCGGGCTCACGGAAATAACCGAATGATTCAATGGCCAACCACCACGAACGGCGCGGACGTAATAGCTATTGCTCTTATTGTAGCCGTTAACATCGCCGAAGTAGAAATTCACGTTCCATGCGTCGTAGGTAACGTTTCCGCAGGTAGTACTGGACCAATACCACGACGCAGACGTATCAGGAAAGTACATGGTATTGATCGACGGACTATACTGGATGTTGTCCGCCAGACTGCGTAATTCCTTGATGGCAGGCAGCCGCCAGTCTGCATGGTCGCCAAGATTCAGCCCCGCACAATAGGCCAGCGCCTGCTCCCATGTCTTATTGGATGAACTGGCTTGCTGCCACATTAGTCCTGTAGAATTATCCGTAACCGTGCCATCACCATTATCGGTATAACTGGTTGCGTCAGTCAAAGTATCATCCAGTGATCCGCTGTCCATGACATCGAGTGCCCCAACAACCAAATTATCCAATGATACGGCCTGTCCACACCGAACAGCGCGAACATAGTAGCTATTGGTCTTAAAGTAACCGCGGACGTTGCCGTAGTCGAAACTAACATGCCAGGCGTGGTCGGTATATTTCGTGAGGGTAGTATTGGACCAATAAGACGATGCGGCCGTACTCGGAAAATATCCGGAATCTATCGCTGGCCCTGGGGATGGAATGCTGTAATTAACTATATATGCCAATTCGCTGATAGTGGGCATCCGCCAGTCGTTATAGCCGCCATAGTTGGCATCATTCAAGGCTTTAATAAAGTCTTCGGTATCCGTGCCATCGCCCGGAGTTCCAGCATTGCCGCCATTGGTAGTCGGATCGCTGTCGTACCATGTATAAGTGTTATCAGCATCGTGGGGGTTGCTGTAGTCTGGCTTGCCATCCTTGTTATTTTTCATCTCCCAGACCAGGCCGGTAACATTGTCCTTCACCATAACCCATGACGTAGCCGAATCCAACAGCGCATTGCCGCCACCATCCAGCTTGGTGTATGACATTGGATTGATGGTATATTGGGCATCCTGGCCATAAAATGGTTGGTCAGTTGAAGGACAAGGAATCTCGACTGTGGCATTGTAACACTTCGTCTGGCCGGTATCCGGAACAGGATATGCCCACACATCTGCTGTGAACAGCGAGAAAGCAAAGCATACAAATATCCACATAAGCTCTTGTCTTTTCATTGAAGTCTCCTTGTGTAAGTTCGTTCGTTCGTTCGTGTGAGATATGGTAAATGACACAATATGGAAGATAATAACAGGACCAAATGAAATGCTCAAGAGGAATTGGTGCAAGCGCCACAAAAAACTGCTTCGCTCCATTTCTGAAAAGAGGAGAGTTTGACCACAAAATCCGGTAGAACCAGTAGTATTCTGGAGACTTACATGTTTATTCTCTATTGACTTTCTGCTAAGTTTAATACTATACTTGATATAGTGAATCCATATTTCATTGACTCACACCCTCTTTTCTCACTATATTCGCGCAGTCAAAGAGGACCGACGGCGACCGAGGCGTTTTTTCGCAGGCCGGGATGCTAAATTCGTCAGTAAGCACATTGCACACGGCCTGTCACGGAGTAAGAGCAAAAACGAGCTTGAAGGAAGGTTATATCCCTTGAACAGAATCTTTGAGGCCCGCGCATGAAAAATCAACCTGCGGCCAGCATATCCTTGATGAAAAAAATCCAGACCCTGCTGGACATCAAAACCGGCGAGGTCAAGGTTACGGCCCTCGCTCTCGCCTTAACCTTTTGCCACGGCGTGTCCAACGTTTATCTATTCACCACCTCCCATTCCCTTTTTCTGAGTGTGTTCGAGGCCAAGGACCTGGCCTATACCTATATCGGCGGGGCCTTGGCGGTTTTGCTGGTCGGTGGTGTTTACACCGGGCTTCAACACAAGATTTCTCTAACCAAATTAGTTGTCTGGACTTTGCTGTTCCTGCTGCTAACCCTGCTTGGGGCCAGGGTGTGGCTGTTTTTGGGCCAGATCAGGGGTACAGCCGCCTTTCTTGCCGTGTGGTCGGTCGCCTATTCCACCCTGACCTATATGAGCATCTGGGGGCTGTTCGGCCAGGTCTTCGACACCCGCCAGGCCAAGCGCCTCTTCGGCCTGATCGGAGCAGGCGAATTCGCAGCCGACATAGTGGCGGGCGTAATCACCCCTGTTCTGGTATCGGCCATCGGCTCTATCAACCTGATCCTGGTCGCAGCCATGGGGCTTTTCGGTTCGGTGGTCTTCACAATCCTGATCATACGAGCCTTCAACGACATCTCACCCCAGACCACATCTGTGGAAAACACCCCGCCCCCCAGGCTCGGAGAGATGCTGAGGGACCGTTACGCCCTTCCTCTGCATCTGATCTGGGGTCTTTCCCTGATGGTGTTTTATCTGATGGACATGGCCTTTAGCAACCAGGTGGAAACGCATTACCGCGACGCCATGGATCCCATGACCAGTTTCCTGGGTATTTTCTTTGCCGTGGGCAGCGCTGTAAACATGATCGTCCAGACCTTTTTCACCGGCCGGGTTCTGGACAGAATCGGCATTCTGAAGGCGCTCTTCCTGCTGCCAGGCGGAGTACTGCTTGGATGCGTCGCCATGTCCTCCGGGGTGGGCCTCGTTCCCAGGGTCGGCCTGGCCATGTTCGCGATGACGGTCGGTTGCAAGATGTACGATTATGTTCTGCGCAACGCCATCCATGATCCGGCCTTTCAGGTACTCTACCAACCCCTGCCCCTGGTCAAGCGATTTGCGGTCCAGACATCGGTCCTGACCAGGGCCGAACCGGGCGCGGCGCTGATCGGCGGGGGGCTGTTGTTGCTGGGGCGACTTTATTTCGAAATCGATGCGGCTAATGTGGCCCTGATCATGATCGTCATCCTGGGCGTCCAGATGGTGTTCACATTTTCCCTTAGGGAGAAATACCTGGGTCAGCTCATGGAAGCGCTAAAGAAGCGCCGACTGGAGTTTTCCGAAAGGCAGGTGTGGGATGAGGGCGGTCAGCACCTGCTTCTTGTTTTTTTGAAGAGCAATCACCCGCATGAGGTCATCTACGCCTTAAGCCTGATGGAGAAAAACGCGCCCCATACCCTCTCGGAGCATCTGCCGGACCTGCTCTTGCATTCATCGCCCGAAGTACTCACGGAGGTACTGGCCAGGATCGAGCAGCTCAGACCTCCCCTGGCCCTGCCCCTGGTGCGGGCCATCATGCTAAACGAGGCTATGGACCCATCGGTGCGCACAGCCGCTGTGCTGGCATATAGCGCCATGGACGAGGCCGGGGCCGAGGACACTCTGGTGGACCTTCTGTCCCGACCGGACAAGGATATGGTTCGGGCGGCCATCATCGGCCTGCAAAAGCACTTCGGGATCGAGGGAATCATCGCCTCCGGCGAGCGGTTCATGGAGATGCTCAACTCCCGTGACCCCGAGGACCGGGAGGCTGCGGCCTACATCCTGGGAGCGGTCGGGATATCGTCCATGTACCGGCCCCTGCGCCGTCTGCTCCAGGACCCATGCGCCACGGTTCGGTGGGCGGCATTAGGCTCGGCGGAGGAGCTTGGCAATCCCAGGCTGGCCCTGCTGCTTTTGCCTTTCCTTGGCAGGCCGGATACCCGTCACCGTGCGATTCGAGCTGTGGCTGCCATGGGCCAGCCCGCCCTGGAGTACATCTCATGGGTCGTCTCCGACTGCGATCAGCCCAGAGAAGTGGTGCTGGGCATCCTGAAGGCCGTCTCCCTGATGTCTCCGCCAGTCGCCAAGCCCTTTTTGCTGGAGTGTCTTTTTCATCCGGACGCGGTCACACGCAGCCTCATTCTGAACCGGCTCGAACACCTGGGCTACTATCCTGAGAGTACCGAGGACAAGCAACTGTTGAGCGGTTTGGTGCGGCAGGAATCGTCCCTGGCGACTTGGCTTCTAAGCTGTTTAAAAGCGCTGCCGACTTGTCAGGATTTCGGTCTGCTCAGCAGGGCGCTGGAAGAGGAAAGTCATCGCTGCCGGAACCGTATATTGTCCCTGGCATCACTGTTCGGGCCGATCCGGATCAGGGGAGGCTTGCACAGGGGCATTACCGGCGATGACAGGATCCGTCACGCATATACCCTGGAAATGCTCGATTCTTTCCTGTCCGGTGATTTGAAGGAGTTGATTTTCCCGCTGCTTGAGGATCTGCCCCAAAATGAGCGTTTGGAAAGACTGAGTCGTGTGCATCCCGGCTTGGAGGTAGAGCCGTCCCAGGTTCTGGAGGCTGTTGCGGGCAAGGAGGATGTCTGGATATCTCCATGGCCGAGGGCTGTAGCCGTTTATCTGATGGGCAAAAGTGGAAATCCGCCAAATAAGGCGCTTTTATCCAGGCTTAAGGGACACCGCGCCCCACTGCTGGCCGAGACCGCCCTTTGGACTCTCTCCGGAATCAAATCACGCGGCGATCACGGCCGGGACCATTCGGAGCCCGGACAAGGAGGAACAATGCTGACCATAGAGAAAGCCATGATACTGAATGAGGTTGATTTTTTTTCCGGCCTGCCTGGGGAGCTGTTGTCCGAAATGGCGGCGGCGGCTACGGAGATGGATGTCCAAGCGGAACGGAAAGTAGTGGCCGAGGGCGAGTACAGTTCGGCCATGTACGTTGTGGCCTCTGGGCGGGTCCGGGTCCACGAGGGGGAAAAGGTGATCCGTGAACTTGCGGAACGCCGTTCCTTCGGAACCCGTTGCGCCCTGGATCCACGGGATCGCTCCAGTTCGGTTACTGCCATGGAGGACAGCCTGCTGCTGAAAATAGAACACGAGGTCCTTTTCGAGTTCATCGCCGAGAGCCCGGCGTTGGCCAATAGGATCATCGGCTCGCTCTGCCGCAGGATCGGCAACGATTCCCTGTACCAGGAATAAAACATTCGTAACGGCAAGCCGATATGAATGGGAACGGAAATAGCCTTGTTGATGAATCCTCTTAAATCGGATACTTCTATGGATATTTTCAGGTGAAAGGAGCCACCGACATGAATGATGCCTGTCACAACCATCTTGCTGGTGGATACATCGTAGGACTCGCCTTTTTTTTTCTGAGCGCATGCGCCCCCGTAGGGCCGGATCATCATTCGCCTGCAAAGGCGATTTCCTCCCAATGGCAAACCCCTATGCAGGGAGGTATTGCAGATGAACCCATCGATCGGAAGGTACTGGCTTACTGGTGGCATCAGTTGGATGACCCCCTGCTGTCGATGCTGATAGATCAGGCTGCGGCGGAAAATCTCGATCTGAAAGAAGCCCGCAGCCGGGTTCGAGAGGCCAGGGCCCGGCGCGGCAGCGCCGAAACGGGGCTGTTTCCCAATATGGATGCTTCCGGCCAGATGATGCAAATGAGGGGGAGCAAAGAAACCGGGGCCGGCACGGTGCGCAGCCTCTTTACCGCCGGATTCGATGCCGGATGGGAAGTGGATGTTTTTGGCGGAGTGCGCCGTTCCATTGAGGCTGCGGATGCGGACCTCCAGGCCAATCAGGCCGGCCTGCGGGATGTGCTGGTCACCCTGACCGCCGAAGTGGGGCTCAACTATGTCGAGATGCGGACCTATCAGGCCCGCCTGACTATGGCGGAAGAGAATCTGAAGGAACAGGAAGATATGTATGATTTGATCCGCCAGCGTTTTGATGCCGGGTTGAGTGATGCGCTTTCGATGGAGCAGGCGCGATACAATGTGGAAAACACCCGCTCCCAAATTCCCAGGCTCCGTTCGGGACTGGAAGCTTCCAAAAACCGGATTGAAGTCCTTCTTGGAAAGGTTCCCGGGCAGCTTCGCGCTGAACTTGCACCGGCTGCGCCAATTCCCGTAACCCCGCTTCGTGTGGCTGTGGGAATTCCTGCCGACTGCATTCGGCAACGGCCTGATGTCAGCCGCGCAGAATGGGAACTGGCCGCTCAGACCGCCCGTATCGGGGTGGCCACCGCCGAGCTTTATCCCAAATTTTCGCTGATGGGCTCTATCGGGATCGAGACACTGACCATCGGCGGTGTCGCCTCTTCGGATGATCTCACTTACCGCATTGGCCCCAGATTTTCATGGCGCGTCTTTGATGCAGGTGCCATCCGCCGGAATATCAATATCCAATCGGAACTTCAGGAACAGGCGCTGGCCCGTTATGAATCCGTTGTTCTTAAATCGCTGGAAGAGGTTGAAAACGCCTTGAAGGCCTATGTAGAAGAGCAAAACCGTCGGGAAGCCCTGATACAAGCGAGCCAAGCAGCCACTAAGGCCATGATGTTTGCGCAGGAAAAATTCAGAGCCGGTCTCATCGCTTTCTATGATGTTCTGGATGCCCAAAGATCCCTTTTTTCCTTCGAAGATATGCTCGCCCAAAGTAAGGGGGCCGTCACCGCTGATCTGATCACCATCTATAAGGCCCTGGGCGGGGGCTGGGAAGAATTATCTCCTCCCTAAGTCTATAGCGGGTATTCAGACCGTTGTGATCGAAAAAAATCGGTGATGTTTTCATACCATCTGCCGCTTGGCCAACTGCTGAAACAGTCCGGGTTCTGCGATCAGTTTCGAAAATGTCCCGGTCTGCACAATCCGACCGGCTTCCAGAACATATATCCGGTCGGCGCGAACAATGGTCGAGAGCCTGTGGGCAATGACAATCCGGGTGGCGTTGAGTCGTTCCAGGCTGTCGGAAACATGGGATTGAGTTTCATTATCGAGTGCGCTGGTGGCTTCATCGAAAATAACGATTTTCGGGTTGCGCGCCAGCGCCCTGGCGATCAGGATACGCTGTTGCTGACCGCCCGATACCGCGCCGGCATACATGAGGGTATGCATCCCCATGGGCATCGCCGCGATATCCTTGTCCAGCCCGGCCATCCGGGCCGCTTCCCATGCCGCTTTCATGGGCATCCCGGAAGCGCCGGCAATATTTTCGTATATGGAGCCATTGATCAGTCCGCCCCCCTGAAGCACCACGCCGATCTGTTTGCGCAAATCTCTCAGGTTCACCGTAGCGAGGTCGATCCCCCCATAAAAAATACCTCCGGTCTCCGGCGTTTCAAACCCCAGCAGCAGCCGCACAATCGTGGATTTTCCAGCCCCCGAAGGCCCTACAACAGCGATCAATTCCCCCGGTTCGGCAATGATGGATATATTGTCGAGAAGGGCCGGCATATCCGGACGATAGCGAAAGGTCACATGGCGGATTTCCACGTTCCCGTCAATTTCGCCCATGGGTCTGCGGGTTTCCACAACTTCGGGTATGGTTTCCAGGATCGGTGACAGGCGTTTGTAGAGTACAACAGTTGTGACGAGAGCGGGCATGACACCGGCAAAACCGGTAAAGGCCGCCATGAGGGAGGAAAATGCTGCTGTATAGGCGAGATAATCCCCTACATTCAGCGTTACTCCCTGCCAGTGAGTACCGACAATGAGAAAAAACAAACCGGACATTAGCGGCGGAAAAAAGGCATTCAACATCGCCACCACATTCATGTTATCGATGGACCTCGATTCCCATCGGATATTTTCTGCAAGAACACTGGCCCACCAAACGAAAGCACGGTTTTCTGAAATGGACATGCGAATTTTGGCTATTCCGGTCAGCATCTGCAGACCGATTCCCGCCAGTTCCCCCTCATAGTGATGCTGTTTGCGCTGAATTCGATAATCTTTGTATCCCACCCAGCAGATCAGACTGATGTAGATGAGAAGCACGCCCAGCCCCACCACGGTCAGGGTTACACTGTAAGAGAACATCATGGCCAGATTCGGGGCGGCGAAAAATAGCGTCATGCAGCCCATGCTGACATTATCCGCCATCCGCGCCCGCATGGCATCCACCCCCATGACCCGTTTCGCCAGATCTCCGGCCGTGAAACGGCTGAAAAATCGGGAAGAGAGATTGAACATTCGTCCCCATACGGCTGCCTGGAGCTGGAAACTGGACTGCGTTTTCATCCGCAGCATCAGTATGGATCGGGATAATGCCAGAAGTGCGCCGGTAAGGGCTGTACTCATCAATATCACGCCTGCCTGAAACAGTTGAAACGTATCGCCAGCCGGAATCACGGTATTGAACATGACGCCGGTGAACCATATGGGCGCCAAAGCGATCACTCCGCCGATCAGTCCGATCAGCAAGACAGCGCGAAAATCCCTTTTCAATCCTTTCACGGTAACCGACAACACTTCTTTCAACGAAACGACACCCGACGACAACGGCGTATAGACGGTAATCGCACGAGATTCGAGTTCCGCAGCCACCCGATGGTTTACCCGGCACTCTTGGCCATTCACCGGATCGAAGCATCGCCAACCGCCTGTGGCGTAATAAAGGGCCACAGGCATCTGATTTTCGGCCCGAAAGGCGATGGCTGGAAGTCCTTCTTGTTGCCACCAGCCGTCACCGAGCTGAACCGTCCGATAGTATAAATTACATGACTCCAGAAGCCGTGTAGCCTGGGAGATGCA
>Ga0194038_1000399_pt1 | contig 19102 bp, 15 predicted proteins | sample JunL226m_MetaG_FD_148630 | JGI IMG/M metagenome (GOLD analysis project Ga0194038, IMG submission 148630) | Anoxic zone freshwater microbial communities from boreal shield lake in IISD Experimental Lakes Area, Ontario, Canada - Jun2016-L227-6m | ecosystem: Environmental > Aquatic > Freshwater >... | reverse complement strand
CTTCTAAGGGGCGCTCACAATGTCAACTATCGAACGCCACGAGTACGACGTAATTGTTATCGGAGCGGGCGGTGCCGGTCTTCGTGCTGCTGTAGAAGCACGCGAAGCCAACTTGCGCGTAGCAATTATCTGCAAATCACTCTTTGGTAAAGCACACACGGTTATGGCCGAAGGTGGCGCTGCTGCATCTATGGGAAACGTGAACGAAAAAGATAACTGGCAGGTGCACTTTAGAGACACTATGCGCGGCGGAAAATTTCTTAACAACTACCGTATGGCTGAGCTCCACGCGAAAGAATCACCAGATCGCATCTGGGAACTCGAAACTTGGGGCGCACTCTTTGATCGCACCAAAGAGGGAAAGATTTCACAGCGTAACTTCGGTGGACACGAATACCCTCGTCTTGCTCACGTAGGCGATCGCACAGGACTCGAACTTATCCGCACAATGCAACAGAAGATCGTTGCACTTCAACAAGAAGACGGAAAGAAAACTGGCTCTATGGAAGCGAATATTAAAGTTTTCGCTGAACTCACCGTGACTGAAATTCTTAAAGAAAAAGGTCAAATATCTGGTGTATATGGATACTGGCGCGAAAGCGGAGCCGAGGTCTTGTTTGAAGCCCCAACAGTTATTATTGCAACAGGTGGTGTCGGCAAGACATTCAAAATTACTTCAAACTCTTGGGAGGGCACCGGCGATGGCCATGCTCTAGCGTTGAAAGCTGGAGCAAATCTTGTTGATATGGAATTCTTGCAATTCCACCCAACCGGAATGGTTTGGCCACCGTCAGTGCGAGGAATTCTTGTTACTGAATCGGTTCGCGGCGAAGGCGGCGTGCTCACTAATACTTTAGGTGAGCGCTTTATGTTCAAATATATCCCTGATGTATTTGTTGATAAATATGCGGATAACGAAGCCGAAGCTGATCGTTGGTACCTTGATCAAGACAACAATCGTCGCCCACCAGAATTGTTACCACGCGATGAAGTTGCTCGCGCGATCAACTCTGAAGTTAAAGCAGGGCGTGGCACCGAACATGGTGGTGTTTTCCTAGATGTGTCCAAGCGATTGAGCGCTGAAGTCATTAAAAAGCGCCTTCCATCGATGTGGCATCAGTTCTATGAGCTTGCAGGTGTAGACATCACCAAAGAACCAATGGAAGTTGGTCCAACATGTCACTACGTAATGGGTGGCGTCGAGGTTGTTCCAGATACTGCAGCCGCAGTGGGTGTGCCAGGTCTTTTTGCCGCAGGTGAAGTAGCCGGTGGAATGCACGGTTCAAACCGCCTCGGTGGCAACTCACTTTCAGATCTCTTGGTATTTGGACGCCGAGCAGGAATTGGCGCTTCAGAATATGCAAAGAAATCAACACGAATTCCTGTCAGTGAAGAATCTATTAAGGCAGCAGCTGCAAGAATTGAAGCGCCATTTAGTCGTGAAGGTGGAGAGAATTCCTATTCACTCCACGCAGAACTTCAGGAAATTACACATTTCTTGGTGGGAATAGTTCGTACTGGCGCAGAACTTAAAGAAGCGATTGAAAAGATTGCTGAAATTCGAAAGCGCAGTGCAAATGTTTCTGTCAGTGGTGGTCGCCATTTCAATCCAGGATTCCACCTTGCTTTTGATCTGGACAATATGTTGTTAGTTGCAGAGAGCACAGCAAAATCTGCAATTCTTCGTGAGGAATCTCGTGGTGGCCACACTCGAGATGACTTCCCAGGTATGAACGAAAAATGGCGCCAAATCAATCACATCTCTAGTTTTGATGGAGAGAAAGTCTCCATCAAAGCTCAACCACTCCCAGCAATTCCTAAAGAGCTCTTTGATTTATTTGATGTACACGAGCTCGAGAAATATATGACGGCGGAAGAAATTGCGAAAGGCGGATCCAACTAATGGCGCGCAATATCAACATGCGAATCTGGCGAGGTAATGTCACGGATGGCGGTTTAGAGAATGTTGTCGTTGAAGCCAATGAAGGCGAAGTAGTACTGGATGTGATCCACCGTGTTCAAGCAACACAGATGGGGGATCTCGCTGTTCGCTGGAATTGCAAAGCGGGTAAATGTGGATCGTGTTCCATGGAGATAAACGGCAAGCCTCGTCTTGCTTGCATGACTCAGCTCTCCTCTTTTAAGGAAGACGAAACAATCACCGTCACGCCTTTGCGCGCATTCCCTGTGATTAAAGACTTAGTTACCGATGTTTCCTTTAACTATCGCAAGGCAATGGAAGTTCCTGCCTATGCCCACCCAGTAAATCTTGCGCCAGGTGAAGCCCGCATGGAGCAAGTAGATGTAGAGCGCAGCCAAGAGTTTCGTAAATGCATCGAATGTTTCTTGTGCCAGGACACGTGCCATGTAATCCGCGACCACGAAGAGAACAAGAAGTCCTTTGCTGGACCTCGCTTCTTTATTCGCATCGCAGAACTTGATATGCACCCACTGGATACCTTGCGAAATCGCAAGAAGACTGCGCAAGAAGAGCACGGTCTTGGAATGTGCAACATCACCAAGTGCTGTACGGAGGTCTGTCCTGAGCACATCCGGATCACCGACAATGCGATTATCCCTATGAAAGAGCGTGTCGTGGACGTGAAATATGACCCTCTACGGTGGTTGGGCTCCAAGATCAGCAAACGCGAGGGTATTGTTTAATACATGCGTTTGATCTTTCGTTGGGCCGCACTGACTTTAGCGTTCTGGGCTGCTACTTCGTTAGTGCCCGGAATCAAAGTTAATGGCGGTTTCGGTACCTATCTTTGGGTCGCTCTACTTTTTGGGCTAATCAATGCCTTTTTTGGTTCCCTGGTAAAAGTACTCACCTTTCCTGCAACCTTGATTACCTTCGGTCTCTTTATTTTTGTCATTAACGCAGCAATGTTGATGTTGACCGCTCGTTGGAGCAGCGCACTTGATGTCACAGGATTTTGGTCGGCGCTATTTGCCAGCTTGATCATTAGTTTAGTAACTAGCGTGCTTCGCAGTTTCTACAAAAAGGCAACGCCATTCTAAAATCGGCTCGCTGGGTAGCACTCGGTGGAGTTCTTGGTTCACTTCTTCGCTGGGGTCTAGCTACATCTTTTGATGACAATCGTGCCGGAACTCTAAAAGCAAATCTTTTAGGTGTTGCACTCGCATCGTTTTTTTTGGTCTTTATGGAGCGACAAGGCAGTGACACTTTGCGACATCTCTTACTTCCGGGTTTTTGTGGAGGTCTCACTACTTTCTCTACCGTCATGTTACTTTCGTTGCAATCGATGAACGCATCCGTACTTCCTATCCCAATGGGAGGCGGCTTAAGTTATCTTCTGGAAACTCTTCTTTTAAGCCTGGCAACCGTTGCGGTCTGTATTCCTGTAGCTCGAATGTTCATTCAGGAGCGATCATGATTGCGCTCTACATTATTTTGGGTGCAGCGGTCGGTGCTCCATCGAGGTTCTTGCTTGATCAATATTTACGAAAATTCATTGCATACCCATATGGCATTTTGATTATCAACGCCCTCGGCTCTTTCGTCATTGGATTAACGATTGCTCAACCAAGAGGATCAGTGGCCTACTTCACTGCCGGATCTCTGACAACAATGCACGCGCTTGTTGCTGTAGGTTTCGCTGGCGCATTCACTACCTGGTCAACATTTATTCTTGACCTGTACTTGGCTTATGAGAATAAGAGGTACAAGAGCGCGATCACAAACGTACTTCTTTCTATAATTTTCGGACTTTTTGCAGTTTCGTTAGGAATGCGCTTAGCGGGATAAGTAAGCCATCCACGCTTCAATTTCGTCAGGATGACGAGGCAAGGAATGGCTTAAAACTCTGCATCCATCTTCAGTGACAACCACGTCATCCTCGATGCGAATACCAATTCCACGAAATTCTGGAGCAAATAGTTCATCATCGCTTTGAATGTAGAGACCAGGCTCAACAGTAAGTACTTGACCTACTTCAAGTACGCCCTCGATATATTGATCTTTTCGCGCTTGGGCACAATCATGAACATCGAGCCCCAGCATGTGGCTTACGCCATGGAGAGTCCAACGTCGGTGAAGTGAAATTTCGGGTTGCATGGACTCTTCAGCGCTGACGCTAAGCACTCCCATATCCGCTAACCCCCGAGCCAAGACAGCTTGGGATGCTCGGTTGATATCAGCAAATTTTGCACCCGGCTTAACTGCCGCAAAGCCGGCGAGTTGAGCTTCGTACACCAACATATACAACGAACGTTGTGCGGGTGAGAACTTTCCATTGATAGGCAATGTTCGAGTGATATCTGCCGTGTAATAGGAATCCATTTCAACGCCAGCATCCACAAGGATTAATTCACCAGGACGTACTTCTCCATCATTCTTAATCCAATGAAGGACGCATGCATGCGATCCAGAGGCGGAGATAGTTGTATAGCCAACATCATTTCCTTCAATTCGAGCGCGACCAAAGAATGCAGCCTCAACAACACGCTCTCCACGCTTTGTTGCTACCGCTGCAGGTAGCGCACGCACAATGTCACCGAATCCGCGTTCGGTGGAATCGCATGCGGCTTGCATCTGCGCAATCTCATAGCCATCTTTGATGAGGCGCTGGGCTGATACAAATGCCGCAAATTCATCTTCGCGGTCATGTTTATCTATTTTAGAATCTAGATCCACATCATGCGTTCGCAAAACTAGGGTTTCTTTCTTGGCATTGAGAAGATCAGGAAGTGAATTCAATTCAACTGTTTGGATCTCATAGCGAATTTGTGCTTCATCCAAAGTGAATCTACGACCAACCCATAATTCTCCGTAACGTGCGTCGCGATAGAAAGCATCTGTTTCGCGCGAAGAACGAGGATGAATGTAAAGAAGCGGTTGGTGACCCACACCATTGGGTTCCATAACAAATACCGCATCAGGAGATGCTTCATCGCCTTGAACGCCGGTGTAGTAAGCAAATGCAGTTTGTGGTCGGAAGCGATAATCGCAATCGGCATTTCGAGCTTTGAGAGTCCCTGCTGGTATCACGAGACGAATTCCAGGAAATGCTGCCGACAACGCATCGCGTCGAGATACACACCATGCTGCGACTTCAGTGGTTTCAATTCCCATGAGCGGCGAAGGCGCCCAACCGGACTTCATAAAATCTGCGAAAACTGTGGACGGCGCCACGTCATGTGGGCGTTTATGTGTTGCGGGAACTTCAGCCATAGACCTAGCGTACACAAATGTTATGAAATTTGAATCTAATCCTTAACCCCGTATAGTGCGTAAAACGCACAACACACGCTACTTTTCTCGAGCGGAGAGAAATTTTGTCGCGATTTAAGAACGCCCATCCAGAGCGATACAAATGGGTTGCACTTACCAATACAACTTTGGGAATTCTGATGGCGACCATTAACTCGTCAATCATTCTCATTTCGCTACCGGCGATATTCATCGGTATTGGAATCAATCCACTTTCACCTGGCAACATCGGTTATCTGCTCTGGTTAATGATGGGTTACATGCTCATTACCGCGGTATTGGTTGTCAGCCTTGGGCGCCTCGGCGACATCATGGGACGAGTCAGGATCTACAACTTTGGGTTTGCTGTATTCACTGCTGCTTCAATCATTCTCGCTTTAGATCCTTTCACTGGCGGGAAAGGCGCACTCTGGTTAGTGGGCTGGCGCTTGGTTCAAGGAATTGGCGGAGCAATGCTCTTTGCAAACTCCAGCGCCATCATTGTGGATGCATTCCCCGCCAAACAGCGCGGCCTAGCAATGGGAATCAATCAAGTGGCAGCGATTGCGGGCTCCTTCATTGGACTTATCGCTGGCGGACTGTTGTCGGTATTGGATTGGCGTTGGATCTTCTGGGTATCAGTTCCCTTTGGAATCCTTGGAACAGTCTGGGCATATCACAGCCTTCATGACAATGGACGCAGAGCAGATGCAAAAATTGACTGGGTGGGAAATATTGTGTTCGCAATCGGATTAACTTCTTTACTCACGGGAATTGTTTATGGAATTCAGCCATACGGTCATAGTTCGATGGGATGGACTTCACCGAAAGTATTAACTTTCCTAATTACAGGTGTTGTATTTCTCGCGATCTTTAATGTCGTGGAACTCAAAGTAAAGCACCCCATGTTTAATTTGCGCCTCTTCAAAATTCGAGCATTCGGTACGGGTAGCGCAGCAGGGTTATTAGCCGCAACCGCTCGCGGTGGTTTGCAATTTATGTTAATTATCTGGTTGCAGGGAATTTGGTTACCACTACACGGATTTACTTATGAGCGCACTCCGTTATGGGCTGGCATCTACATGTTGCCGCTAACAATTGGATTCCTCATAGCGGGCCCACTCGCGGGATATCTTTCTGATCGACACGGGGCACGGGTTCTTTCTACCGCAGGATTACTTGTATTCGGCGGCAGCTTTATTGGTCTCTTGATGTTGCCAACAAATTTCACGTACTGGATCTTCGCTGTACTGATTATCCTGAATGGAATCGGTGGCGGATTATTTACTGCGCCAAATTCAACAGCCGTTATGAATAGCGTCCCACCCGATCAACGAGGTGGCGCTGCAGGTATACAAGCGGCACTTATGAACTCGGGCATGGTTTTATCGATGGGTCTCTTTTTCTCGCTCATGATTATTGGTTTAGCGCGCTCTCTTCCGCATTCATTAACGGTGGGCCTAGCCGGCCAAGGTGTGAATCCAACACAGATCGCAGCGATCGCAGCGCTTCCACCCGTTGCGACTCTCTTTTCATCCTTCTTGGGTTACAACCCACTCGCCACTCTCTTAGGTTCGCAAGCCCATGCAGGAGTGAGCACAGCACAATGGCAAGTGCTAACCGGCAAGCATTTCTTCCCACAAATGATTACAGCGCCATTTCATGATGGGCTAAAGATTGTCTTCGGCATGGCTTTTGCTATGTCCATCATCGCCGCAGTCTTTTCAGTCTTTCGCGGAAAGCGCTTCATTCATGATGAAGGTTTGCCGATTGCTCATCATCGGCATGATCATCTTCCAGATATGGCCTCTGCAGGTGGTGCGATCGTTGGCGAACCAGCCTTGGATGATGAGCGAGGAAGCCTTTAACGGGGTAACTGCGCTGGGGATTTAACCTGTAAACTTCCAGCACCACTTGGAGACGTCGCATAGCCCGGTCGAGTGCGCCTCACTGCTAATGAGGTAGGGGCCCTAAAGCCCCTCGGAGGTTCAAATCCTCTCGTCTCCGCTCTCTTTACTCCCGACAACCTGAAGTGGAGCACTCGTGGAAAACATCGAAGCATTCAACAATCACTTACCTGTCAAGGTTCGTTTTGGTGAAGGTCGAGCTCTCTCGCTACCCGATGTCGTCGTTGAATGTGGCGCGACCAAAGTCTTCCTGATGGTGGATGAAGGTATTGAGAAGTTCAATCCGGCTGCTAAGGCATGTGTAGATAATCTCAATGCTGCTCCAGGAATTACCGTAACAACTTTCGAAAAACCCGCGGGAGAGCCAACAATCGATATGGTTGACGACGCCACAAAGGCACTCGTTGCATCGGGGGCGCAAGCGATCGTCGCACTCGGCGGCGGTTCTGTTATTGACACAGCTAAAGCTGCGCGTCTTTGTGCGCAACTTGGAATTTCATTCCGTGAATTTCAATCACGTAAACCTGAATACCCAGTTCCAACAGTTGCACTAATTGCGATGCCGACATCAGCGGGTACAGGCTCAGAAGTTTCTGGTGGCTCAGTAATTTCCGATCCAGCGGCTGGTCGCAAAGCGGGCATTGCAAATGGAAACCTTCGCGCGCAAGTAGCAATTGTTGATCCAGTACTCACTTATTCCATGCCACCTTCAATGACTGCCAACACAGGTATCGATGCGCTTGCTCAAGCCATCGCGGGCATTATTGCTAAATGCAGTACACCCATCGGTGATGCAATCGGGTACGAAGCAATTCGCATGATGACACCGGCACTTGTTGGTGCATACAAAGATGGCAATGACAAAGCTGCTCGTGCAGGGATGGCCGCGGGTTCCATGATGGCTGGTCTCACCATGAACATTTCAGATTGCACAGCAGAACATTCACTTGGTCAAGCAATCGGCGGCCTCAAACATGTTCCACACGGTCTGACCATCGGATTAGTTCTCGTCGAAACCCTTACTCGCGAAGCACGTGTAGTTCCAGCCAAGATGGAGCGTGTAGCTGATGCCATGGGGGCTCCAGAGGATGGAAGCAAGGATGGATCTCGCGCAGTGAAAGCTGTTCGCAAAATCCTTGCTGAACTCAATTTTCCAGTGCTTTCTAGCCTTGGTTTCGTAGAGGCTGACATTGATAATTTGGCCGATATCGCGCTAGAGGATTTCTTTATCACCCAAGCTCCAACCCCATGGAGCAAGGCAGAAGTAGTGGAGGCGTTTATGTCGGCGCTCGCACTTGAGAGCCGGTCTGCATAACACCGATCAGATCAATCGAGACACGGGGAGCGATATGACAGAGTCACCATTTCTGTATATGAAAGCGAACACCAAAACGGTGTTGTGGAATGACTCAGCCGATCCCAAGGAACTCAAAGATGCTTTGACCTGGGGAATTGTTGGCGCAACCTGTAACCCCGTCATTGCCCTCTCTGCAATCAAGGCTGAAAAAGAGCATTGGGTGTCGCGTATAAAGGATTATGCCAAGGCACATCCAACAGCGACTGACGACCAAATCGGTTGGGCCATGGTGAAGGAACTTTCGATTAACGCAGCAAAATTGCTGGAACCAGAATTTGAGAAATACAACGGACGCAACGGCCGGCTTTCGATTCAGACAGATCCTCGCAATTTCCGTGATGCCAAGGCGCTGGCAGATCAAGCAGTTGAATTTTCTACTCTTGCAAAAAACATGATTGTAAAGATTCCAGTAACTTCCGAGGCTATATCTGCGTTCGAAGAAGCTACATATCGCGGCGTAAGTATCAATGCCACAGTTTCCTTTTCTGTTGCACAAACGATCGCGGTTGCTGAAGCGGTAGAACGTGGACTAAAACGTCGCGAAGCAGAAGGACTCGATATTTCTACGATGGGCCCCGTTTGCACAATCATGGTGGGGCGTGTTGATGATTGGGTGAAAGTTTCTGCGGAAAAATCTGGTGTTTCAATCGATCCAGGAGTTATGGAATGGGCTGGTGTTGCAGTATTTAAGAACGCCCACAAAATTTATCAAGAGCGCGGATACCGTACCCGTTTACTTTCTGCGGCATTTCGCAATCACATGCACTGGAGTGAAATAATTGGAGGCGATTGTGTAATTTCACCGCCTTACGGGTGGCAAGTTCGAATTAATAATTCAGGGATCAGACCAAACCTCAACAGCATCGAAGAACCGGTGGAATCGCGCATTCTTGATCCGATGCTAGAGAAACTGCCCGAGTTTCGGAAAATGTACGAACCCGATGGGCTACCAATTGAGGAATTCACGAAATTAGGGGCAACACTCCGCACCTTGCGTGGCTTCTTGCAATCAGTGAACGATCTCGAAGCGCTCGTGCGCGATGTCACCGTTCCAAATCCAGATAAGTGAGAGTTATTTCTCATAGCGAGTAAGTAAAATGCCTCAGTAAGATTCACGTAATAGATAGGAATCACGAGAAAAACAGGGGACGCGATGGCTACATTTCGGATTGCAATTGTCGGAGCAGGTCCAGCCGGATATTTTGCGGCACAGGCGTTGCAAAATAGTGCCACGGAAGATCTTGTATTCGCGATAGATATGTTTGAACGTCTTCCAACTCCTTGGGGACTTGTTCGAAGTGGCGTTGCTCCCGACCATCCAAAAATTAAAACCGTTGCGAAGGTGTTTGAAAAGATTGCCACCGCTGGTAATTTTCGATTCTTCGGAAACGTTGAACTAGGTAGCGACATCACTGCCGAACAATTGCAGTCCCACTATGACGCAGTAGTTATTTCAACAGGCTCAGCCTTGGGCAGAAAACTTGGGATTCCGGGTGAAGACCTGCCAGGCTCCTTGTCGGCGGCTGATTTTGTCCCTTGGTATAACGCTCATCCTGACTTTGCAGACCTAGAAGTTCCCCTTAATTGTGAGACCGCAGTGGTTATTGGGGCCGGAAACGTGGCAATGGATGTTGCACGCATGATGGCACTTGAACCATCCGAACTCGATTCTACAGATACCGCAGACCATGCAATCGCTGCCCTTCGGAAAAGTTCAGTGCGTGATGTTTACTTGTGCGCACGCCGAGGACCAGAACATGCTGCATTTACATCGCCAGAACTGCGTGAACTTCCTAAGTTAGAACACACCACCATCCTGATTAACAAGGAGTCAGTTCTCACAGCGCAGGCGCGCGTTGGTGAAAGCGCCGAAAAAGATGTTCGCAGCAACCTGGAAGCAATGGTGTTAATCGCTGACCTTGAGCCGACTCATCACGAACGCACTATGCATCTTGAATTCTTTTTGGCACCACTTGAAATACGCGGCGCTGATCGTGTGGAAGAAATAGTTTTCGGTGTCAACACAATAGTGAATGGCGAGATTGTTGCGACAGGGGAAACACGCACCATCGCGTGTGGGCTTGTAATTTCAGCTATCGGCTACCAAGCAGAATCTATAGACGGTGTTCCCTATAAGTCCGGGAAGATTGCAAATACTGAAGGACGCATCGAAGGTACAAATATGTACACGGTTGGATGGGCAAAGCGCGGACCATCTGGTGTCATCGGTACAAACAAAAGCGATGCTAGTGAAGTTATGAAGTTACTTGTGGCAGATCTTCCTGCAGTTCCAAAAGATGCTGCAGATACTGCCCAATTACCGAGTGATCACCGCATTGTGACGCAGACCGATTGGGAAAAGATAAATGCGGCTGAGGTTGCAAGCGGGGAAGCGCTTGGGAAACCAAGAGTTAAAGCGGCAACGCGAAAAGAGTTATTCGATCTCGCTGGTCTTTGATTTCTTTGGAGTTTGTTTGTGTAACTGCCTCCAGAGATAAATCAAAATAAGATTAAGAACAACTCCTACAGCGATCTCAAAAGGAAATTTCATTGAGGGTGCGAAACAACCAACCCAACGGAAACAATATTTCAATGAGTGATTTGCGCGCTCATGTAAGTTGCGAATAACAACGTAAATAAAACTTCCATCAATAACCAACCACAAGAAAACTGTGAAACGAATTGCGTAGTGGTGTTTTTCTGGTGTGTTCTCTGTCTCCATGGGGTAAAGGTAAGTGCTAACCCCCAAGTAAGTAAAAGTAATTGCCTCCAAACATTCAACCTTAACTTGAGACTTTTCTCATTACACCGCTGTAATTCACGCGTGTATGGGTAGGTGATCCAGCCGGGTGACTAGACCGGGTGATTAATCGGGGTACCACCACCCCCTGTTTTTGATTGCCCTCGGGGACTACCACTCGGTACTTTTCACCCCTGCCGAGCGACCGCTCGAGCAGTAAGCACTTACTCGACATATATGACGCGTGGATCACACCACGCCGCATTAAATCGAGGAAATTATACGAAATATCTCGTGAGGGATATTCCGCGAACTAGAGGGTGAAAGGTGGGGGTGAGCATGAAGGGTGGTCTATTAGAGCCTAAAACTGCTAAGGCGATCCCTACAAATGAACCCGCAGGAAGCAAGAAAAATAACGAAATCCAGGAAACAGTTTCACTCAATAATCTCGAAACCGATCTTTCAAACCAAGCACATCACGCGTTGCCAAAGGATGCAGTTCACGAACTCGACTGCCTGGGTCTTCGCTGGGATGGCAACACACTCATTGTTGGCGCTCCTGAAGAATCATGGCCAGCTGTTGAAAAGCTCGCAGTATCACTCAATATTAAAATTAAATTGGTTGCTGCCACCGCTGCCGAAATTCGCGAAGCAGTTTCACTTACAGAAACAATAGACAACACAAAAGATGCATCGATAAATCTTCCAGCAACCGAAGCTGGCGAAGCACCTATTTCACATTTAGTACAACAGATTTTGGATCGCGCAGTACTAGAACGCGCAAGCGACTTGCACTTTGAAACATACAAAGACAAAGCAGTTGTTCGTGTTCGTATTGATGGGCGTCTTCGTACACTTGCAGAACTTCCAGCACGTTTGGCTCCTGGTATCAGCAGTCGAATTAAAGTTCTTGCACAAATGAATATTGTTGAACGTCGTCGCCCACAAGATGGACAGTTCACAACAACTGTTGGCGATCGCCAAATTGATATTCGGGTTGCATCTGTCGCAACGGTCTTCGGCGAAAAACTTGTTCTTCGCTTACTCGATGGTCGTCGTCCAAGTGTTGACTTGGAATCACTCGGCATGGGCAAAGTTCAATTAGATGCATTCACAAAGATGATTAGCGCAAACAATGGTTTGGTTCTCGTCGCTGGACCTACAGGTAGCGGAAAAACAACAACGCTTCACAGTGCACTTCGCGCAGTTGCAGTTTCTTACAAGAACGTCGTCACAATCGAAGATCCTGTTGAGTACGTTGTTCCTGGCATCACTCAGATCCCAGTACTAGAATCCAATAATTCTGGTTTCGCTGTTCAACTTCGCGCCGTATTGCGTCAAGACCCAGACATCATCCTTGTTGGCGAAACTCGCGATGCCGAGACCGCTCGTATCTCTGTACAGGCCGCACTTACGGGCCACATGGTTTTCACTTCGATCCACGCAACAGATTCTGTAGGCGCGCTTTATCGCTTGCTCCAGATGGATATCGAACCTCACCTAGTTGCATCATCAGTGCGCGGAGTTGTTTCACAGCGTTTGATCCGCAAGAACTGCCGTTTCTGCGTTGCGCCGTATAAGCCATCGGCGCAAGAGCTTGTCACCCTCGAGTTCTACGGTTTCGAAGCCAAGACGCTTAACCGGGGCGTTGGTTGCACACTGTGCGGTGGAAGTGGATATCGCGATCGCATCGCTGCTTACCAAATTTTGCCTATTACTGAGTCAATGACCGAGCTCATCGTTTCTCGACCAGACCCACATATTTTCCGCCGTCACGCCATGGAAGCTGGCATGACAACTATGGATCACGAAGCAATCCGATTGGCATCTGAGGGAATCACAACTCTCGAAGAAGCCCTTACGTTAATGGTGAGCAATGACTGAAGCATTTGATACAGACGTTCGGTACAACGCCTTGAATGAAGGAACAGTGGTAGTTGATGAAACCATCGCTTCTGCCTTCGCGCTTAAGTCTGCGACCAAGAAATCCAAGTTCTCAATGCCTGCCAAGAAGGTTAAGGCGAAGACTCAGAACACTTATAAGTACTCCGGTATTGACGCAACTGGTGCGAAGAAGTCCGGCAAGATGAAAGCAACAGCGCACAGCGATGTGCAGTTCAAGTTGCAAGAAGAAGGCCTGACAGACCTGCAGATTCGCTTGGGTCAAGCCTGGTATGAAATGGAATTTGGAAAGACTGTTCCTGGGGATGTTCTCCTTCAGGTAACACGTCAACTTGCATCATTCTCCGATGCTGGAATCTCAGCAGCACGCGGTCTCTCAATCCTTGCTGGCACAACAGAGCACAAGAAGATGCGCGCAATTCTTGAAGAGCTTGTTGTTGAAATCGAAGGCGGCTCTACTCTCAGTGAGTCTGTTGCTCGCCACCCACATGTTTTCCCTACTTATTACCCAACAATTCTTAGTGCAGCAGAGCGCAGCGGAGATCTTCCTGGCGCCCTTCGCACGCTCAACCTTTACTTAGAGCGCGATTTACGTTCAAAGCGCGCCGTACGTTCGGCAATGACTTATCCAATTGTTTTGATTGCTCTGACATTCGTTGCTGTAACAGTTCTTTCAACTTTCGTACTTCCTAAGTTCGAGTCCTTCTTCTCATCCCTTGATGTGAAGTTGCCGCTCACCACCCGAATGCTTCTTTCGACCACACGTTTCGTCGGCAGTTTCTGGTGGGCAATCGGTCTCGGAATTGCAGCATTCTTCACAACCCTTGTTGTTATGTATCGCAGCCCAAAGGGTCGCTACCTACTTGATCGCGCGCTAATTTCCATGCCAGTCTTTGGCAGCCTTGTGCGCTTGGTTGCGTTAGAGCGTTTCTGCCGTGTTCTTTCCACACTTGTTAAGACCAATGTGCCGTTGCCAGAAGCCCTTGACCTTGCTGGTAAGTCAACAGCAAACAAGGTCTACGAGCGCACCATCGCAGAAGCTCGTGAACGAGTTCTTGCCGGTGAAGGACTTGCCGGTCCATTAAGTGAGTCAAAGATTTTCCCAGCCGCCGCAATTCAAATCCTGCGAGTTGGTGAAGAGTCCGGAGAACTTGAGTCACAACTAACACAAGCCGCCAGTTACTACGCGGATGAACTCGATCACCGTATGAAGAACTTCACCGCCCTTATCGAGCCAGTAACCCTTTTGCTTCTTGGTGGCGGAGTCGGTTTCGTTGCAGTTGCCCTTGTTTCAGCTATGTACGGAATTTACAGCGGGGTCAAGGCGTGATTCAAAAAGACCGCGGAGACTCACTCGTAGAAGTCATCATCGCCACTGTAATCATGGCGCTGCTTGGCTCTGCGATTGTCGGAACGATTGCGATGGCGCAACCGCTTTCCGAACGGTTTAACCAAACCGGTGTTGCCTTGACCAAATTGAGCGCTGCTGCCCAGCAGATTCAATTGGCCACCTTTAAAGATTGCACCGCTGCAAATACACCTTCTTATGCATTTACCGCAGGAGCGACTCCAGCAGCGACAGGAACAACAATCGCCAACGGAGATCTTCCACTGGCTCAAATCGGTGCGACCTATAGCGCCCAACTAGTAGGTCCTGCAGGATGGAACAACTGGAGCGTGCTACCTGCATTGCCAACAGGTTTATCGCTGAATTCATCTACTGGACTTATCACTGGGACTCCATCTCAGGAGATCACAAAGGGCTACAAGTTCACGGTTTCTAACGCTGACGCTAGCCAAAGTGTTTCGAGATCGATCAATCTCAGCACTATCACTGCAGCAATCAACGTTCCAAACGTCACCGGCACGGGCGCATCCACAACAACCGTGTGGACCCCATGCACTGATCTGCGCACAAACGGTGATCCACTGGGTCTGCTTGTCGCCACTACACAACAAATCACTTTGACGACCACCGTGGGGACTCTGCAAAAGACCCTGACAGTTATGAAGTCATCATGATGCAAAAAATTAGAAAATATTTGTCCAGTGATGACGCTGGTCTGACACTCCTTGAGGTAATCATCGCCATGGTTATCACTGGCTTCCTCGCCATTGGACTTACTCGCATTACAGGCATGAGCATGTCGGCAATGGCATATACCCAAGCGACCACGATTCAGGGCTCAAATTCGGCTTCACTCAATGCCATCTTTAACAATGACCTCACACAGAGCAATGGAGTGATTGTTCCATCTGCGAACTTCGTTAACTCCAATGTCTGCATGACTTTGAGTAACACATTGGTGAAACCAGTACTGACCTTGAGTACCCAATCAAATATCTTGCCAACAAATGCAAGCTGGGATTCAACGAAGGCGACAGCAACTTTTACTTATAACGGCCCTCAAGTTGCACTCACAGTGGGGCAACTTGTCGATATCGCAGGGATGACAAATACTCTTCTCAATTCGAATGGTTTAATCCTTCTCTCCTCAACTTCTCAATCTTTCACAGTCCAGTATCCAGCTGCTACAGCAGCACTGCTTGGCTCAGGAAACGAAGCAGAGACTTCAGCGGCAGCTGCAGTTGTATACAAATGGGTTGGGTATGAAATTCATGCAAACGCCGCTACTGGCACAAGTGATTTGTGGCGCGTGCAGTGCGCCGCCCGAGGCGCAGCACCGGATGCAAATGCTCAGATTTTGCGCACAGGTTTTGATCCGAACATCGATTGGACCAACGCAGTTCAGTGCACCTCCTCAGCAATGGTTACATCAACCTGCACCACAGACGCTCTGCTCAATGCAACAAACGGTAACGCGGTACCAGCGATTACTTTCACTATCCCAGCAACCGTTCCATCTACGTCACCTCTGTACCAACAAAATTCGCCCGTTTATCCCCAAGAAGTACTACTAGCAGCTAGGAGCTTGTCATGAATCCAATTATGAAAAAAGATCGCGGTGCCGCACTTGGCCTCGTCCTCATTTTCATTACGATTTTAGGAGTATGGATCGGCGCGATCCTTCTCGTTACTCAGGTCACGACCTCAGGTAACGCTGTCCTAGCCAAGCAGTCTGCTCAGTCATCGGACGTAGCTAAGGCAACCGCCGCAGCCATCGCGCAACTCAAGCACGATCTCAGTGCTGGCTTGCCCGCTGCTGGAGTGCAGACAAACTGCAACCTTCCAACTACATCAGTCACAACGGTGACTGTGACATGTACTCCAATCGCCGTAACAAACGGAGCGACACCTGGTGCTGTTATCACTACAGCAACAACGGGTACTACCCCTGGCGTTGACTTCGGTACCCAGATCACTGGCCCATTCACTTTTGATAACACCGTACAAACATTGAGCTCTTCGTTGATTGTGGATCCAGCGGCAAGCCTTAACCAGGCTGGTTGTAATCCAAACTGTTCAACAGCTGGCTCGGTTACACCAAGTGCGCCAGCGCTAACTGGTGTTGTCGGAACCCCGTACGTTTCATCCATCAGTGTTACTGGCGGAACCGCCCCCTACGCCTTCACTAAGTCAGGCTCGCTACCAGGGGGTCTTACTTTGAACGCGACAACAGGTGCGATCACGGGTACTCCAACAACAGCTGGGTCATTCACTTTAACGGTTATAGTTACTGATAACGACCTACTTACTGGTTCTACCACCTTCACTATTGTCGTGACAGCTCCAACTGCTGCAGATGTTGTTACGGTCACTAAGCCATCAGAACTTTCAACTATTGGCCAGTGCTACTCAAGCAAGGTTTCAGCCTCTGGTGGAGTTGCTCCATACACCTTCTCAATTACCTCGGGATCCCTTCCTTCTGGATTAACCATGTCGTCATCGGGTCAAATTAGTGGAACTCCTTCGGGCGCGGGCACCAGCGTCACAGTGAGTGCAAGAGATGCGAACGGAGTCACCGGAACTGCGACATTTAACATTGCAGTTGCCGCGGCAACGCAAACCCTTTCGCTAACCACTCCTACAAAGGGTCTCGATGCAATCGTGAACCAACCTTATTCACTTAACGTAAGCGCAATAGGTGGAGTTGGAAGCCTAACTTTCAGCGCAGATAACTTGCCTGCTGGTCTCACAATGAGCAGTGGTGGATGGATTCACGGAACTCCAACTGTTACGACTAACGCAACAACAATTGCGATTCACGTATCAGACTCCGGAACGCCGGTTGCTACACGTGATGCAAGCTTTGTTTTCACAAGTTCTGCTCCTTCTTGGACAGATGGTTTGTCGCTAACCGCGAGCGTTCTTAAAGTTAAGGCAAATACTAACTTCTCACTTGTACTCCCACTTATTAGTGGATGGGGCACAAACACATTCACCGCAACTAGCTCAAAGCCAAGCTGGGCAAAATTGGATGCATCAACAGGTGTTATTAGCTACTCGCCTACTTCTTCAGTTTCTTCGACTGGAACATATTCCTTCAATGTCACCGTAACTGACGATAAGGGAATGCAAGCCACTGCAAGTGCCACAATCACTGTTACTTCAAGTGGAACTTCAAGCAACTTAGCTTTGTCGCAACCAAGCACAACCACAGGCATGGTCGGTGAATGGTTCCAGGCAGGCTATGGAATTACAGGTGGAACCACAGTTTCCTCATTCGTAGTTTCTTCAGGCTCCTTGCCTTCAGGGTTGAATTTGAATAAAACCACGGGTGTTATTAACGGCGTTCCAACTTCGAGTGGAACTTTCAATACGACGATCAAAGTTACCGATTCAATGTATCCACCAAGCACATCGAGCAAGTCGTTCTCTTTCACGATCAGCGCAGCAGCATCATCACTTGCAATCTCAACGCCAACATCCGGAATTTCCGGTAATGCCGGTCAGTACTTCCAGAGTGAAACAGCAAGCTTGGGCGGAACGGGAACGCTTACCTATTCATTAGGCAGCGGCTCCCTACCTTCATCGCTCACTGTCGACCCTTCAACGGGTTCGATATCAGGAACTCCAGCACTATCGGCTTCAACCAACACGTACACCGGCTTAACGTTGCGTGTTACTGATGGAACCACTACTCGTACTACTTCAAGCTTCACAATCTCAATTGTTGGCGTGACAAGCACACTTGCCATCGTGACTCCAGTAGATGGTCTATCAGGCACCGCCGGCAGGGCCTACCAGCTAGGAATTGCGTCCACCGGAGGTTCTTGTAGTTCGAAGTCTTACACTTTGACCGCAGGAACACTTCCAGCAGGTGTAACTCTTTCAAGTTCCTCAGGAACGATTTCAGGAACTTTAACGTCAATGACGAATGCGACCTACGTGGGCTTAGTTGTGAAAGTAACGGATTCATCGGTTTCGCCTTCAGCTACAGCTTCAACAAGCCCATTCACAATTACAGTGACATTTAATAACAACTTAACAATTACGAGTCCGCCAGCTGCTGCACTCAAGGCATCTACATTACGGTCATACCAACTTGGATCTACAACAAGTGGTGGCGTGGGCTCAACAAGAATCTTCACTTACTCATACACAAGAACGATTCCTGGTCTAGGTGATTCAACATCTGGAGTGCTCTCTGGTACACCTACCGCTACAGGTACATATGACGTAACGGAAACTGTTGATGATACCTACTCAAAAGCTACTACCAGTTATCAGATCGTGATTACTGCCGGAACTGTGGCACCAAAAATCGATCACTGCTACCAAGAAGATAGCAAGTGCACCACAGATGATGAAGCTTTCGAGTATTCGCACTCTAGTCAACATGAGGATTTCTATTGCGGTAGTGACGGAGATGTCCACGGAACTCTTCATGGTGGGGACTACAACCAGACAGATGTCGACGCCCTTAACCGCGTAATGACGCCTACTGCCGCCGATATCACAAAGGATCTGTACATGATTCCTAAGTGGAGCAACAGCCAAGGTTCTTACAGCACAAGCTCATATAGCACGTGCCATATCAAGAATCACCATGAGCACATCGACATGGAGGATGGAGAAATTC
>Ga0194038_1000398_pt1 | contig 19116 bp, 16 predicted proteins | sample JunL226m_MetaG_FD_148630 | JGI IMG/M metagenome (GOLD analysis project Ga0194038, IMG submission 148630) | Anoxic zone freshwater microbial communities from boreal shield lake in IISD Experimental Lakes Area, Ontario, Canada - Jun2016-L227-6m | ecosystem: Environmental > Aquatic > Freshwater >... | reverse complement strand
ACTCACCTGTATGGCCGGCCACTCGAAATGGGCCAATATTCAGCACCGCAAAGGTCGTCAAGACGAAAAACGCGGCAAGATTTGGACCAAACTCATTAAAGAAATTACTGTCGCTGCCAAATTAGGTGGCGGTGATATTGCTACCAATCCCCGTTTGCGTTTGGCGATTGATAAGGCCAAAGATTCAAATATGCCGAACGACAACGTGCAAAGAGCCATCCAACGCGGCACGGGTTCACTCGAAGGTGTGAACTACGAAGAAATTCGTTATGAGGGCTACGGTATTAATGGTGCCGCGATTATTGTGGATTGTTTAACTGATAATCGCACTCGTACGGTCGCAGAAGTTCGTCATGCCTTTAATAAAAATGGTGGCAATATGGGGGCCGAAGGATCCGTAGCATTTCTGTTTAAGCACTGCGGACAAATGTTGTTTGCCCCTGGCACTAGCGAAGATCAACTCATGGAAGTTGCTCTCGATGCTGGCGCTGATGATGTGATCACACATGATGACGGATCTTTCGAAGTGCTTACTCCCGTTCCCGATTTTGGCAAAGTGCAAGATGCGATTGCTAAAGCGGGTCTGAAGTCTGAATTAGCTACTGTAGCAATGCGTCCAGAGACGGAGATTGCTCTAGAAGGCGATCAGGCAGAAAGCATGCAAAAGCTATTAGATGCTCTTGAAAATCTGGATGATGTTCAAGAAGTCTTCACGAACGCAGCTCTTTGAACCAAAATCCTCTCATACTCATTTTTCTAATCATCATTTAATACACAGCTAACTATGAAAATTCTCCTCATTGGATCTGGTGGACGTGAACATGCCTTAGCTTGGAAACTTGCGCAGTCGCCCCAAGTTCAAACTGTCTATGTAGCCCCCGGTAATGGTGGCACTGCTACCGCCAAGCAAACTACCGCCGGGATTGAGAATCTTCCCATTACTGACTTACAAGAATTGGCTGATTTTGCTAAACGTGAAAAGATTCATCTCACCGTAGTTGGACCAGAAGCACCTTTAGCAGCAGGTATCGTGGACGTCTTTCGTAATCAGGGTTTACGTATTTTTGGCCCGACACAACTGGCAGCCCAATTGGAATCCTCTAAAGATTTTTCCAAAGCATTTATGAAGCGCCATGGTATTCCGACTGCCGATTATCAAACATTTAGTAGTGCTGTTGAAGCTCATGCTTACATTGATGCTAAAGGTGCGCCAATTGTGGTAAAGGCGGATGGCCTGGCTGCTGGCAAAGGTGTCGTTGTTGCCATGAGCTTAGATGAAGCTCATGCTGCAGTCGATATGATGCTTGCTGATAACAAATTAGGTAATGCTGGAGCACGTGTTGTGATTGAAGAATTCTTGACTGGCGAAGAGGCTAGTTTTATTGTGCTTGTTGATGGTAAGAATGTTCTTGCTTTAGCAACCAGCCAAGATCACAAACGCTTACTTGATGCTGACCAAGGTCCTAATACTGGAGGCATGGGTGCTTACTCTCCTGCCCCAGTAGTTACTCCAGAGATTCATGCGCGCGCTTTGCGTGAAGTCATCATGCCAACGGTAAAGGGTATGGAATCTGATGGAATTCCGTATACAGGATTCTTGTATGCTGGCTTGATGATTAGTCCAGATGGCGTGATCAAAACTTTAGAGTTCAACTGCCGTATGGGTGACCCAGAAACACAACCGATCATGGCTCGTCTACGCAGTGACTTAGTCAATGCTTTAGATCATGCAGTCGATGGTAAGTTAAATGAAGTGGATCTGGAATGGGATCGGCGCACTGCCTTAGGTGTAGTGCTTGCAGCACATAACTATCCAGACACTCCACGCAATGGCGATGTGATTACCGGCATTCCAGGTGATACTGAAGATCAAATTACTTTCCACGCAGGCACTAAGCTGCAAGATGGTAAAGTGGTGACTTCCGGCGGTCGCGTGATGTGTGTTGTAGGCCTTGCAGATAGCGTTCGTGGAGCCCAACAAAAAGCGTATGAAGCAATTAATCAGATTCAGTTTGATGGCATGCAATATCGCAAAGATATTGGTTATCGTGCAATCAAGTAATGAGTTAGCCTAAATTGAAAACACTAGAAACCCAAATAGATATTACAGCCCTGAGAGACTATTTTCTGGGGCTGCAAGATCGCATTACTAGCGCGATGAGTGCTCTCGATGGTAAAGCCTTTACTGCTGATGAATGGCACAAGCCTGAAGACAGCAAACTCAAGGGCTATGGTCGTACCTGTACTTTGGATGGCGGTAATATTTTAGAAAAAGGCGGCGTTGGCTTCTCACACGTGCGTGGCGATCAAATGCCGCCCTCTGCCTCCCATCATCGACCTGAGGTTGCTGGCCGAAGCTTTGAGGCTATGGGTATGTCCTTGGTATTTCATCCACATAACCCTAAAGTTCCTACCACCCATATGAACGTACGCTGCTTTATTGCACAAGCGGAGAATAAAGATCCGGTATGGTGGTTTGGTGGCGGCTTTGATTTAACTCCCTACTACGGTGTTGATGAAGATTGCAAACACTTTCATCAAACTGCTAAAGATGCTCTAGATCCCTTTGGTGAAGAGCTCTATCCTCGCTTTAAGAAATGGTGTGATGAATATTTTTATTTGAAGCATCGCGAAGAGCCCCGTGGTATCGGCGGAGTATTCTTTGATGACTTTAATGAACTGGGCTTTGAAAAGAGTTTTGCGATGACCCGAGCAATAGGCGACTCCTTTATTAATGCTTATTTACCCATCGTAGAACGACGCTATCAAGATTCTTTTACTCCCGCAGAAAAGTCATTCCAGGAATACCGTCGTGGCCGCTATGTCGAATACAACCTGATATTCGATCGCGGCACTATTTTTGGACTTCACTCTGGTGGGCGGACAGAATCTATTTTGATGTCGATGCCGCCAGTAGTTCAATGGTGGTACAACTATCAACCCGAGCCTGGCACGCCTGAAGCCAAGCTCTATGACTATTACCTCAAACCACGCGATTGGTTAGCTTGAGCGCTCTGAAGAAAATCGGCATCCTAGGAGGAACTTTTGATCCGCCTCATATCGGTCACTTAAAGCTAGCTAGCCATTTTTCAAAATTATTGCAGTTAGATGAGTTACTACTCGTACCGAGCGGTGAACCTTGGCAAAAAGGCATGGATATCACTCCGGCAAACATTCGTTTGCAGTTAACGGAAGCTGCTGGTATTGATTTAGCTAGGGCATTTTTATATCTGAAGATCCCTACTCAAATTGGGATTGATCATATTGAGATGGATCGCGCAGGACCTAGCTATGCCATTGACACCGTGCAAACTTTACGTGAACGCTTTGGTCCGCAGCCCAGCTTAACTTGGTTAATGGGTGCAGATTCACTGATTCAGTTGCCAACCTGGAACTCTTGGGAAAAGCTTTTGAATTACGCCAACTTTGCGGTTGCCAGTAGACCTCAGCATGATTTACAAAAGGAAATCAGTCCTGCAGTGAGCCAATTATTAGGAAAGCATCAAACTAATGTGCCTAGCACCCTTGAAAATAGCCCTGCTGGCCTCATCTATATAGATGAAAGTTTATCTGTTGACCTCTCTTCAACTGACCTACGCAATCGTCTAAAAACAAGCGCTCGCGGCCAAATTGCCTCTGAGCAAATCCCTTCGCATACCCTACAAATTATTACAAATCTGGGCTTGTATCAGTAATCAAGCTAAGATCACCCTAAATACCTGAAAATATCATTGAGAAACCATGGACTTACGTAAATTACAACGCGTCATCATTGATGCCCTAGAAGATGTTAAAGCGCAGGATATTCGCGTCTATGACACCACCAAACTGAGCGAACTATTTGATCGCGTCATCATTGCCACTGGCTCAAGCAATCGTCAAACTCGATCGTTGGCGATGTCAGTCAAAGAAGATGTCAATGCTAAAGGTGGTGAAGTCATCTCCATCGAAGGATTAGAAACTGGCGAATGGGTCTTGGTAGATTGCGGTGATATCGTTGTCCATATCTTGCAACCCATGTTGCGCTCTTACTATCAACTAGAAGGTATGTGGGGTGCAAAACCCGTACGAGTTAAATTGGCTGGCAGCAAAGGACTTGTCAAAGCCAGTGAGTTAGAAGACGATGAATAAGCCGTCTCACTAACTTCTCCGCTGAATTCTCTGCTTGATTCCCAGTTTTAATCATGCGCCTAACTATTATTTCAGTTGGTCACAAAATGCCCGATTGGGTTACAACAGCAACCCATGACTATGTCAAACGGATGCCTGCGGATTGCAGTATTGATATCAAAGAAATCAAACCAGACCTCACCCCAGCAAAAGAAGCAATCAAGATAGCGGCGGCTATTCCCAAAGGATCTAGAGTAATTGCTCTAGATGAACGTGGCAAAGATCAAACCACACAAAACCTCGCCACCCAATTAGCTTCGTGGCGGCAAGAGGGTTTTGAGATCACCTTTTTAATTGGTGGTGCTGATGGCTTAGACCCCAGTCTGAAGGCTAATGCGCAAGCAATGTGGCGTCTTTCTAGCCTAACCTTGCCGCATGCAATGGCAAGAGTGCTACTAGTGGAACAACTCTATCGTGCTTGGACCATATTGCAAGGACACCCATACCATCGTGAGTAATCCTGTGCCTTCCTCTATACATTCCTTTATCTATCTTGCTTCGCAAAGTCCTCGCCGCCAAGAGCTGTTAAAACAAATTGGCGTGCGTTTTGAGATGCTCGCACCATTACCAGACGAAGATAGTGAAAGTATTGAAACTCCTCTGCCTCATGAAAAAGCTTTGACCTATGTTGAGCGTGTCACTTTAGCTAAAAGTGCAGCTGCTTTGGCTCGCTGGCAAAAGAATGGTCTCGCATGGGCGCCTATCTTATGCGCCGACACTACCGTTAGCCTACCCAATAGTGATAATGGCGAAATTTTAGGCAAACCAACAGATGCTGGCGATGCTGCCCGTATTTTGAATATGCTGAGTGGCAAAGTTCACGAAGTTCTTACGGCCGTTGCCATTACTCCTAATCCAAACGAAAAACCACTTTGCCTAGTGCAGGTATCAACAGTTCAATTTGCCCAACTCTCGCAAATGCAGATAGAGGATTACATTGCCAGCGGTGAATCCTTCGGAAAAGCGGGTGCCTATGGCATACAGGGGCTTGGAGGTGCATTTATCCCATCGATTGAAGGCAGTTATAGCGGTATCATGGGCTTACCTGTATTTGAAACGACACAACTTCTAGATCGCGCTCAAGTGATACGCATATGAATGAAGAAATTCTCATTAACATCACCCCGCAAGAAACGCGGGTAGCCTTAATTCAGCAAGGCGCCGTACAAGAATTACAGATTGAGCGTACTCGTCAACGCGGCATTGTTGGCAATATCTACTTAGCTAAAGTTGCTCGCGTTCTACCAGGAATGCAGTCCGCATTTATTGAGGTAGGCCTTGAACGCACTGCCTTTATGCACGTGGCTGACATTACCCAAAATAATCCCCAAGCACAAATTGAAAAATTGCTGTTTGAGGGTCAAACAATTCTGGTGCAAGTATTAAAAGATCCTCTTGGCACTAAAGGCGCTCGCTTAACAACTCAACTGAGTATTGCTGGTCGTAATCTGGTGTATCTGCCTCCAGCAGGCAGTGACCCTGCCACAGAAAAATACATCGGCGTCTCTCAACGCATTGATCAACCAGAAGAGCGTGAAGCAATTAAAGCTCGACTTGCTGGACTCATGGCAGTTGATGAAAAAGGTGGGATTATTGTGCGCACTAGCGCCCAAGATGCTTCTGATACTGAGCTTTTGCATGATATGCATTACCTGCGCACCACCTGGGAAAATATTCGGGAAGCGATGAAGCTCAACGCAGCGCCAAGCCTGCTATATCAGGATCTTAGCCTTGCTGAGCGAGTATTGCGTGATGTGGCGGGCGAGGAAACTACCCAGATTCGGGTGGACTCAGCAGAGAACTTTGAAAAGCTCAAAACATTTACGAATCTGTACATGCCTAATCTATTAGGTAAGCTCACATTGCATCGCGGTGAGCGCGCCCTCTTTGACTTATTCGATGTCGATGCTGAAATCAATAAAGCCTTAGGTCGTAGAGTAGATCTTAAGTCGGGCGGCTATCTGATGATTGACCAAACCGAATCCATGACAACCATTGATGTAAATACTGGTAGCTATGTGGGTGCCCGCAATTTAGATGACACAGTCTTCAAAACGAATCTTGAGGCAGCACAAGCGATTGCTCGTCAGCTGCGTTTACGCAATCTAGGCGGCATCATCATTATTGACTTCATTGATATGCTGGGCAAAGACCATCAAGAATCTGTTCTCTATGAACTCAAACGTAATCTTGAGCGCGACCATGCCCGTACCTCAGTGAGTGAATTTTCTGCTTTAGGCTTAGTGGAAATGACTCGTAAACGTACTCGAGAATCTCTTGCTCACATCACCTGTGAGCCCTGCGCAACGTGTATGGGCAAAGGCGAAATTAAAACTGCTCAAACCATCTGCTATGAAATCTTGCGTGAGATTGTGAGAGAGCATCGTCAATTTAATCCACGTGAATTTAGAATCGTGGCAGCGCCCGATGTAATTGATTTGTTTCTAGAGGAAGAAAATCAATTCTTAGCTCAATTGGGCGACTTCATTGGCAAACCTATCACTTTGCAAGCAGAAGGCAGCTTCCGCCAAGAACAATACGATATCGTTTTAAGCTAGATGCATCTTAGGTGTTTGTGAATTGAATGCGATGCAGGTTTGCATAAAGACCATCTTTCTGAATTAAGTCTTCGTGTGAACCGTTCTCAGCTATTTGACCATTTTCTAAAACGACAATTCGATCTGCATGCTCAATGGTCGAGAGACGATGGGCAATCACTAAGGTAGTTCTTCCTGCCATGAGTTGATCTAAGGCTTCTTGTACTTGACGCTCTGATTCAGAATCTAATGCCGAAGTAGCCTCATCTAGAATCAAGATAGGGGCATTTTTATAGATGGCGCGGGCAATCGCAAGGCGCTGACGTTGCCCACCAGATAAACGATTGCCGTTATCCCCAATCATGGAGTCAATCCCTTCTGGTAGCTCCTGGATCAGGGAATTGAGATGGGCGGCCTCTAAGGCCTCCCTGACTCGACCACGATCAATGCCCTCTTGTCCGACTGCACCGTAGGCTACGTTGGCCGCAATCGTGTCATTGAATAAAATGACATCTTGGCTTACAAAAGCGATCTGCCTTCTCACATCTGAAAGCACAATATCCTCAAGTGGCATGTCGTCCAAGAAAATATGTCCACTCGTAGGCTTAAAAAAGCGCGGCAGTAAATTAATTAAAGTGGATTTGCCACCGCCTGATGGCCCCACAAAAGCAACCACTTCACCGGGTTTAATGGTTAAATCAATCCCCCGCAATGCATCCTGCCGACCAGCATCTTGTTGGTATGAAAATCCAACATCCTCAAAACGAATACCGCCCTTGGCTTTATCCAAGGACTTCATACTGCGTCTACGATCTTCGTCTTCCTCAAAAGGTTGATCCATTAAACCAAAAATCATTTCTGCGGCAGTAAGACCTCTTTGCAAGGGCTGATTGATATCGGCTAAATGTTTTAAAGGAGAAATCACCAGCAGCATGGCGGTAATAAAGGCTGCGAAACCACCAACAGTAGTGCCTTCCGTGGCTGACTGCATTAAGGCAATAACCAAAACGACCGATAAGGCCATAGAAGCAATCAGTTGGGTAATGGGCTGGTTTAAACCGCCAGCGACTGCAGACTTTAAGGCAAATTGACGTAAGCGCTCTGCCTTTTCTAGAAAGCGCTTCATCTCATATTCTTCTGCACCATAAACCTTAACAATCTTGTAACCAGCAGCAGCTTCCTCAACGATGTAGGCCAAATCGCTAGTTAAAGTTTGCTGTTCACGATTTAAAGTTCTTAGGCGACGATTAATTTTGCTCATAATGAGCGCAATAATGGGGAAGATCACTAACACTACCAGTGTGAGTTTCCAGTTCAAATAAATCAGATAACCCATCAAACCAATAACCGTTAATGAATCACGCACTAAGCTAATTAACATACCGCCCATGATGGTGAGCACATTATTCACTTCAAACACCACGGCATTAATTAAATTGGAGGCTGAGTTCTTTTGGAAAAAAGTAGTGCTGGCATGCAACAAGGTTTGAAACATTTGCTCGCGTAGTTTTAGCAAGACAGAGTTAATTACTCTGGTCAGCAAATAGTTCGATAGGAACTGAGCCAGACTTCTTACCAAGGCTAAGCCCACTAGAAAAACGGGTATCTGCCAAAGCTTGCTGTTGAGCTGACCTGTGAAGCCCCGATCAAGCAATGGCTTCATTAAAGCCGGAATGGAGGTCTCAGCTCCTGCCACAAAAGCCATGGCCACCAAAGACCCAATAATCATGGCGGTATGGGGTTTAAGGTAGGTAATTAAGCGATTTAAGGCGGTACGGTCTTGAGCATTCATATAATGAATTATGCCCACCTTATCAGTCATACTCATCACCCGCAATGAAGAGGCCAATTTAGACGATTGTCTGGCCTCGCTGGAAGGCATTGCCCAGCAGATTATTGTGGTCGATACGGCCAGTTCTGACCGCACCCTAGAAATAGCCCAAAACTATGGGGCTATTATTGCCAGCCCGCCTGATTGGCCCGGTTTTGGACCCCAAAAGAACCGTGCCCTAGACTTGGCTACTAGCGAATGGGTACTCTCTTTAGACGCCGACGAAAGACTCACACCTCCCCTTCGAACCGAAATTTTGACCGCTATTACCCATAGCGCTCATGTCGACTGCTTTGCCATTCCAAGACGATCTTGGTATTGCGGGCGCTTTATTCGTCATTCTGGCTGGAGTCCAGATTATGTAGATCGTCTCTTTAAACGAGGCACTGCCCGTTTCTCAGATGATTTAGTGCACGAGAAATTAATTCCGAATGGCCAAGTTGCCAAACTAAAAAATCCCATGTTGCATTACAGCTTCATGAACTACTCACAAGTGTTACAGAAGATCGATCGCTACTCGACTGCATCTGCAGAGCAAGCTTTTGCCAAAGGTAAAACGAGTAATCCTCTGAAAGCGGTTCTTCATGGCTTCTGGGCGTTCTTTCGTACTTATGTTCTGCGTGCAGGATTCTTAGATGGTGCGCAAGGATTTGTTTTAGCCATCTCCAATGGCCAAGGAACTTACTATCGCTATATCAAACTTTGGCATCTTCATCGGGACGCTAGTAAATGATTTCGATTTTGCTGGCCACCTACAACTGGCCACAAGCTCTTAAGTTATGCCTTGAGTCTCTCGCGACACAAACCGATCGCGATTTTGAAATCATCATTGCTGATGACGGCTCCTCCGATAGCACCAAGCAAGTCATTGAACAATTCAAAGGATCATGCCCTGTTGCTATTGAGCATTTATGGCAAGAAGATCAGGGTTTTCGGAAAACATTGATTCTGAATCAAGCGATTGAGGCTGCACATGGCGATTACCTGGTATTTCTAGATGGTGACTGCATTGTGCAACCAGATTTCGTGGCCCGTCATCGCGCATTAGCGCAAAAAGGATGCATGGTCACTGGCAGCCGAGTCATCATGAATGAAAAACTGACTCAAGAACTCATCACTTGGCCTCATTGGGACTTTCAACGCTTTAGTAGCAGCCTCTTAAGTAAACGCCTTAGTGGTGGTATCAATAAATACTGGCCACTGAAGATCAAACTTGGCAATGGTTCGTGGCGAGACTATCAAAAGTTTGTCTGGCGCCGTATTAAAGGTTGCAATATGGCATGCTGGAAATCAGATGCCGAGGCAATTAATGGATTTGATGAAACCATGACAGGCTGGGGTCATGAGGATGCTGATTTTGTATTTCGTTTGCAACGCCACCACATCATTCGCAAATCAGGAGCATGGGCCACTGAAGTGCTACACCTTTTCCATAGAATCAATGACCAAACTAATGCTGCCGAAAATGCCCGCCGCGTGCGGGAAAAAATTCTGGCAAAGGCAATGTAATGAGTCCATCAAATATGCACTCCTTCTCTGACCTTAAGCCCAAAAAAGTACTCTTTATTGCGACTCGTCAAATTGGGGATGTACTCGTTTCTACCCCACTGATTAGCAAAGCTAGAGAGTTATGGCCAGATGCAGAGTTTCACTTCTTGGGCTATCGCGGCAAACTCGATATGCTCTACGGCAATCCTGATATCTCTGAAATCATTGAAAGCTCAGATCGCCCTAGTTTTGGTGAATATCTTTCTCTATTTAATCGATTATTTCAGCGTTATGACTTAGCCATCGTTACCCAACCAAGCGATAGAGCTTACATTTATAGCTTAGTAGCCGCTTTCAAAAGAGTAGGCGTTTTAGGTGGGCATCCTCAGGGCAAGGATGTAGAAGATAAATCCAAGAGAAGTAAAAGTGAAAAGCAAAATGCTTGGAAAAAATTCATCTCTATGCATACTGTGAATGTAGATTACTTTAATCAACATGTCATTGCAGAAAAACTTCGCTTACTTGAAGTCTTTTTCAGAAATCCAGCAGACTTATTTAGTAAGCCGATCACGGTGATCCCACCACAGGCCGAAACACTGACACCAGTCATTACCAATGCACTAGTACAGCCTTATGTAGTCGTGCATCCGGGGCCACTGACTGCATATAAACGCTGGCCTCTGGCACACTGGCAACATCTCATTACCTGGCTGACCCATAAAGGCTTTCAGGTAGTGCTAAGCGCATCTCCCGCTAAACAGGATATGCAACTCAATCACGACATCATCTCCCTCTTAGATAATGAAACTGCTTCAAAAGTGATTAATGCAGCAGGAAAACTGTCGATACCTCAGGCAGGCGCACTATTACGTAGTGCTGCGCTCTACATTGGTGTAGATACCTCAATCACCCATTTAGCTGCCGCCTGCAACACTCCTACAATTGCTTTATTTGGCGCGACCCCCCCAACAAACTTTGGTCCATGGCCTAATGGATTTATTGGTGAGCAGCCTTATCAACTTCGCGCTCGCTCACAAACCGTTGGAAATGTCACTATCTTGCAAGGCCCAGGTGAATGCGTTCCATGCCGTAAAGCAGGATGTCTTGACCGTGCCGATAGTTATAGCGAATGTTTGGATTTATTAGAGCCTGCTCAAGTGATTACAGCAATTGAACAAGTGATCAAACTATCTTAGTGGTACTGAACCTGAACAGGATCTTTTTGTTTAGAAGCTAGGAGTTGATTGAGGCTATGTAAGCAAGCGTCGTCCGGATAAATCCGCAACTCCTCCGGAAATTGCATTAAGCAGGCGCCGCCACTGGTGGTAACAGCGGCCGTCAGCATTAAACCCTTCACCCCATCATTAGAGCCTGGCATTGCTGGCGGAGTAGCCCCCATTTTTGGATCGCGTACCCGATTAGCCATCAAGTAAGGTCCAATTTGACTGCGTAACATCTTGAGATCCATTCCTGAATCAATGCACACATGAACGTTACGGGCAAAACGCATACGAGCACCGGTAATATCCATCACTGCCTCTGAAACAACGCGCATTCCGCCAGAGAATTTATCTGGCGTGACATTCACTTTAGCAACGAGCATCTCATCTTCTTTAAGCCACGAGCGGTTAGGTTCATACACTTCACTGTAAAGAGTGACCTCTACAGCGGCGCTACCATCATCTATCGTTGCAATCATCATACGACCTCGTTGCCCAGTAAGCATTCGGGCCGAGGTGATGATGCCAGCAATCAGTTGATCCTTGCCTTCAGCGAGTTTCTTTAAAGGCTGGCGTATGAAATGCGCAGTCTCTTCACGGTAGGCATCAAACATATGTCCAGTCAAGCAAAGGCCAAGCGCAGTCTTTTCTTCTTGGAGACGTTTTTTCTCAGACCAAACTGGTTCACGTACTAACTCTGGAAGATGACGATCATCCTCCCCAGCAGCCTCAAACAAACTCACCTGATGAATCGAGGCTTCTGCTTGTTCTGCAGCTTCGATTGCTCTCGCTAAAGAAGCTAGTAATGTGGAGCGAATGTCATATAGATTTCCGCCCGCGGGAACTGAATCACGATAAAGACTATCAAATGCACCAGCACGCATCAGCGCTTCAATAGCACGGCGGTTCACTTGCCTTCGATCGACCCTTGCACAAAAATCAAACAGGTCTTTAAATGGACCCCCGGTTTCACGCGCTTTCACAATAGCCTCAATCGCTGCTTCACCCGTTCCTCGAACAGCTCCTAAGCCATAACGAATATTACTAATCAATGAATCAGGTGCGGCATCAGGGGCACGTAAGGGAGTGAAGTCATACACACCCGTATTGATATCTGGCGAGAACACCCGAATCTGATTTGCTAAGCAATCGTCATACAGAATTTTCACCTTATCGGTGTCATCCATCGCAAGTGATAAGTTGGCTGCCATAAATTCTGCTGGATAGTAGGCTTTGAGCCAAGCAGTTTGATAGGCTAAGAGCGCATAAGCAGCGGCGTGAGACTTATTAAATCCATAACCTGCAAAACGCTCCATTAAGTCATAGATCTCGTTTGCCTTGCCTTCACTAATGCCACCTGCTTTTGCACCATCACTAAAGATTTTGCGATGCTGGGCCATTTCTTCTGGCTTTTTCTTGCCCATCGCACGACGCAACATATCAGCGCCACCTAATGAGTAGCCACCAATCATTTGTGCCATTTGCATCACCTGCTCTTGGTAGACCATGATGCCGTAGGTCTCCCGGAGAACGGACTCAATCCGCGGATCTGGATACTCAACTTTTTGGCGACCATGCTTGCGCTCAATAAAGTCTGGAATTAGATCCATTGGGCCTGGACGATATAAAGCGACGAGCGCAATGATGTCTTCAAAGCGGTCAGGTTTCGCATCACGTAGCATGCCTTGCATACCGCGGCTCTCAAGCTGGAATACAGCAACGGTATTGGCTTTCTTGAGAAGATCAAACGCTTTTTCATCATCGAGCAAAATATCGCTGATACTCCAATCCTGACGATCAGTATGGAGCGCTTTAATCCAACGTTCTGCTGCAGCCAAAATAGTAAGCGTAGTCAATCCCAAGAAGTCGAACTTGACTAAGCCAATCGCTTCTACGTCATCCTTATCAAACTGACTAATGACAGAGCTGCTGTCTTGATCTTTACTTTCCTGTGTGTAGAGTGGGCAGAAATCCGTTAAGCGTCCAGGGGCAATTAAGACACCACCAGCATGCATACCCACATTACGAGTCATGCCCTCTAATTGCTGTGCAAGAGAGAGAAGTTGACGAACTTCATCCTCATTCTTCTCGCGTTCAGCCAATTGCTTCTCTTCTTTCTTCGCCATTTCAATCGTCATATATTGACCTGGCTTATTTGGAACGAGTTTGGCAATACCATCAACAAAGTTATAGCCCTGCTCCAGTACGCGCCCCACGTCTCGAATTGCAGCTCGTGCTGCCATCGTTCCAAAGGTAGCGATTTGACTTACCGCATCCTTACCGTACTTGTCTTTAACGTACTGAATCACACGGTCACGACCGTGTTGGCAAAAATCGATATCAAAGTCAGGCATTGATACCCGCTCTGGATTTAAGAAGCGCTCAAAGAGCAGGTTGTAGCGAAGTGGATCAAGGTCCGTAATGCCTAAGGAGTAAGCCACGAGCGAGCCAGCCCCAGATCCACGACCAGGACCTACCGGCACGCCATTATTTTTTGCCCAGTTAATAAAGTCCGCCACGATGAGGAAGTAGCCCGGAAATCCCATTTGAGAAATCGTCTTGACTTCGAACACTAAACGCTCGTGATAACGCGACGCTTCCTTTGCGCGTTGTTCTGTATCTGGAAAATTACGCTCCATATGTCGCTCTAAACCAATCTCAGAAAGTGCTAAGAGATATTCATCAAGAGTAATTCCCGGGGGCGTCGGAAAATCTGGCAAACGGGGTTGGCCAAGCACTAGCGATAAATTGCAACGCTTGGCAATTTCAACTGAGTTCGCTAAGGCGGCAGGCAAATCTGCAAAACGCTTTTCCATCTCTGCTTGCGTTAAGAAAGATTGCTCGTCATTAAATTTCTTTGAACGTCGAGGGTTACCTAATAATTCACCTTCAGCAATACAAACCCGTGCCTCATGGGCTATGAAATCACTCTTTTTCATAAACTGCACTGGGTGGGTTGCCACTACTGGCAAATTGAGCTCGGCAGCCAAATGGCATGACAGTTGGAGCTGCTTCTCATCCTGCTGATGTCCGCCCCGTTGTACCTCAATATAGAAAGATTTAGGGAAGAGCTTGTCATAACGTTTTGCAATATTCTTGGCTTGATCTTCTTGGCCCGCCAATAAAGCGCTACCAACTTCACCCTGACGCGCTCCTGATAGCGCAATCAATCCAAAGCTCAGAGTTCTTTTGGCTTTCTTATCTTCAGCTTTAGAAGCAGGCTCACTAAACCATGCAGGGTCAACTTCAGCGCGGCCACGCGATTGATTTTCTAAAGAGGCTCTACTTAGTAACTCACATAAATTGAGATAACCAGAATGGTTTTGCACTAAGAGCAATAAACGATATGGTTGATCCGGATCCTGTGGATTGCTCACCCAAACATCAGCACCAGTAATTGGTTTGATACCACCAGCACGAGCTGCTGTATAAAAACGCACTAATCCAAATAAATTACTCAGATCGGTAAGGGCTAAGGCACCCATTTCATCTTTGACTGCAGCAGCAACTGCATCGTCAATACGAACGATTCCATCCGTAATCGAAAACTCGGAATGAAGGCGAAGATGTACAAAACGGGGTGAAGCCATGAGATGATTTTAGCTGTGTCTACTCTGAAAAATCCTTCATCCCCAGCCGACGGCTACCGCGGGCGATTTGCCCCCTCGCCTACTGGTCCGCTCCATGCGGGATCCTTGCTTGCTGCCCTAGGAAGCTGGCTAGATGCTCGTAAAAATGGGGGTCAATGGCTACTCAGAATTGAGGATTTAGATGGTCCTAGATGCATTCCTGGGGCAGAGGAGCTAATCCAAGCCCAACTGCTTGCCTGTGGCCTTTCTTGGGACGAGGAGCTTAGCTATCAGTCAGATCGCCAAGCACTCTACCAGCAGGCCTTGGGGCGTCTATATCAGCTCAAATTGCTTTACCCCTGCACCTGCTCCCGCCAGACTATTGCAGATGCCCTAGCGAAATTGGGCGTTCTTACGCCCCGCAATCAGGAAATGGTCTACCCAGGGTCTTGTAGACCAAATCCGCTAGAGATGTATGCAGCAGAATTACTCAATAAGTCCAAAGAGGCTTGGCGCCTTGCCCTCCCCCAAAATTGCCATATTGAGTTTAAGGATTTAGCACTAGGCCCCCAAAACCAAGACCTTAATAAAGAAGTAGGTGACTTTGTTTTGCGCAGAAATGATGGTGTCTTTACTTATCAACTTGCTGTCGTAGTCGATGATGCAGAGCAAGCTATTACCCATATTGTGCGCGGCAAGGATTTGCTCAGCAACACTGCACGCCAAATACATCTACAAAAGCTATTGGGCTATCGCACACCACAATACTTGCACTTACCTCTAGTACTTGATGAGCATGGTGAGAAGTTAAGTAAACAAACCTTAGCAACCCAAATCAATACCCAAGATGCAAAGAACTCTCTTGCAGAATTGCGCAAAGCAGCACAGCATTTGGGTTTAAGGAATTTACCTGATGGGGAGAGCATCACCATTGCAGAGTGGCTCTTAGCAGCCACTCTTGCTTGGAAAAGCAAATGAACTGCTTTATTTCTTTTTAAAGCCGCCCAATAAGGCGCCTACTGCTGGCTTGGCAGGTGTGATGCCTACCTTCTTTTCTTCTGGCTTTGCGCCTTCTACAGATTGCGGCGTAGCACTTGACTCATAAGGCTGATAGAAAAACGGATCTACCATTTTTGCTGGTGCATTTCTGTTAGATGAAGTGTTGCTCGATGCAGCTCTACTTGAAGATGCTCTACTTTGTGTAGGGGCTCCTTCTGGTAAAGGTTTGATATCAAGCTTTCGCTTCATTAATTTTTCAATGTCATCAAGCAAGCGCTTTTCACTAGCGTCTACCAATGCAATGGCATCGCCTGTGCTACCAGCGCGACCTGTACGACCAATGCGGTGAATAAAATCTTCAGCGCTATATGGTAATTCGTGATTAATGACGCATGGCATATCGGGAATATCTAAGCCACGAGCTGCAACATCGGTTGCTACCAGAGCTTCAATAGTGCCAGACTTAAATGCATCTAATGTGAGAGTACGTTCACCCTGACTTTTATCGCCATGAATCGCGCCAGCTTTAATACCATCCCGCTCAAGTGCACGCGCCAGCCTGGCGCAACCTAGACGACTATTGGTGAAGATAATGCATTGGCGGGATAAACCTTGACGTGTGCGCTCTTCCAGCACTTTGACAATCGCCCGCTGCTTATCAGCCGAGGCCACCATATGCACCACTTGCTTGACAGTATCAGCAGCCGCGTTCTGACGCGCTACTTCAACAGTGACTGGAGTACGCAAATAGCTTTGTGCCAGTTTTTTAATTTCAGGTGAGAAGGTGGCAGAAAACAATAGTGTCTGTCTTTGTGCTGGAATCAAATTAATAATTCGCTGCAAATCGGGCAAGAAACCCATATCGAGCATCCGATCGGCTTCATCCAGAACCAGAATTTCTACTTGGGATAAGTTCGCCACTTTTGAGCCAATATGATCAAGCAAGCGACCTGGCGTAGCGATCAAGATCTCAACACCGTTACGCAAGATAGCCACTTGCTCTTTCATATCTACGCCACCATAGACAACGGCAGCGCGTAAGTCAGTATGTTTGGAGTAGCTTGCGGCATTCTCAGCCACTTGCACTGCCAACTCTCTGGTAGGCGTGAGCACTAAAGCACGAATTGGGTGGCGCGCAGGTGAAGCGCTATTACTTGCATGACGCAAAATCTGCTGAATGATTGGCAATACAAAGGCAGCTGTTTTACCAGTGCCCGTTTGTGCTGCGCCCATCAAATCTCTGCCAGCCAATACATGTGGAATCGATTGCGCCTGAATCGGAGTGGGAATGGTGTAACCCTGCTCGGATACCGCCTTTTGAATCTTTGGGTCTAAGCCAAAATCAGCAAAAGTGATTGTTGCTGGGAGAATCTCGGGAGAAGCACTAGGGGCGACCGTGTCGTCAAGCCCGGTAGAAGAAGTTATTTCAGTATCAGTATTTATCAAAAGAAAACTTATAGGATGGCCGCGATACCAGCCTTAGCAGTGGCAGCATCCTCGGTCGATTTAACGCCGGAAACGCCGACTGCGCCGATGGTGAATCCATTTACATCGATATTGACGCCACCCTCTAACATACCCGAAATATGTGGGGCAGATAAAAAAGAATGACGGCCGTTATTAATAATTTCCTCATAAACACGACTCTCGCGTTTACCCATTGCAGCAGTTCGGGCTTTCTCTTGCGCAATGTATGAAGATACCGGAGCACAACCATCGCGACGAATCAAACCCAACATATGACCGCCATCATCACAAACAGCAATCGTCACTGCAAAATTATTTTTAGCAGCATATTGATCGGCTGCGTTCAAAATCTTTTGAACATCAGCTTGGGTTAAGTAAGGTTTAGTCGCTAACATGTTTTGTCTTTCTGTCTCGAATATGGTGTATTTATTTTATGCACTTCTATATAAGTACTTGAATTATAAGGGGTGTAGACCGATTGACCCACAGGATCTAGCCCCACCCCTTCCTCAATGCTAAAAAATGATTATTTCAAGAACTCTTGGGCAGCTACTACCCCACTTGCCTTAGGTTTGTAGCCCATGGAGCCCAAACTCATTTCTACTCCACTTAAGGCGGCCATGAGGTTTAATTCATTACAGTCGCCTAGATGTCCAATACGAAATGCCTTGCCTTTGATCTTGCCAAGGCCCGTACCCAAAGAGAGATTGAATTTCTCTAAAGCATGTTTACGCAATACATCGGCATCCATGCCTTCCGGTGTAGCAATACAAGTGAGCACAGGTGAATAGGAATCCTTATCTTGACACTGAATCTCTAGACCCCAAGCATTCACCGCTTCACGACAAGCTGCAGCTAAACGTTGATGACGTGCAAAAATGGTATCGAGTCCTTCAGCCATCATCATATCCATTGCCTCATGCAATCCATACATGAGATTGGTACTTGGTGTTGTTGGCCAGAAGCCATTTTTATTCGACTCGAGGATTTCATCCCAAGCCCAATAGGCTTTGAGCATTTTATTGTTCTTGCTTGCCTCAATTGCTTTTGGTGATAAGGCATTAAAGCCAATACCTGGCGGCAACATCAAGCCTTTTTGTGAACCAGAAATAGTCACATCAGCACCCCACTTATCGTGCTCATAGTCTGCAGAACCCAAGCCAGATACGCTATCTACCAGTAATAAGGCTGGATGTTTTAATGAATCAATTGCCTTACGAACTGCAGCAATGTTTGAAGTCACTCCAGTAGAGGTTTCGTTATGCACTACGCAAACCGCTTTGATCTCGTGCCCAGTGTCTTTACGTAAACGCTCTTCAATCACAGCAGCATCAACGCCCCAACGCCAAGAATCTTGTCCAGCCTTGCCGACGACTTCAACATCAAGACCAAGGCGCTTGCCAAGTGCACGCCACAAGTTTGCAAATTGACCAGTTTCATAAAAAAGCACTTTGTCGCCAGGACTCAGGACATTAACTAAAGCACCTTCCCATGCACCAGTGCCGGAAGCTGAATAAATAATGACGGGTTGCTCAGTCTTAAAAATCTTTTTAATGCCAGCTAATACCTTTAAACCAAAAGCACCAAACTCAGGACCGCGATGGTCAATGGTTTGATAGCTAATCGCACGCAACACGCGTGGAGGAACGGGGCTAGGGCCAGGAATATGTAAAAAATGGCGTCCAGATGCATGGTTATCGAGTTTGAGCATGTTGTTTCTCGCTGGTTTTGGGTTAAATAATCCCCTTAGTGTAAGACAATTTTTGCCAATTTTCTATTTTGTATACAAAATATTTATATAAAACCTCTTAATAAAGCCTATATTTAGTGTTTAA
>Ga0194038_1000397_pt1 | contig 19138 bp, 28 predicted proteins | sample JunL226m_MetaG_FD_148630 | JGI IMG/M metagenome (GOLD analysis project Ga0194038, IMG submission 148630) | Anoxic zone freshwater microbial communities from boreal shield lake in IISD Experimental Lakes Area, Ontario, Canada - Jun2016-L227-6m | ecosystem: Environmental > Aquatic > Freshwater >... | reverse complement strand
GAATTAGCCTACAACAATGAACTTGCCAAATGGGCCGAGAATAATGGTTATAAAGGCATTTTAGCCGAAGGTTGGGATCCAATACTGGGCTGGCGCAATCCTAATTTCGTATACCGCCCTGCTGGCACTAAAGATATTTCATTGCTAATGAAGAACTATCAATTAAGTGATGATTTAGCTTTCAGATTTAGTGATAAAAATTGGAGTGAATGGCCACTCACTTCAGAAAAATACGTTAATTGGATAAACGCTAATCAACAAGCACAAAATATCAATTTATTCATGGATTATGAAACTTTTGGTGAGCATCAATGGGAAGATTCAGGTATATTTGATTTTCTTGATCATTTACCTGCTGAATGGCTCAAGCACGAAGGTAATGATTTCAAAACAGTGAGTGAAATCATTAATGAATCTGAACCAGTAGATGAAATTGACGTACCAAACACTATCACCTGGGCGGATACCGAGAGAGACCTGTCTGCATGGTTAGGAAATCCTATGCAAAAAAATTCAATAGAACTCCTCTATGATTTACGCGATAATATACATAAAACACACGACCTTGAACTCATAGAAGACTGGCGCAGACTACAAACTTCAGATCATTTCTACTATATGTGTACCAAATATTTTAACGATGGTGATATACATGCTTATTTCAGCCCTTATGACAGCCCTTATGAAGCTCACATGAACTTTATGAACGCCTATAGAGATATCGTCTATAGGATCAATCAGAAAGGCATAGAAACCTAAATGGCTAGGCCTGTAGTACTCAGTAACGGACAGATGTTTGTAGGACTAGATGAGAGTGCACTAGTGCATGACTTCTATTACCCTTATGTGGGTTTAGAAAATCTAACAAATGCCCGCAGCCTCCAACATAAAATTGGTGTTTGGGTAGATGGTAATTTCAGCTGGACAGATGATGGTACTTGGGAAGTTAGTTTGGATTATGAAGCTGATGCATTAATAAGTAGTATCCGTTTAATATCAAAAGCATTAAATTTAACAATCCACACTCAAGATTATATAGATAGTTCTACGAACGCTTTTATTCGCCATATAACTATTGTTAATCCTACTGAAACAAAGCGAGAAGTGAGGATTTTCATGCATCAAGTGTTCAGGCTTTCTAACGCTGGGCGTGGCGATACTGCGATTTATGTGCCTGAAGATAATTACATACTAGATTACAAAGGTCGGCATTGCCTATTAATTGCAGGAAAATTTGAAAATGGCGAAATGTTTGATCAATATGCGACTGGAGTATACGCAACAGAAGGAAAACAAGGCACCTACCTAGATGCTGAAGATGGAGAGTTGTCCGGTAATTCGGTTGAACATGGCGGCGTGGATAGCGTTATTCGTTTTAAAACAGATGTTGAAGCTAATAATACACGCTCTTTAGATTATTGGATAATAGCTGGCAATAATCAAAATGATATCGCAAAAATCCATGAGCAATATAAGCGCAACAATATGACTGAACTTATGAGACACACAAGATCAATTTGGCAACAATGGCTAAAAGATACAGAAGTTAACATTCCTAAGTACAATCAGCTGTCGGTAATGCATAGCCTACTGATTGTTAAAGCACACTGTGACGATAGAGGTTCGATACTTGCCTCGGGTGATTCTTCAATATTCAATTATGGACGAGATTATTACTGTTACTGCTGGCCAAGGGATGCTGCATATGCACTATGGCCGCTTATCAGACTTGGACATTATAAAGAAGCTGTACAATTTCTTGATTTTGCCCGCGACACAGTTCATAAAGACGGTTATTTGTTACATAAATACCAACCGGATAGAGCGATTGGAAGTACTTGGCATCCATTGATACATAATCGAAGGCGTGAACTCGCTATACAAGAAGATGAAACTGCAGTCGTTATATTCCTAATAGGTGAATTATATGAAGCACAAAAAGATCCCACACTTATCGAAAATCTATACCACGGTTTGATAGAACCAGCTGCGAATTTTATGCAGTCCTATATTGATATTGAGACGGGTTTGCCGCATGCGAGTTATGACTTATGGGAAGAAAAATTTTTGACTACAACCTATACGGTCAGTACGGTTATCGCTGGGCTTAAAACAGCCGCTAAATTAGCTGAGATTATAAACAGACACGATGATGCAATAAAGTGGAATAATACTGCAGTCTCTATAGCCTCGAACATGCATAAACTCTACCATCCAGATGGATATTTCAGAAAAGGTTTCTTGTTGATGCCAGATGGTAGCCTTAATTATGACGATACAATAGATATATCTAGCTTATACGGGCCATTTATGTACGGCGGACTTGATGTTGATGACCCGATGGTAAAATCTACTGCTAAATTCGTAGAGGATAAACTACTGAATACTTCGCCTAGTGGTGGAGTAATAAGATACGAACATGACCAGTACTTCCTAGATAAGCAACAATATAGTGGCAATCCGTGGATTGTGACCACATTATGGTTATCTCAGTACTATGCTTATGCAAATCGCATAGAAGACAGTCAGAAGCTTTTAGATTGGTCCTTAGCGAAACAATTACGTAGTGGCGTACTCAGCGAACAATTTGATCCTGAAAACGGTATACCTAAAGGTGTTGCTCCACTAGTATGGAGTCAAGCAGAACTTATCAATACAATTCTAGATATGAGTAAGCACCAACAATCTTAGTGCTTGCGAGGTTTAACTTCGTTACGACCTAGGTTTTTCTTTGTTTCAGTAAATATTACGTGTTTACGCAATTTTGGGCTATATTTGCGCAGCGAAAGCTTATCAGGAGTATTCATAGTATTTTTACTAGTGTAATAAATACGCTCACCTGATTCTTCACTGATCATTCCGATCAATTTTCTTTTATCACCTTTTTTAGCCATTACTGATTATTTCTCTCGTTATTTATAAAATTCTTATATACATATTAACAGATACGGAAGTATTTTTCAAGTACTGAAGGAATATGGAGCCGGCAGAGGGAGTCGAACCCACGACCCGCTGTTTACAAAACAGCCGCTCTGGCCACTGAGCTATGCCGGCATCTGTTCCTACAGTGTTTTAGTGTAGCAAAAAATGCTTAAATTTGCTATATTGTTTAGGTTATCTTTTAAAAAATTGCCACCTTAGCTCAGGGGTAGAGCACATCCATGGTAAGGATGGGGTCTCGGGTTCAAATCCCGAAGGTGGCTCCATGCGATTATCCATGCAGGGTTAGTGAAGCGGTCAAACACGTCAGACTGTAAATCTGATGGCTTATGCCTTCGCAGGTTCGAATCCTGCACCCTGCACCATATGATCTTGATGATCAAGTGTTTTATCTACAAGATTCATGTAATCTTCTGAAGTACGCATCCTATTTTTATGATTTTCTGAGAACAGTACAGTAGCAGCTACAATCAGCATTGTTGCTGACATTATTCTTTCCTCGCTCAATGCCTGTTCGGGAACTTTTCCTGCTATATCAGCACCAATCAAAGCTCCTGCAGCAAATAATGAGGTATGCTCAAGCCCTGACTTAATTGAATTTGATTGGTCTATAGACAACGTATTAAAAGGCGCTATATTAATTTGTCTGTATTCAGGATGTTCATAATTCTTTCTCGAGTTATAAACTTGCTGAATTGCAGCATAGGCACTGAGTGTGCTGGCTATTGTGTTAGTAGTTTTTTTTCTCTCGGCATAAGCAGCCATACTTGTAGCTACTGGTATAGCCAAATACCCTATATCTTCATTAGGATTTTTTTGTGCACCGATAGCAATAGAAAATGCTGCGGTTGTTGCTGCGGCTAATTTACCGATTCTGGCTGTACGTTTAGATAACTTACGAATTTTACTTAAAGTATCGTATCTGTCACTTGTATATCCGTATGGAGCTTGTTCTTTCATATTTTATACATCATAGCACATTTTACTGTATTTGTAAACCTGTTAGGTTTTCCACAAGCAGTATAGATAAGCAATACGCTTATGCTTGCATAAGTCCGTAACGGTGGTATATTACACTTATCATTAAAAGGAGAGGTATTTATGGATAATCAAATAAAAGAAGCAGCCTGGGGACTAGGTGTCTGGGGAGCTTTTTCAGTAATCTTCGGCTTGCTTATCATGGCTTGGCCGGGTATCACAATATCAACATTCTTAGTAGTATTAGGTGTTTACCTGCTCGCTTCAGGCGCAGTTTTGGCAGTAGGTTCACTAATCAACCACAGCGGACATTGGGTGTTCGGTACATTGATTGGTGCATTAAGCGTTATAGCTGGTCTATACGTATTTTCGCATCCTGCGGCAAGTGCGTTAGCTGTATTGTCTTTGATCGCAATCTGGGCAGTTGTAGTAGGAATGCTACAAGTCGCGGCTGGTTTAGCTAGTAAAAGAACTAACTGGCTACTTGTTGCAGCTGGTACCATTTATACACTATTTGGTTTCTACGTATTCGCAAAACCTGCACAAGGCGCATTAACACTTATTTGGCTAATCGGTCTATCAACAGTAGTTGGTGGAGTAGCTCTAATAGTTGGTGCATTCGATGCTAACAGAATTGCAAAATCTGGCAGTAAACGTTAATTTACTTTCACAAGTATAAAATTACGGCGTAGAAATACGTCGTTTTTTTATACTATAACTCTGCGTGGCCTGAGTATTCTTTTGCGTTTACCGGCTGGAACTACGAGTTTCTTGAGCTTATCTGCAATTATGTCTGCTTCAGCTTCCATCTCATGAGTTTTATAAGCTTTATATAGGAGCGTATAGGTTTCTTTGTTGGGCTCTAGTTCACTGGCTTTTTCTAATTCTTGGAACATTAGCTTATCATTGCCAAGTTTTTCTTGTACTTTGGCGTAGGCTACGTGTCTTGCAGCAAGATTATCTTCCATTTTTAATGATTGTTCGAAAGCAATAGCAGCCTTGTCATAGTTTTCAGTTTCATAATATATCAAACCAAGGTTGTGCAGGCTTGATGGGGTAGCTTCAATACTGGACGCTATTTCAAAACAATCAATGGCATCACGGTATTCTTTTTGTTTGGCATATAAAATACCTAGGCGATTATAAGCTGCTGCATTCTTTTCATCAATTTTCAGAATAGTAAGTAGCGCTTTTTCTGCGCGCAAGAAGCGATTTTCGCGCATACTATAGTGCGCAATATCCCATAGCTTACCTAGACGATCACCCACTTTGCGTGAAACGTTAGCAAATTCGTCATTATGAATTTTGGCATTATGAAAAGCTAAAAAACCAAATCCAACAATAATAATTAATCCATACATAATTTAACTTAAATTATAGCACATAACAGATGCGAACAGTTACAGCTGGAGGGCTAATTTATCTGTTATTAGACGTGTATTTCCATTTTTTGATATATTCTCTTCGCATTCATAACTAGTAACCAAAATACTCTTCCAACGGGCAGCTTTGGCCTCAGTTAGAGACAAAATTGATAGATGTGCCATTTGTTGCAATATTACACATACTCCAAGCAACAACGACTTGTCTTTGGAGAGTGTGTCTAAGATTATCATACGATCATATACATCGGCCAAGAGGAGTTCTTTGGTCGTTTGTGTGGCTTTCAATAAGCTATGATCTGTGTCATCAAGTAAGGATTTCATCAAGCCTGGCAGTCCTCCGCTTATAGAGAGTGATTTTTTGATATCAGAATTATCGTAGCCCTGATTTTCAAATACCTTCACTATCTGCTCCGGAGCAGGCAGTATCAAATTTATTGACTGGACTCGTGAATTTATTGTTGGTAGGACTGCATTTTTATTGGTAGCTGAAATTATAATTAATGCACCTACTGGAGGTTCTTCGAGATTTTTGAGTAAAGCGTTCTGCGCGGGTATAGAGTACGAGTCGAAATTTTCGATAGTTATAATCTTATTTATAGAGCCATTATCAACATCTTTTGTTTTAAGATATTTATTAATTTTTCTAATATCTTCAATCCCGTTAGTTTCATTTTCGGATGCGATAATGTTGAATGTTCTTATATCGTTATCCGTAATGAGCATTTTAGCTATATGATCAATTATGGATTTCTTGCCAGAACCTGGGGGACCATATATCGCCAAGGCATGTGAAGGGTTATTGATAAAATTATCGATTTGTTTCTGGGTTATTTGATGAATTGCAAGATCAGTCATTGAGCAATATTTTATCAAATGATGTTGGCTTTTTGGCGATAAATGTTTTTGATTTACCATCCGGCAATGTTATTTCCAAAGAATATGAATGGAGATATAGTCTATCTGCTTCGTCACCACCATAAAGATCATCGCCTAAAATTGGATTACCAACTGTAGTTAAATGTACCCTCAATTGATGCGTTCGGCCCGTAAGTGGCTTAAGCTCAACAATACTGTATTTCGAACCTGATTTAATTTGCTGACATTCAGTAATAGCAGATTTGCCATTACTGCCTACCCTAAAGCTGTGCGGTTTTTTTGGATTGCGCTCGATTGGCATATCAATAACCATAGTTTCATCCTTTAGCGCCCCTGATATTATAGCTATATAGGTTTTTTGAACTTTTCGCTTTGCAAATTGTTTCTGTAAATATTCCACTGTTTGATGATTCTTGGCGCATATCATAATCCCAGAAGTAGCCCTATCTAGTCGATGGACTATACCTAATCGATCGTTGTCTTCGTTATCAGGTAGAACCGAGAATCCATCAGATTTGATCCTATGTGACAGCCAGCTTGCTACAGTAGCTTCGGGATTGAAAACTCCCTTACTGTGGCTTAAAACTCCTATGGGTTTATCTATAACAACACAATCGTCATCTTCATAAATAATATCTAGCTCTATACTCGGAATGTCTATTACTTGTTCTGGGTTATATGAAATTTCTACGCTATCGGTAGGCTTAACCTTATATCCAGCTTTCAGAATGCTTTTATCATTAACTGTTACTAGTCCGCTCATAATCAAGTGGTGGGCATAGCTTCTGCTGAGGTTAGGGTGCTGCTCAACCACAAATTGGTCTAAACGTAACCTTTTAGTTTTATCATCCATCATAACTACTGACGTAAGCCGATAGCTTTATGAACCTCTTGCAATTTACTATTGGCAGCTTCGTTCATAGATTTTTCGGAATTTTCGAGCCAATCCAATATTGCATCAACATCTATCTTATCTAGATTTGCCTGGAATTCTTCTAGGAAATTAGCGACCACATCAGCTACGTCCTTTTTTAAATCAGCATAATTAGTCGAATCTTTGTATTCATAAACAACTTCTGTAATTTCTTTACCTAACAAATGAGCTTTGATATCCAAAAGGTTTGATATTCCAGGTTGTTTATCTTTGTCATAATTAATTATTCCAACGCTGTCGGTTTCGGCAGACATAATCTTTTTGCGTGCATCTTCGGGAGAATCACTCAGATATATAATGCCGCGCGCCGACTGATTAGATTTACTCATTTTTTTACTAGGATCTGCTAAGTCTTTTATGCGAGGTTCTTGATCACGTGTAAATTTTTGCTGATGCCGCTTGGTACTTTCAGGGATTACGAATAGATTATTAAACTTTGCATTCATTCTTTTAGCTATTTCCCTGGTAAATTCGAGATGCTGTCTTTGATCTTCACCTACAGGCACATACTGGGCATCGTAAAGCAATATATCGGCAGCCATTAATACTGGATAGTTGAATAAACCAACGCCTACGTGATCAACACCGAGATTATTTGATTTCTCTTTGAATTCTATCATTCTACTCAGCTCACCGAATCCGGTAAAACATTCTAAAATCCAAGCTAATTCACTGTGTGCGGGTATTCTACTTTGTCTGTAGATATACGTATTAGGGTTATTTAATGGTAAGCCGGCTGCAACAAAATATTTTATATTGTTTATTGTTGATTCATATAACTTAGAGTGATCTATAGGCGTAGTGAAACTGTGTAGATCTGGCACAAATAAGTTGATTTGAGTATTTTGTGACCTTGTTTTTGCTATATCAATTATCGGCAACAAACCCCCTAAATAATTTCCTAAATGAAGGTTATTATTGGATCTCAGTCCGGTTAGGATTACTTCTTCGGTGTTATTCATTTTTTATATATTCAATTAGATGTTATTTATGTATTTATTATATATGATTTATTGCAAAGTTGCTCTAATAGGGCGGGTTTTTAAGCAGCAACGGCTGCACCTACTGTCAATCGGCCTAATTTGGCAGCATATAGCTGCTTAACGTAATGAATTGCCGTTTCAAGTGACATATGCGGATCCATTATGCTCTCAAGCTCGCTAGCTTCATTCATTACACCAGCTGGCGCAAATCCTTGCCTAGCTAGCTTAATAATAGCTTCTGATGCCAGTACTTGTCCTTCTATACTCTTCTCGAATTCTTGTCCGGGATTATATGCCATCTCAGTGCCGTGGGCATTATCACGTATGATCTTACCGTCTGTTTTTTCGTATGCACGCTTGTAGGCATCATCAGATTGACGCGGTGTGATGGCATTGCTGCCACCTCTATATATTAATACCGCAGGCGCACCATCGCCCTGCCTGATATCGTTGATTGCTCTAATCTGGTCTAGTGCTGGCTCAATATCTCCGTCTAAGCCATTCTTAACACCTATTGGCAGGGTTTTATCGTAAGAAGCTAACAGTTGCACAAGCTCAGTATTGCCGACGTTACGGCCACCTGTCCACACAAAACTAAGTTTGGCAGCATATAATTCTAAATTTTCTAATGTTCTGATTTCTGCAGTGACATTAGCAAATTCATTACTCAATTTATGTAATATACGATGAGCAGCTGGTCTGTCGCTGCTATCTAGTCCTTGCCAGTCTTCTGGATTGGTCCGAGGCTTTGTGAAGCACTGTCTGTCTAGCGATAGCAGATTGCTCAAATTATCATCTATCTCAGCTTTAGTTACTGCTTCGTTATGAATAATCTCGTATTCATCAACTAATGGGCATGGACCAATAATTGAGATTAGATTGTCCTCATGATTTTCTAGTGCATTAGAAATATCTAATCGTTTTTGTATTACATCATCAGAAGGTGGCAACTTGATAGCTGCATCGATGTGTTTTGCATAATTTGTTCTTTCCATAATATCTTTTCCTTAATTAAAAAATCGCCGGTTCTCGGCGATTTTACTGCTCGTGATTATTGTTGATTAGAGAATATCTGCAGCAAAACGCCTAACGCTTACGCGTGTAAAGTAAAACCAAAACATTTTGCTGATATTGTACATAGTATTTAAATTACCCCAACTGACCCTAGAAGTCAATTTAAATTTAGCGCTTTGTAAACTGACGTTGCTTGCGCGCGCCTTTGAGGCCGAATTTCTTGCGTTCACGTTCACGTGCATCGCGTGTAAGTAGATTTGCTCGTTTTAGAGTACTCTTGTAGTCTTCGTTAAGTACAACGAGTGCTTTAGCAATACCAAGTCTAATAGCTTCGGCTTGACCTTCATGTCCGCCGCCATTAACTACTACGCTGGTATCGAACTTGTCATTCAAATCTAATACATCAAAGGGTTGGCTCAATTTATTGAGTAAATACTTGCTCTCAGCAAAATATTCTTGAGCTGGTTTATCGTTTATGGTGATTAGGCCTTTGCCACTTTGGATACGCACTCTAGCTGATGCGCTTTTACGACGTCCAATAGCGTAAAAATATGAATCTTTTTTAGCCATTATTTAATATCCTTAACTTTAATTAGTTTTGGCGACTGAGCAGTATGAGCATGATCACTATCAGCATATACTTTTAGTCGAGCTAACCTAGGGTCACGAAGCTTATTGACTGGCAACATGCCGCGAATAGCCTTGGTTATAGCAAAAGTAGGGTCTGAAGCCATTTTTTGTTCTAAACTTAATTCTTTTAAGCCACCTGGATAACCACTGTGCTTGTAATACATTTTTTTCTTCATCTTGTCACCGGTTACAACAGTACCTGAAGCATTAATGATTACCAAGAAATCTCCGCAATCTATATGTTTTGTGAATTGAGGCTTATTTTTGCCCATAAGGATTTTTGCTGCTTCAGTAGCAATTCTACCCAAAGGAGCTTCTGTAGCATCAATCATGTACCATGCGCGGGTTACATCTGTTGGTTTAGCGCTGAATGTACTCATTATTTTGACTCCTTAGCTGCAGTTTTTGGCGTAGCAGACTTCTTAGGTGCTGGTTTCTTGACTGTTTCTACCTTGGCAGTTTTAGCTACAGGCGCACTCTTAAGGTCATCTACAAAAGATACCCTAGCAAGTTGTGCGTTATCACCACGTCGAGTTACAGTTTTTTCGATTCTTAGGTGACCGCTGCTGCGAGCGCCAAGCTTAGGAGCAATTTCGTCTACAAGTTTGTGTGCGCTAGCAATTGTTTGAAGGTGGCTAATGATTAGGCGTCTGTTATGAAGATCGCCTATTTTTGCCTTGGTAATTAGCTTTTCTACATAAGGAACTATTTCTTTAGCCTTAGGTAAAGTAGTTTCAATTGTTTCGTACTTAATCAATGAATCAGCTAATCCCTTAATAAGAGCTCGGCGTTGATCGCGCTCTCTATGAAATTTTCGACCTTTATATCCGTGGCGGTGCATGTCTAAAGCTCCAGCTCCGCTAATTTATCTTTAACTTCGTCTAATGCTTTTGAACCAAAACCTTTTAGGTCGCGTAGTTCTGCATCATTTAGAGCGAATAGGTCGCGAATAGTGTGAATATCATTGTTAACTAGTGCATTAGTAGTGCGAGCTGACAAGTTAAGGTCATCAATAGAAGTATTGAGTGCTGATGCTTCATCACCGATGATATCACTTCCAAATTCACCTTCATTGGCACCTGTTTTTGCAGGGTCTTGAACTTCTACGCGAGTTTTACCGGCTAAAGCGGTGTATTGGTTTAATAGCACAGCGTTAGCTTCTTCGAAAGCATCTTGTGGTGTAATAGAAGCGTCTGTATCAACTGTTATTAGTAGACGATCTAAATCGGTAGCTTGGCCTACGCGGGTATTTTCAACTTTATAGCGTACTCGTAAAACTGGACTAAATATTGCGTCTATAGCAATCATATCGCTAGGTTTATGAGCAGCGCCTTCTTCGATAGTTCTGTATCCGCGTCCAATTTCTACTTTGATGTCCATTACGAAATTAGTTTTTGCATCGTCGATTGTTGCAATAATCTGGTCAGGGTTTACAACTTCTACGTCAGCATTGGTCTGAATATCTTTTGCAGTTACGTTGCCTTTACCTTTTTTGGTAATACGAAGGTTTTGAGATTCGCTACCATAAACTTTAAATCTTACAGATTTTAGGTTTAGCATGATGTCTACAACATCTTCTTTAACACCTTCTACCGCAGTAAATTCATGAGTAACGCCTTCAATTTTGAATGCAGTAATTGCTGCACCAGAAATAGATGAAAGTAGAACTCGGCGTAAAGAGTTGCCAAGTGTCATACCATAACCACTGTGAAGTGGTTCAACTACGAAAGTAGTACTTGTATCACTGTGATCATCGACTTTTACGAGATTTGGAGTGTGAATATTATTTGACATGCTTATAGTGCTCCTTTTTAACGTGAGTAGTACTCAACGATTAGTTGTTCATTAATTTCTAATTCAGCATCATCGCGGGTAGGTATACCCGTTACTGATAATTCAAATTTCTTGCGGTTAACTTTGATCCATCCCGGTATTTCGGCTGGTGCTGGGCTAACTTCATCTAAATTCTTGAAATATTCGGTCTTCTGGGATCGTGGCCTTGCAACTAAAGTGTCGCCGGGCTTCATGCGGATAGAAGGAATATCTATGCGAGTATCATTAAGCAAGAAATGTCCGTGTGAAACGAGTTGTCGAGCTGCACGCCTAGAAGTGGCGTAACCGGCACGATAAACTACGTTATCAGCTCTTTGCTCTAAGAACTGCAATAGATTGTGTCCAGCTTGACCCTGTTTTTTGTTTGCTTCTTTCATAAGATTAGAAAATTGCTTTTCAAGAAGACCATACAATCTTTTCACTTTCTGTTTTTCACGAAGCTGAAGACTGTACTGGCTAGCTTTAGCACCACGGCCACCACGTCCTTGTGAACTTTGACCAGGTTTGCTGGTGCGCTTAACTAATGCCTTATGCGCCTTAGGGTGCAAAGCATAGCCTTCGCGGCGGCTCATTTTAACTATAGAAGAACGATCTCGTGCCATATTTTAGATCCTCCTTGCTTTCTTAGGTCGTGTTCCACCATGAGGAACTGATGTTACGTCAATAATTGAATCAACTGCAATATCTAGAGTTGCAAGAACTCTAACAGCAGCATCACGTCCAAGGCCAGTACCTTTGATAAATACGTCTGCTTTAGAAAAAGCGTACTGCTGTTTAGCCGCTACGGCTGCGCGTTCAGCGGCAACTTGTGCGGCATATGCTGTGCCTTTTTTGGAGCCACGGAAACCACATGCACCTGCGCTTGAAGATGATAATTTATTACCTTTTACATCTGTAAAAGTAATGATGGTGTTATTGAAAGTAGCTTTAACGTGCACTTGACCAGCAGGAACACTGCGTTTTACTTTCTTCTTTTTAGTAGTCGCGGCTTTTGGTGCTGCGGTTACTTCAGTATTGGTTGTAGTAGTTGTAATTTCTTCTGCCATGATTAAACCTTAAGTTTTAGATGCTACCTTTTTAGCAGTTCCACCAACTGTGCTCTTTTTGCCACGACGTGTTCGGGCGTTAGTTTTAGTACGCTGACCACGTGAAGGCAGGCTAGCATTGTGTCTAGCTCCACGATAAGATTTGATATCTTTTAGGCGCTTGATATTGCCACTAACAATGCGTTGTAATTCACCTTCTACAAGATGATCATTATTGATAACGTCTTGAATGCGTGCTATTTCGCTATCAGTAAGCTTTTCTACGCGTGCAGTAGGCTCTACTTTAGCTTGCTCTAGAATATTGTTAGAAGTTTTTGGTCCTATGCCGTAAACGTAGGTTAGTGCAACCCAAATCTGTTTTTTGGCTGGTATGGTAACGCCGGAAATTCTTGCCATGACTAACCTTGCCTCTGTTTATGCTTAGGCTTTAATTTATTGATAACATAAATACGACCTTTACGGCGTACTATTTTGTCGTCTGGACTAATTTTTTTGACACTGGCACGCACTTTCATGCGGATCATGCTCCTTTATCTGCAATGACACTACTGCTCAAATAATATTATTAACTTTTGCGATAGGTGATTCTGCCCTTAGTAAGATCATAAGGGGTCAACTCGACCGTAACGCTGTCACCTGGGACAATCCTGATAAAGTGCTTGCGCATCTTACCGGCGACATGGGCTATAATCTGATGGCCGTTTTCGAGTTCTACGCGAAATTGAGTCCCTGGTAGAGTCTCGATGATTTTGCCTGTTAGCTCGATTACTTCTTTATTAACTGCCATAGATATAACAACATCTAATTCTAGCATGTTATACACTGTTTTGTAAAGTGTTTTCTCGGGGTAATATTTTGTTGCAAATTTAACTTGAAAATGAGGTTATTTTTTCGCTGATTTAGCACGATCACGTAATCTTTTGCCAAATTTTAGACGACGTCCGCCAGTTGCTGCGTCTGCAGGGGCTTCAGGATCATAAAAGAAGTCTGGTTCGGCATATTGGTCATAGGTTACCATTAAAGCCCTTGATTCTACGGCTCTGAGTGTTTGAAGAGCAACTGAAACTAAGATCAAAACACTTGTGCCACCTATGCTAACATTTGCTGATATAAATATTTGAGCAATTATTGGGAACAGCGCTAGCAGTCCTAGGCTGATAGCTCCAAAGAAAGTTAAACGATTGATGATTTTGCCCAGATATTTTTCAGTTTGTGAACCGGAGCGTACACCTTCTAAGAATCCGCCTTGTTTTTGTAGGTTCTCGGATATTTCTTTGGTATTAAATGTAATGCTGGTGTAGAAGAAAGTAAAAGTGAATACAAGTATAAAATATGTTATTGGGTAGATGTAGGCGTGCCAACCTTGGGTGTGAAATGTCTGGGATGATGGAGTGGTGAACCATACCGTTAGATTGTGTCCTAAACTAGCTAATTTTGGACTATGGCTCGAAGTTAATAATTGACCTGCAAAACTAGGCACGCTTAAGAAGGCCACAGCGAAGATAATAGGAACGACGCCGGCAGTAATTAATTTAACCGGTAAGACAGTGGTGATCCCTCCGTATGTACGATTTCCTTGCACTCTTTTGGCGTAATTAATTGTTAGGTTTCTCGATGCTTCATTGAGCATCACCACAATCCATGTCAGCAATAGTACTGATCCAGCAATGATAGCTCCAGATATTAGTGCACTCTTATTGAACGGTAGTTGGTGATTGAATAAAACAATCTGATCTTTTTTGCTCAATATTGAACTTACTATATTGCTTATTTGACTTGGCAAACCACTAACAATACCAACAGTAATAAGTAAAGATATACCGTTGCCAATGCCTTGTTCGGTAACTAATTCACCTAGCCACATCAAAAGCATCGACCCACCAGTTAAGGCTGCTACCATTAACACCCATTGAAGAGGTGTGCTATTAGCAGTAATATCGCCGATACCACCAATAGACTGAGCAGCTTGGCGTATTAGATAAATTGATCCTACAGCCTGAATAATCGCTAGAGGTAGTGTAAGTATACGAGTGTATTGATTGATTTTTTTCTGTCCAAATTCGCCTTCTTTATGGAGAGCTTCAAGCTGTGGAATGGCTTTGGTCAACAGTTGCATAATGATGGATGCATTAATGTAAGGACCCAGTCCAGCAATCATGATGGAGAAGTTAGCTAAAGCACCTCCCGAAAGAACATTAATAAAACTCAATAACTGAGGAGAATTTTGAGAATTGAAAATATTCTGGAGTACTTGATGAAGTGTCTTAGGATCAGAAATAGGAACTGGTATGTGAGCTAGAAATCGATATGTTAGAAGGATTCCGAGTACAACTAAAATTCTGTTACGCATATCTTTATGCGTTAGAGATTTACCTATAATTTTCCAATTCATTTTTCTATTATACCCTCAAATTGTGTGTTATTGCGACAAATTCAAAGCACTAGGCTCTTTTTCGTTCGAATAGTTTATTTGTCTGTAGTTTTTGGAACTTTTTTGCGACTAAGTCGCGGAGTAGCAGTAAATGTGCCACCTGCTGCTTCTACTGAAGAAACTGCTGATTTACTAGCTTTTGGTAATTTTACTTCTACTTTTTTAGTAAGATCACCTTTTGAGATTAACTTAACTGAAACAAATGGATTTGAAATCAATCCTGCTGCAGCCAATAATTTAGCGTCAACGGTTTTGCCAGCAAATTCATTTAGATCGCCAGTATACACATTTTCTGGTGGTGTTTTATGACTTTTGAAACCTGGCAATTTAGGAAGTTTTTGCATGAGTGGATTTTGGCCACCAGCAAATCCAGGTTTAGCGCTTGAACCAGTTCTGGCTTTTTGTCCTTTTGTACCACGGCCGGCAGTTTTACCTTTACCAGCAGCAATACCGCGTCCGACACGCTTAGCAGTGCGGAACTTGGTTGTTTTAAGATCATTATATTTCATGATTTAAGCCTCTGCCTTTGCAGGTTTTTTAGCATTTGCATTCTTGGTTGTCACCCATTCACTAGCAGGTACTAAGCTATCCAATGCGTCGATTGTAGCGTATGCAATGTTAGTTTTATTTGAAGATCCGATAGACTTACTGAGAGCATTTTTTACACCAGCAACTTCGAGGATGGTTCGTACTACACCGCCAGCTATAAGTCCGGTACCAGCGCTAGCTGGCATCAATAGTATGTGAGCGCCACTCACTTTGGTTTCAACTTCGTGAGGGAAAGTACCTTTATACAAAGATACGTCAATGAAATTTTTCTTGGCAACTTCAGTAGCTTTAGTGATTGCAGATGTAACATCAGCGCCTTTAGCGCTACCTACTCCAACTTTGTGTTTGCGATCTCCAACAACTACTAGAGCTCGGAATCGGAAACGACGACCGCCTTTAACTACGCGTGCTACACGATCAATATGAAGAGTACGCTCATCATATTGCTTTTCTTCAGGAGTGATATCATTGCGTCTACCGCGTTGTGGTTGATTTGAATCTGCCATATTAGAACTCCAATCCTGATTTACGAGCCGCATCAGCTAAAGCTGCTACGCGACCGTGATATAATTTTCCGCCCCTGTCAAAAACAATTTTCTTAACTTTAGCATCTTTAGCTTTTTTGCCAATTTCAGTTCCAACCCATTCAGCTTTTTCGGTCATACTACCTTTGAGTGACTTCTGGCCGACGGTGGTAACGTAGGCTATAGTTTTGTGCTGCGAATCATCAATAATTTGTGCAGTAATATGCAGATTGCTCACAAATACACTTAGTCGTGGACGTTCAGTAGTACCCGTAACAACTGATCGGATACGGCCTTTTCTCTGAGCTCGGTTTTGTAGTTTCTTTGCTAGTATTTTACTCATAATTATTTATCCTTACCGCTCTTTCCGCTCTTACGTAAGATTCTTTCGCCTTCATATTTAATGCCCTTGCCCTTGTATGGTTCTGGCTTTTTAAGAGCTCTAATTTCTGCAGCAACCTGACCAACTTGCTGTTTACTGATGCCACTGATGGTAATGGTATTTTGCTCAACAGCTGCTTGAACACCGGCAGGAACTTTATAAATCACGTCATGTGAAAAACCGACATTCAATTTTAAATCAGTTCCCTGAGCAGCTACTCTGTAACCAACACCATTGATCTCTAGTTTCTTGCTAAAACCTGTGCTCACTCCAACAACCATATTGTTGATAAGTGAACGCATTAATCCATGTTTAGATCGGATTTTTGGTTCATCATTTATGCGAGTAACGATGATCTCACTGTCTTGCTGTTTAACATCAATACCAGGCATAGTAAATTGCTTTAGTGTGCCTTTTGAACCACTTACTGTGATTTCATCTTGATCGACAGTGATTGTCACACCGCTCGGCAATGCGATTGGTAGTTTTCCTATACGACTCATATTATTCCTATTTCTTCCTTAATAAACTTTACAAATTAATTCGCCACCAACGCCGGCTTTTTTGGCTTCTTGTCCTGTCATAACACCTTTGCTGGTCGATATGATGATAATTCCGCGTCCACGCTTAACAACTGGTATTTCACTTGCATTTACGTATTGGCGACGGCCTGGTTTGCTTAAACGTGATATTTCAGTGATACGTGCGTTGCTAGAAATGGAATTGATGGTAATAGTTAGTGTTTTACCAACGTCGGCTTTAGCAACTTTTACGCCATCAATGAAATTGTTATCTTTAAGGAGTTTAGCTACTGCTTCTTTGATGTTTGAATGCGGCATAGATACCTCAGTCTTATTTACAAGAATGGCATTTCTAATGCGGGTAAGCATATCTGCGATTGGGTCTGTTGTGGTTGTGCTCATATATACTCCTACCAGCTCGATTTCGTTATTCCGGGTATTTCACCCTTACTTGCGTGTTCTCGGAAGCTAAGTCGGCTAAGCCCGAACTGCCTCATGTAAGCTCGTGGTCGACCGGTTTCAGAACATCTGTTCGTGCGTCGGGTTGGTGAGCTATTACGTGGTAGCTTAGCTAATCCTTCTAGATCACCTAGAGCTTTGAGCTCTGCTCGCTTAGCTGCAAACTTATCTATCATTTTCATGCGTTTTGCATCTCGTGCTACGATTGATTTTTTGGCCATATTATTTCTTCTCCTTCTCGAAAGGCATACCGAATTTAGTTAGCAAAGCTTTTGAATGTTCAGTTTCTAGACAATCAACAACGAAAACAGCTTGTAGGCCGTGTGGAGTTGTTGTTTCTTCGAAACTCAGTTCAGGAAATACTGATTGGTCAATGAAACCAAGGCTATAATTACCTTGTTTATCAAAAGATCGTGAGCTTACACCATGGAAATCTCGGAGCCTTGGAATTACAACGTTAATTAAACGATCCAGGAATTCATACATTTTTTCGCCGCGAAGTGTAACTTTGATACCTATTTTGTTACCTTCACGTAGTTTGAATCCAGCGATAGAATTCTTTGCGAAAGTTTCTGTAGGAGTCTGGCCGGTAATCTTTGTGATTGTATTGGTAGCTGTTTCAATTATCTTTTTGTCGTCTTTAGCTTTGCCAAGACCAACATTGAGTACGATTTTTTCAAGTTTTGGTGCTTGATGAATATTGGCAAGCTTAAGCTCACTAACCAATTCTTTAGCATATTTATCATTATATTGGATACGGAGACGAGCACCGGTATCTACATTTTTAGTTGCTTTGGTAGTAGCCATTACTTGATCTCCTTTCCTGATGATTTATAGATGCGAGTTTTTTTGCCGTCCTTGGCTAATGTATATCCAATCTTAGAAGGCTTCTTAGAGGTAGGTTCTACGATAGCAACTTTACTTACCCATATAGGTTTAGTAATTTCCTTGATAGCACCTTGGGGGTTTTGCTTGTCGGGCTTAACGTGTTTCTTAACGATGTTAATGCCTTCAACTGTTACTTTATTGTCTTTGGGGTGAACAGCCGTAACTTTACCAGTTTTACCCTTGTACTTACCTGAAAGTACAGTAACTTTGTCGCCTTTGTTTAAGCGGATCTTGAATATAGTGGTAGATTTAGTAGTTTTCATAATTATAATACCTCCGGAGCTAAGGAAATGATCTTGGCATACCCTTGGTCACGTAATTCACGTGGCACGGGACCGAAAATACGAGTTCCTTTAGGTAATTTATCATCGCCAATAATAACTGCAGCATTATCATCAAACTTGATAGTTGAACCATCTTTGCGACGAATTGTATTGCGAGTTCGCACTACAACGGCTCGTACTACGGTTTTCTTTTTGACTGTGCCATTAGGAGCAGCTTGCTTAACAGTAGCTACAATAGTGTCTCCAACACCAGCGTAACGACGGCGGGAACCACCAAGTACGCGGATGCAAAGAATTTCTTTGGCACCGCTGTTGTCGCAAACATTTAATCGTGATTCTTGTTGTATCATATTATTCTTCCTCGTCAGCCTCTTCGCCAGATTTTTTCTTGGTGGCTGGCTTGATTGGTTCTTCTACCTTAGTGGCTTTGAGCGTGTCTTCTCTAAGCGCAGGCTTCTCGATAATGTCCACTAATTTAAAG
>Ga0194038_1000395_pt1 | contig 19183 bp, 7 predicted proteins | sample JunL226m_MetaG_FD_148630 | JGI IMG/M metagenome (GOLD analysis project Ga0194038, IMG submission 148630) | Anoxic zone freshwater microbial communities from boreal shield lake in IISD Experimental Lakes Area, Ontario, Canada - Jun2016-L227-6m | ecosystem: Environmental > Aquatic > Freshwater >... | reverse complement strand
CTTGACAAATCCGTGACTTCCGGCAGGCCTGTCCTGCTTGTTAAGGAAAGACATATCCATCGGTGAAGTTTCGCTCGGTAACACATCACAATGCCACGCACCAAGGTCAATGTCGTCATATTCCTGGCTTGCCGGGCCTGACAGATTAACCGCCGCATCATCAACAGTAACGGTCATGGTTGTCTGCTGTGTCCCCTGTTCAATGGCAGTAAAGAACAGAGCACGGAGGATGTTTTCTTGCAGCTTCCCTGCTATGCTGGCGAGAGCCGGGGTAAATTGTACTGTCATATCACACCCCTCCGGCGTACGCCACCGCCACCCTTTATTACCGGGCAGTAATTCAGGATGCATTGCTGCTGAAGAAAAACCGGGGGAATTTAACGCAAACTTGAATTCGATGCCAAAGCCGGTTGCATCGGGAATATCTTTATGTTTGTCCCAACGGTAAGTCCAGATGAACTGTTTTGGATATGAGCCAACGTTCAGCGTTCCGGCAAAATCAATTTCCAGATCGGGAACTTGTCCTGTAAATGTGGATCTGAAATCCCCCCTCTGATATACAGGATGAACCTGTGAGTCGGCCCATTTCCAGTTCCTTGACCAGCCGATATATGATGAGGTTACAACAGGGAGCGTTTTATCAATTGCTGAAAACAGGGAACTCTTTTCATCGACGCGTATGCTGTCCAGCGCATGGCAATACTGGCTGAGGCATAAAACAACAAAGATGATGCATGTATAACAGATGTTCATCAAATTATTTATCATTTCTCCCCCTAATACAAAAACCCCAGCAGCCAAAGCGGGATACAGTTTCTGATGCCATACTCCTCACCGTCTCTTAGCACATATACTGCGAACCGGCATAATTTTACGTTTTTGATCCCCCACCCCAACCCTCCCCCGCTGGGAGAGGGAGTTTATGAAAAGCGCAGATTATGCCAGTTCGCAGTATAGCTTTCCGGAATATTGGCGATTTGACTGAAGGATTTATTTTTACTTCCAACTTCAAAAAGATATCGATTCTCTACCAGGAAGTCTCCCTTGGGGCCTTGGGGGGATAATATTTGTATTCATGTACAATGAAATTGTAATAAAGTTTGTATTTGAATACAACAAATAATCATGATTCGATAGGCTACACCCGTGCGATAATTCCCAAGAAGCGGTGACAATTTTAGTAACACCCAACCGAAGATGTTTGAGTTGACCGAGTTACCATGTCTCAAGGGTTTGGTCAATGGCCTTACGAAGTCATCAGTCTTCTTTTGGTTATGCTCCGAAATTATCCCTTGTTCCAATTTTGGTTGTCATCCGAGTTGTGGAATAAATCTCTTGATCTGGATATTTGGAACAAACTTATAATGTTTATAGTTTGCTGTCAGTAATACTTCAGAGTTATTTGTACAAGTGGCAGCAATCAAAGCATCAGCCAATTCCATCGAATTACTGTGATGGTATTGTTCCACGTAGATCATGGCTCTTGTGGATATATCATTGCTTATTTGAACAATATCAATATCCCATTTTGATAATTGCTTTATGAATCTATTCATCTCCTTCTTATCTTTCATTCCTTGAATCAACTCTATGTAGGTGACTACGGATATGCTGAAAGGAATGTTATTGTGAATTATGTCCCTTGCTGTCTCGTTCCCGCGCAAATGCCAGACGAGAACATCAGTATCAATAATCAAAATACTCTCCTCTTCCTCATATTCCTCACATAGTCATCTACAATTTCTATGTCTTCCCTGTCCTGCCATAAAGCAAATATTTCATCTTCATTTCCCTTATTTGAATTATTTCCTTTTTCGCTTGCGTAAGGAATAATTCTGGCTAGTTTTTTCCCACGAATCGTAATTACGACTTTAGTTCCGCGAGCTGCTTGCTCAATTATTTGTCCAGGCTTGCAACGTAATTCTTTCGCAGTAATTTCCATATTAAAACCTCCATGCCGCATAAGTGTATATTTAAAGTGTACACTTATTTGTGACGAAGTCAAGAATTTAACGAATTCATAAAAAGTCCGCATGCTACGTTGCGCTGCGTCCTTCGTCGCTGCATCGTCTTTTTCACCTCATATCATTGAGAGAGCGCCAGGCCCTGTGATACTTTTTAAGTCTTTCAACCGCTTTATCCGTCAATTCGTCCAGTCGTGTGATATCCATATTATCCTCAATATCCGTGAGTTTTATTTTCCTTGCAATTGGAACCTTCTTGATCCGGGCGATGTAGGTATCATAAGGCTCCGCATCATCTGTTCGGGTAAGGCAGACAACTGCATCGACCACGATTTCTGAAAACCCCTCTTTGCGAAGCGTATCTGCCGTAACCTCCGTATCTTCCAGCACATCATGCAATACGGCAACCATCTGTTCGGTTTCGGTTTTCATTTTCATCATCAGGCGCAGTGGATGGAGAATATACGGTGCGCCCGCTTTGTCCTTTTGGTGTCTGTGCGCTGTCGCCGCAATTGTGATTGCCTTTTCAAGCTTACTCATGGCGTCCTTTCATTTTTAGCGGACGATTATATATCCACGATTATTTAACAATTCCGGAATCTTTTTAATAGCCTGGCAATCCCACTCCTGGACATCCTCCGGCAATTTCGTCCAAGGGACCAGATAGGGGGATATCTTCTTTTCCACATCCCTGTCGCCCAATTTCCAGCCATCCATAATCCGCTCCACATTCCAACGGCCATGCTCGATTTTCGCCAGACTTATGATCTCTTCCTGTGTAAAATCAAATGAAATCTGATTGATCGATATGGGTTCGATATGACATCCGATGGCTTTCAGCTTTTCTTCAATATGATCCACTTGCTGTAAGTTGGATTCTTTCAAAGCCTCTGGCAGCTTATCCCAATCCGCCATGGCAGGTTCTTTTAAGATATGACGCTTTTTCTGATTATTTCGAAATTCTTCGTGCGCTTCGATGGCCATGGCTTTACGATCTTGCTCAGTCAGTATTTTTGACCGTGGCGGAGGCTGAACAAAAAATTTAATGGTTTGTTCATCGTTGGGCAATGAAAGTAAATTCGGCGCATCGGCCCAACCCTTATCCTCCAAAAGCTCTCTGGCTGCACGGCCGCTATCATGAAGGATGCCGACTTTAGCGCCCAGCATTATCGCCATTCTGTACTCAAACGCGGCAATCTTTCCGCCATTAATGCCGAGCAGTTTCACGTCAATTGGGTCGATGCCTGATGACAGCAAATCGATCCATCCCTGAATCGGTTCCAGGGCCGAAAACCCGGCGCTGTTCGTTGTATAGGTTTGATACGCTTTATGAAGGTTTGTCCAGATGGGGATGTCCCTGGGCAAATACGATATCTTTCGGATCGACTTATCCGGCGGGCTGGGGATATCTCCGGCATACCCGCTGATTCCTGCGGTTGTGCCGCCGGAAATGATGGTGCCGGAAAAACCATTGAAAGCGGTTGCAAACAGATAATTATAGCAGATGATCTGCGATTCATAACGGGAATCGCAGCAGCCAGCCACGATGAGCAGTGGCTTTCCATGGATATCAACAGGAAAATCGGGCGATAAAAGATGACAGAGTTCTTCTTTTCTTTCTTCAAGATTTTTCGCTGACTTTCTTTCTTCCTGGATATTTTTCTCAAGCTTCGCCTTCTTTTTCTGATAATCTTCTTCTTTCCGGTCTTTATTGGCAGCGAGTTCTGATATCTTCGCCTGAAGTGTTTTAATCTCTTCATTTAAAGCATGATTCATTTTGCACATCTTGCCGACCCTGGCAACAAATAGAAAACGTTTCACCCATTCCAACTGGATATCATATTCGGCCAGCATACTCTTTTTTAGCGAATTGCCGAGATTTTCCATACTTGCCAGGGCATTATCAATCTTTGAAATCGAGTCGGTTCGCTGAACGGCACATGCAAATGCGTTCAGACTTTCATAGGGTTTCCCCAGCAGAAGATAAAACATGCCCATATCGTAAAACGCTTCCGGCAAATACACCCCGACATTCGCGCGGTCCCTGCAGGTTGAGATGCCGTTTTCGAGACTTGGACGCACCAGGGATATAAAATCAATATTTCTTCCCTGTGCGATCTTGCTCATTACGAATCGGCTCAACGCGCGCGGGTCGGAAGGCGCAATCCGGAATGCCTCCTCATAGCAGGGAAGCGCATTATTACCCGGCTTATTTTCTTCGGCATGGATGTCTCCCAGTGCGATCCTGGCATCCGCATTCCGATGATCCAGTTCGCAGACCCAATCAATATCTTTTTTCCCTGATTTATTCTTTTGTTTCCATTGTGCCCAGCCGTAATCGAGGAGGATCGAGGAAAAGACAGGATCTCTCATTGCTTCCAACTGTTCGAGGGCCAGTTCATGATTGTCCGATGGCTTGATAGACCGGTAGCTTTTCAATGCCTTGGCAAAAGATTTGCCTTTTGCCGAGCTTTTCCAATTGACAATAAAAACACCCAGTACACCAACTACCTTATCCCATTTTTCAAGAGAAAGGGCCAACTTTGCGATCTGATGGGCCAAATCCCGATTCTGCGGATCATTCTCAAATACGGTATCGAGAATCATTAATTCATCATCCCTTTCTTCCCGTGTCATGTAAGCGCCAAAGTAGGTTCTGTAGCTCTCGATTCCCTCGATCGTGCGGGCAAACTCGTTGTCCGCATTTTCAAGCGTTGCCGCAATGCGGTTCGTATCCCTCTTCCATTTATGCGGAACATTGAAGTCGCTCTTGTAAACCCGGTCGTGCGTAAAAACGGCCCAGGCATGCTGAAGAAGCGTTCTAACTTGTATCTCAGCCTTGAACATCGGACCCGGAGGCAATTTCCCGATTGCACAATTGTTTTCGGTTCTGGACGGACAAAGTTTTTGCCGAGTATCATTATCCAGGAGCAATTTGGGTTCCAGCTCCAAATCACGGAAGAGCGATTTAAGTTTAGCCTCATTGAGCGAAACGATATAGTGTAAGGATCGGTACCCGAATTCACTCGCACTGAGGCGTCTTCCGGCATCTTCACTATTGGCCTCATCGATATCGAAATAAGACTGGATGAAATTACAAACCGGTTCAATATCGTTTATAAAGTCCACGATAATTCGGGCACCGCATAAATCCGTGAACTGATGGATCGGATCGGTGTATTTGTGCTGCTTTCGAATTATTTTTTCCACAAAATTGGGTTTACCCTTCGCGCGTGTGCTGATATTGGCTGAAATTCCCATTTTTTTCATGGACGAAGAAAGAACATCGTCCAAAAGCTTAGCAAAAGTTTCGTATGTTTTCATGTTCTGGCAGTAAGCCGCCACCTGGTCTTGTACATGAGTTTTCATTTCATCAGTCAGTTTGGGCATGACACTCTTCTCCTGTGCAATATTATTGAAGAATATGAAGATGGCACTTTGACGACTTCGTAAAAAGTTCGCCTGGATGGCCATGGTTTATTCGTATGGATATCCATATCAGCCGTTTCATTTTGTATTGGCGTCCATGTTGTAGGGCGATGCAGGCCGCGTGGCCTTGTCCGCAAAGAACCAGCGGGCGATCTGTGAATAGGGGCCTTTATCTTTTGAATCTCGGAAACGTTCACGGAACTGGAGGAGCTGAGCAGGTTCGACCGGTTCCAAAACGCTTTGATCATTGATCCGGTATTCGGCGACTGCCTCAGCCAGCGGTGGCAACCAATTTGGAACGGGAACGATAGATTCCGGGGCGATAGACCACACCAACGCGGTGGCTGTGGTCTTATCATCAGATATGATGAGGATTTTGGAACCGTCCGGGCTGAAGACGGCTGTTTTGACTCTAACCCCATGTTTCAAAGGATCACTCAGGGGCTTGCCCGTGACGGTATCCCACACCCGCGTGGCGATCGTCGATCCCACTGTCAAATTCCCTGATGATATAGTGAGGATTTTGGAACCGTCCGGGCTGAAGACGGCTGAGTTGACGTTGCCCCCGTGTTCCAAAGGTTCGGTCAACAACCTGCCTTTGGCGGCATCCCACACCCGCGCGTTATCTCGTGATACGGTGAGGATTTTGGAACCGTCTGGGCTGAAGACGGCTGTGTTGACGATCCCCCAATGTTCCAAGGGTTCGGTCAAGAGCTTTCCCGTTGTGGCATCCCACACCCGCGTGGTACCCATCGACCCCACCAAACTCCCTGATACGGTGAGGATTTTGGTGCTGTCCGGGCTGAAAACAACGGATCGGACAACGCCTCCATGATTCAGGGTTTCGGTCGAGAGGTGTCCTGAGTTGTCGTTATCACGATGCTCCAAGGGTTCGCCATGTTCCATGGGTTTGGTCAGTGGGATGCCCGTGGTAGCATCCCACACCCGCACGTTGGTCTTATTAGAAGTGATGACGATTTTAGTTCCGTCCGGGCTGAAGATAACTGAGTTGGCTGACTTGACACTATCCCCATGTTGCATGGGTTCAGTGAGAGGCATGCCCGTGACGGCATCCCACACCCGAGCGGTGTCCATCGATTCTCCCATACTCCATGATACGGTGAGGACTTTGGTGCCGTCCGGGCTGAAGACGGCTGAGTCTATTCTATCCCCATGTTGCATGGGTTCGGTCAGAGGCATGCCTGTGACAGTATCCCATAACCGCGCGGTGGTCTTATCATCAGATGTAGTGAGGATTTTGGTGCCGTCCTGGCTAAAGACGGCTGATCGGGCTATAACCCCATGTTTCAATGGCTCGCTCAATCGTTTGCCCGAGGCAGCATCCCACACCCGTGCGGTGGTCTTATCATCAGATGTGGTGAGGATTTTGGTGCCGTCTGGGCTGAAGACGGCTGATTCGACAAAACCACCATGTTGCAAGGGTTCAGTCAAGGAACTTCCTGTAGTGGTATCCCACACCCGCACGGTGCCCATTGACGATCCATTCCAATTACTTTTCCCTAATGATACTGTGAGGATTCTGGTCCCGTCTGGGCTGAAGACGGCTGACTCGATTCTATTTCCAGGTAGCAAGGGTTCGGTTAAGGGCGTGCCTGTGGCAGCATCCCACACCTGCGCGGAAGTCTCATCATCAGATGTGGTGAGGATTTTGGTGCCGTCCGGGCTAAAGACGGCTGATCGAACAATAATTCCATGTTTCAAAGGTTCGCTCAGGAGCGTGCCCGTGGCAGCATCCCACACCTGCGCGGAAGTCTTATCATCAGATGTGGTGAGGATTTTGGTGCCGTCCGGGCTAAAGACGGCTGATCGAACAATAATTCCATGTTTCAAAGGTTCACTCAGGAGCGTGCCCGTGGTAGTATCCCACACCCGTGCGCAATACGATGATTTGGAGAGGATTTTAAAGCCGTCTGGGCTGAAGACGGCTGATTGGACAAAACCACCATGTAGCAAGGGTTTAGTCAAGGGCATGTCCGTAGCAGCATCCCATACTCGCGCGCTACCCCGTGATGCAGTGAGGATTTTGGTTCCGTCTGGGCTGAAGACGGCTGAGTTGACTTTGCCCTCATGTAGCAAGGGTTTGGCCAAGGGCTTTCCTGTGGCGGCATCCCACACCTGTGTGGTGCCCGTCGATCCATCCCAACTCCCTGAAATGGTGATGATTTTGCTTCCATCCGGGCTGAAGGCGGCTGAATTGACAATGCTTCCATGTTGCATGGGTTCGCTCAGGGGAGTGCCCGTGGCAGCATCCAACACCCGCATGGTGGCTTTGTCTTTTTTTGATACGGTGAGGATTTTGGTGCCGTCCAAACTGAAGACGGCTGATGAGACAGAATCACCACCATGTTGCAAGGGTTCGATCAAGAGCCTTCCCAAGGCAGCATCCCACACGCGCGCGGTGGTCATATCATCAGATATGGTGAGGATTTTGGTTCCGTCTGGGCTGAAGACAGCTGATAAGACCGTATCCCCATGTAGTAAGGGTTCGGTCAGGGGCGTGCTCGATGCTGCATCCCACACACGCGCAGTGGTATTATCATCCTGAGATACGGTGAGGATTTTGGTGCCGTCCGGACTGAATACGGCTGATCGGAAGCTATTCCCATGTCGCATGGATTTGCTCATGGACCTTCCCATGACAGCATCCCACACGCGTGCGGTGGTCATATCCTTAGATACGGTGAGGATTTTGGCACTGTCTGGGCTGAAAACAGCTGATAAGACCGTATCCCCATGTATCAAGGGTTCGGTCAGTGGTGTGCCCGATGCAGCATCCCACACCCGTGCGGTGGTTTTACCATCCTTAGATACGGTGAGGATTTTGGTTCCGTCTGGGCTAAAAACGGCTGATAAGACCATATCTCCATGTATCAAGGGCGCGCCAGTGACAGCATCCCACACGCGCGCGGTCATATCCTTAGATACGGTGAGGATTTTGGTACTGTCTGGGCTGAAGGCAGCTGATAAGCCCGTATCCCCATGTATTAAGGGTTCGGTCAGTGGCGTGCCCGAGGCAGCATCCCACACCCGTGCGGTAGTTTTACCATCATTAGATACGGTGAGGATTTTGGTTCCATCTGGGCTGAAGACGGCTAAAAAGACCTTATGACCATGTAGTAAGGGGTCGATCAAGAGCATGCCCGTAGCAGCGTTCCATACCTGCATGCTATTCCCTGATTTGGTGAGAATTTTGGTTCCGTCTCGGCTGAAGACGGCTGAATTGACTTTGCCCTCTTGTTCCAAAAGTTCGGTCAACAACCTGCCCGTGTCGGCATCCCATACCCGCGCGATACCGCTTACGGTGAGTATTTTAGTTCCGTCCGGGCTAAAGTCGGCTGAGTCGATTCTATCCTCAGGTAGCAAGGATTCGGTCAATGGCTTTCCCGTGGCAGCGTCCCACACCTGCGCGCTTTTACCTGATGCAGTGAGGATTTTGGTTCCGTCCGGGCTGAAGACGGCAGAGTGGACATGTTCCAAGGATTCTGTCAGAGAACTTCCCGTGGTCGCATCCCACACTCGCACAATGCCATCCGATCCCACCCACTTTCCTGTTGATTTGGTGAGGATTTTGGTTCCGTCCGGGCTGAAGACGGCTGAAGAAACATAACCTCTATGATGCAAGGGTTCGATCAAGGGTTTGCCTGTGGAAGCGTCCCATACCCGCGCGGTCTTATCTCTTGATGCAGTGACGATTTTGGTTCCATCCGGGCTGAAGACGGCTGAGTAAACATGGTCTCTATGTTGCAATGGTTCTGTCAAAGGCAAAGCGAACGATCTTTGGATAAACAGGTTAGCTATGCGGGCGGCTGCAGAAGCATGCTGCTGTTCCGGGTGATTGCGAATTGCGCTGGCCAGATATGCCAGGCTGGCAGTCGTATCATTTTTTTCAATTTTTTCTATCCCCTGTAAAAAATCAGACTGGGATAGGGTCATCTTGGCTTTTCTGGTTTCGTTTACAGCTTTCACCCCACCTGCAATGGCCATGAGCGCAAGCACCACGAACAGTGCAGCCAGTCCAAGGGCACGTCGCACCCGCTTTCTTTCTTCCCGCAGGCAATGATCACTCAATGCCTGGCGATGGACATTCAGGAGGTAGGATGATAGGCAAATGAATCCGTTCTCCCAGCCCTCCTTTTCTGCGTCGTCTTCATCGGGAACCATTGTGGGTAGGTTCCGCGTGGTGATTAATACACCATGCTCGCGCAGCGCCGGGCAGAGGCATTCGCTATCGTCTCCGCTCCCGACATTACCGCGCAGGATAACAGGAACCACATGTGCAAGTGCATTGAGGCGATCGATGTTGCCGAGAAAATGGAGCACTTCTTTGTCAACCGGAACGGACCTGGCCGAGTCCGGCGAACACAGCACGATCAGAAAGCGCGATTCATCAATGGCGTTGCGGATGTTCTTCCAATAGTGTTCCACGGTAACGTCCAGGTTCGTTTTGTCGCGATAAACCGTACGAACATATTTCGGATGCCCAGGGCGAGACTCTTCGGGCACCAGCTTTACCGGAAATCGAAACCACTCCAGTCGCCGTTGCAGCCATTTTGCCGCCCGACTGTCCTTGCGGGAGTAGCTGATGAATGCGAAATACTTATATTTCTTGGTATTCATATCATTACCTTTATGCCTTCCATTTTTCTATCATTGTCTATATTTTTCCATGTCAGGGAGGTTGTTGGCATCCATGGCCAGTTCGGGCGAGGGACAACTTTGGTTTTCTGCCTATGGTAAAACGACTTTATATAATTCACTTCCCTCTTCGCACCACCTTCATCTCGACATTCCACAGCAGCCTTGGAAATTGCCTCGCGTTCGTATCCCTACATTTCATCGTTGAGATGTTTCCAAGGGATCAAATATGGGCTGATTCTGGCTGCCTTATTTTTTTGGGGTCATAATACCAGCCGGACCGGAGACGCTCTTCATTCCAGCGACCATATTCCATTTCGGCCATGAATTCGATTTCTTCTGGAGTGAAACCTGGGTCCGAAAAATCTTCACCCGCGGGTGCTGGTTCAATCCGGAAGCCTGCCTGACAAAGGATTTCCACTGAGCAGGCAACCTGCTGCCGGTTCGAATTATAGTTTTTGTAATGATCCAGTTCCTGAGTGTAAAGCTGGATTTGTTGATTGTGCCAGGTATGGGCAATTGACATGTTCACGGCTCTCCTTAAAGATCGTTTTTTCCCCTCTCCCCGTTCCAATGTTTGAGTAATAATTCAGGTCTATACTCAAAGTGCATCAAATCATAATGGTACCATTTACCTCCCCAAATAAACCCTTGCTCTTCGAATATGCTGATAATAGATTGCGGGTATTCTCTTCTGATATTGGCGATATCACCTTTTGCCCACCACCTCCAATAAGCACCTTGATTCGGATTAATATCAATTGCCATAGCGAATGAATGGGGACTTAATCTCTGAGTCCCTGCAATAACTCTCCATTTCAGAGTACCCGCAATGGAAACAACATATTTTGTAAGTTCTGGTTTTTCTTTTATTAAAATAGATAGGTTCTTGTGAACTTTTTGTAAGGCAGCCGAGGCGCCTTCAATTGAATTAAAAGCCACATGATGCTTAACAAATTCTATGTTGAGTGTGTTCCGGATGACATCTTTTTGCGTTTCTCCATATATTGCCTGAAAAAATGGTATCACACGGATCCTGCCAGGATCGAAATTTTCCGCAGGATTTTCCTTGACTGGGCCTGGGACATATTTTTGTTCCAACATATCTTTCAGGTCTGGATTAGCCAGTTTCTCTTCAAAAGATTTATGCTTTCGATCATCATAAAGAATTCGAGCCCCATTTCTCATGATAACATAAAGCTCATTTTTCTCTGTAATCTCAATGCCAGTGCAACTCATCCGATATGACGCAAACAATGCGTACAAATCTTCTCGAACCCTTTCACTTTCATTATAGGGCAATGGAATAGATTCAACAAAATTGCTGCTATTTTGGAAATCTTTGGCCAAATAAACTTGACTGTTAGCGAAGTGACAACTATCGAAAATGAGTAAAAACAGAATGATAAAAAAAGATATATATGTTCTCTCTATCATCTCTTTTCATACTTTCTAATCAATGCAAGATTTGCAATTTCAAATTGATTGAAACTTTCTGCGACTTTATTGGCATCAGGTTCTTTTCTTGTCAGTTGTATACCTAATGAATTGGCAAACTGTTTGCCTCTGTCTGTCTTAAAAGCGTAACCATGTCTTGCGAATATTTCATTCCTTGCATTCCACAGCTCATCTGCTGATAAATCTTTGACTTCTTGCTCAGTCAAGAACCTCTCGTCAGAGTCAGAAAACAACCATGCCGTATTTGGCTTCTCGGTTTTTGAAATGACTTTCTTCTCTGCCTTCTGGTTCTTATAATGTTCCTCTATCTCGGCACAAACAGGCTTCAACTCTTTTTCATTTGTATTGGCATCTATATTGTAAGGCGATATGGGTCGAGTTGCCTTATCTGCAAAGAACCATCGGGCAATTTTGGAATAGGGGTCTTTGTCTTTGGAATTTCGGAATTGCTCTCGGAAGTGGAGTATCTGAATAGGTCCGACTGGTTCCAATACGTTTTGATCATTGATCCGACATCCAACGACTGCCTCAGCAAGAGGTGGTAGCCAGTCGGGAATGGGAATTGTCGCTGCAGGTGCAATTGACCTCACCCACACCTCATCAGATAATTTAGCGAGAAATTTGGTTCCATCCGGGCTGAAGACGGCTGAATCGATTGAGTAATCATTTTCCAGAGGTTCTGTCAAAGGCTTTCCTGTGGCAGCATCCCACACCCGCACGGTGTACTTCGATTTCGAAGCTACCAATGTAGTTACATTAGTGAGAAATTTGGTTCCATCCGGGCTGAAGATAGCTGAATTGATTGAGTAATCATTTTCCAGAGGTTCAGTCAAAGGCTTTCCTGTTACAGCATCCCATACCCGCACGGCGCACTTCGATCTTGAATCTGCTGAACATGATGCAGTGAGAATTTTTGTTCTGTCCGGGCTGAAGTCTGCCAATTTAACAAATTGCATCAGGGGTTCTTCGGTCAAGAGATTTCCTGTGTCAACATCCCACACCTGTGTGGTACACTCCCCGATAATTGAAGTCGTTGTAACAGTGGCAATTTTTGTTCCATCCGGGCTGAAGACGGCAGTATTGATATCACCTTCATGTTCCAGGGGTCCGGTCAAGAGCCTTCCTGAGTCAGCATCCCACACCTGCATGGCGCACTTCGATTTTAAATTTCCTTTTAAACATGATGCAGTGAGAATTTTTGTTCCGTCTGGGCTGAAGACGGCAGAATTGATATTGTCTTCATGTTCCAGGGGTCCGGTCAAGAGCCTTCCCGAGTCAGCATCCCACACCCGAACGGCGCAATTCGATCTTGAATCTGCTGAACATGATGCAGTGAGAATTTTTGTTCCGTCCGGGCTGAAGACGGCAGAATTGATCTTGTCTCCATGTTCCAGGGGTCCGGTCAAGAGCCTTCCCGAGTCAGCATTCCACACCCGAACGGCGCAATTCGACCTTGAATCTGCCTTTGAACATGATGCAGTGAGAATTTTGGTACCGTTCGGGCTGAAGACAGCAGAATTAATATTGTTTTCATGTTCCAGAAGTCTGGTTAAGAGCCTCCCTGAGTCCGCATCACACACCTGCGCGTCAAACTTTGTTTTGATGAGAATTTTGGTACCGTCAGGACTGAAGGAGGCTGACGAACTGGAGTAGTCAGTCTGTATCCCGTCCTTAAATTTCAAAGGGTTGTTCAAGGGGCTGCCTAAGTCAGCATCCCACACCTGCGCGTCAAACTTTGTTTTGATGAGAATTTTTGTTCCATCCGGGCTGAAAACGGCTGATTCGACATCGAATTCATGTTTCATTGGTTCAGTCAAGGACTTGCCAGAGGCAGCATCCCACACCCGCACGGTCTTTGATGTGGTGATAATTTTGGTACTGTCAGGGCTGAAGACGGCTGAGTTAACCGGGCCCCCATGCTGCAAAGGTTGGGTCAAGGGTTTGCCTGTGGTTGCATCCAACACTCGTGCAGTCTCTGATGCGATAACAATTTTTGTACCGTCCGGGCTGAAGACTACTGAATTGACCCTGATCCCATTCTCATGTTCCAAGGATTCGATCAAAAGCTTTCCAGTTGCTACATTCCACACACGTGCATTAAAATCTGTTTGGGTGAGAATTTTTGTTCCATCCGGGCTGAAGGCGGCTGAGAGAACACAGTTCCCATTATCCGGGTATTTGGTCAAGACCCTTCCAGTGGCGATATCGTGCATCCACGCACCATGTTTTGATGTGATGACGATTTTGGTACCATCAGGGCTGAAGATAGCTGAGTTGACACCGATCCCATATTCTATAGGTTTGCTCAAAGGCTTGCCAGTGGTAGCATCCCACACCTGTGTGGTTTCACTCCCTATATCCCGAGCTCTTGATACGATGAGAATTTTTGTTCCGTCCGGACTGAAGACGGCTGATATGACCCCGTCCTCATGTTCCAGAGGTTCGGTCAATGGCCTTCCAGTGGTAGCATCCCACACCTGTGTGGATCCAATCCCTATATTCGAAGTTCTTGATATGGTGAGGATTTTAGTTCCATCCGGGCTGAAAACGGCGGAGTTGACCATGTCCTCATGTTCCAAGGGGTTGGTCAAGGGTTTGCCTGTGGTTGCATCCCAAATCCGAGCTGTATGATCCGATGATGCGGTGAGGATTTTAGTTCCATCCGGGCTGAAAACGGCGGAGTTGACCATGTACTCATGTTTCAGGGGATCGATCAAAGGCAAAGTGAACGATCTTTGGATGAACAGGTTTACAATGCGGGCGGCTGCAGATGTGTGTTTCTTCTCTTGGTTGTTGCGAATGGCACAGGCAAGATATGCCATTCCGGCTGGTGTGTCGTCTTTTTCAATTTTTTCAATCCCCTGTAAAAAATTAGACTGAGATAAGGTTGTTTTGGCTTTTCTGGTCTCGTTTTCCATCTGGATCTGAGTTTCTTTTGACAAATTTGATGCGTTGACAGCTTTCCTCTCATTCCGATCCGCCATAACCCACTGCCACCCTGCCACCAACCCGGCAATCACCGCCACAATCGCCAGCACGCCATAAATGGTTGCACGGCGTCGCAGTCGTTTGACTTCTACCTGCCTTAACGTTTCAACAGCTTCCACACTGGCTTGAACAAAGGTTTTTGCTTCATCACTGATGGCTTCCGGAAATTTCTGGATGATATCTTGTGCCTCATCCAGCAAACCGCCCCGCAGGAGATAATCAGCCTTCTTTTTCTTTTCTAACCATTCATGGGCGTCATTTTCTACACGCGAACAAATCTTGAGAAAATAGCTGTTTACTTTGATCCATTCTTCCAGCTTCTCCCATGAAGTCAGCAAGGTATCATGCGCCAGGGATACCATCGGCTCCCCGGCAGGGGATTTATCTGTGGTCAGCAGACGTGCTTTCACCAGGGCATCGGTCAATTGTTTTTTGGCTGAAGTGTCCTGAGTCAGACTAAGAGGGGCGCTGCGGCGCACGGCGTTCTGCTCCCCTTCAGTCTGAATGGTTACCAGAGTACGCATGAGGGGATCAAACGCAGCCTGGATATCCGCGTCCAGACCGGCGAATACGGTTTCGGCGCGATCCCCGAGAACACCGCTGATACCTCCCTGTGCAGTATAATCTGCATGGGTCATCAAGTTGTCCGGAATACTGGCTTTATACAGCGCCCACAGGATATATTGCAGATGAGGCAGTAATTCAGGGTGTTGGAGTGCGTCATCACAAATTCGGTCTTCAAGGGTTTTTGTCTCTGTTTTGGTAACCCCCTGAAATTCGGCGAGCCCCTCGAATTTGAGGCCGGCCAGACTTGCAGGGATGACAATAATCCGGCGAAGGGCGCTTTTATCTACAGACAGCAGATCGTACAGACCTTTGTCTTCTCGCATCCGCATCAGGGCAGGGCTTTTCTGCACCTGGGCGTAGAAATCGCTTCGCAGCGTGGCCACCACCCAAACGTGACCGGATCGCGCCAGGGCTTCCAGAACCTCCAGAAAGCGCTCCCGTTCGCTGGGAGTAATGGCGCTGTCTGTGAAAAGCTCTTCAAGCTGATCTACCAGCAGCACCAGGCGCACGATCCCGCCAGCGGTTTTGGCCGCATCCTGAAGTGTCCGGCCAATGACATTTCGAACAGTGATATCCGGGCTGGCGACCAAATCTGCAGCCAGTTGCTCCAATCCTTGCGTTGTGGCGCTTCGAAGTTCCGGCAGGCCATTTTCATCGTCAGCCAGTCTGCGCACCAGGGCCAGCAAAAGATTGCCGCCATGTTCGCCCGGGCGGAGAATAGCCCGCCGCCATTTCGCCACGGTACCCTCCACCTCATGAGAACACAGGGCCGGGAACAGGCCGGCCCGCACCAGGGAACTTTTGCCACTGCCGCTGGCTCCTACCACCAGAACAAAGGCATACCCCCGGTCCGCCTGGGCCCGCAGCGATTCGGCCAACTCGCATACCTGCTGGTCCCTGCCCTTAAAGATGAGATGTTGATCAAACTGGAAAGCTTCAAACGCCACATAAGGCTCTTTATTCCAGATAGCCCCCCTGTGCGCCAATAATTCATCAAGCATATTAATCAGATGCACCCGCAGCCTGCCGCTGAAATCGGGCGGCTTTTGGTAGGTGTGGTAGGCGCGAAGATTGTGTCCTTGGGCATCGTGGAATTCCTCACGGATAAACTGGTCAACCAGCGTGCGCTGTTTGACCAGTTCCTCCAATTCCAAATTATTCTTGCCTTTCAGCGCGTCATCCCAGGTGTCTTTATCGTTGCGGGTATAGACCAGAATGGCGGGACGCACCGCCTCCTCCGTATCCTTGTTATCTGCCTCGCTCTTTTCCCGCGCCTGCAGCATCAGGTCCAGCTCGCGTTCTGTTCCGCTGCGGTAGGGCGTTCCATCATTTTTTGTGGTTGGCCCGCCTACCTCCGAGCCGAGACGGGACCAAAGAATGAACACGGCGATATCGATGCCGTGTTCATTGGACAAAACATCGTCAATACCCGGCTGAAACGGTTTGTCCGCGGTCAGCGCGAAATCTTCCCACAATACCGGTTTCAGAGTCACCTGATCGCCATACCGGCTTGCCAACCTTTCAATCACTGCACGGGCCTTGTCGCGTTCTTCCGCCACATCGCCGGGGGAGGAGATAAAAATGCGGATGGTCTTTTCCAGGTTGTCCGATTTCATGCCTGGTACTCCTTATTTCTCTTTTTGTGTTATCCCAGATTTTGCCAATAGCGCAGCAAGCCTTCGCCATTTCGAAAAGCCAGGGGTTACTGCGCAAAGTCCTCCTGGCGCATCAGTACACACAATTGTCCGAACTGTTTTGACAATCATTTTTTGATCAAAACGGCCGGCCTAATACTTTCGCGACGCGCTTTAGCAAGCTCAAACTCCAGCCAGTTGACCATACCGGTATCCAGTGCATCGTTATAGCACTCGATGGCCTTTGGCTTTTCCCCATCCGCCTCGGCCTTCAACCCAAGCGCAACTGCCAGGGTGATCGTTTTCTCGCGACTGTTCACGGCCTCAGCGCGAAGTGATTCCTCACTCACCGTGCCCAACAGGCCATCTGCCAGACTTCGGTACCAGGGGGCATGGACCCGTTGGATGTATTCCTTCAGGGCGATTTCCGCCTTTTGTTTGTCTCCGATCAAATACAGCAATTGGCACCGGAACAGCCCCATACCCAGTGTGTTGGCCGATTCCCGATTTGGCATGGCCAGATATTGCTCTGTCTTGGATAGGGCTTCATGCCAGAGGCCTTTTGATGTAATTTTGTAGGCTTCCTGAATAATAGCGATTCGGCTGTTTGAATCCGCAGGTTGTTGCGGTGACGGTTGTTTTTCTTTTTGAAGTTCAGCCAGAATTTCTTCAACAGATTTTTCGTCTTCGGTTTTCCCTACAGACGGTTTCTGTTTGTCGATTTCAGGAAGAATCTCTTCTTTCATCATTTCGGTTTGAATGAGAAACGCCAGCGGTGAATTCTTTTCAGTAGTGATCCATGCCGCCTGCAGATGCCTGAGGTGATTTTGGTTATTCCCACGTTTTTTCTCCATGGATGAAGCTGCCCAGTACACAAAAGTCTCTTCCTCTGTTGACTGGCTGGCGGCAACAGCTTCATCGACCGGCACGTTGCCGTCGAGTACCCGCATCAGATATCCGATAAACTCCTGTGGATGTCGCCAATCCAACGCTGTAAGCTCTGTACAATAGGCTCGTTCCGCTTTGTCAACACCTGCCAGGAAATCCGCACGATACAGCATAAATTGGGGCAGCGCATTCCGAGGCTCCAATTTTAAAGCATTTTTCATAAGTGCTTTACCGCTGTCTGTAAGATTATCTCCTTCAACTGCCAGAATACCGGCCCAGAAAAACAGACCGGGATGCGGCGAATGTTCAAGCAGGCGATTCATCATTTGCGTGGCTGCTGCGGTATCCCCTGCAAGGGTGGCTGATCGCGCCTTTTCCAGAGTGACTTCAAATGTAAAGGTGGGCATGCCCTTCCACTGCGGATTGCCCATGCGGACGCTGTCCAAAAAAAGACGGGCATTGTGGATGGGATAAATATAACCCATGGAGCTATATTCTTTCATACGGCTCGTAACGATTCCAATGGCAAAACCATCCAGATCAATTAATGGTCCACCACTGTTTCCGGGATGTAAGTCTGCATTGGTGTTTAATGCGTTTTCAAACACCCGTGAAATGGTTCCATCGGTGCAGCGGGTCACAACCGAATCACCCACGATGCTTTTCTGGCCATAGGGAAAGCCCAACGCAAATACAGCAGTTCCTTTGGGGGTGTTTTTCCCGTCTTCATAAATCCGCAACGGAACAGGTACAGCATCAACCGGCAATGAATTAATCCGGAGTACTGCAACGTCATCCTGCAGGCTGCTGCCTTTATCTACCAGTTCCTGCGGCACCTGCATCGCACCCAGGAACTCGACTTTCTTTCCATTTTTGCCGTCACTCCGATAGGCATTATTGAGTTTGAACTGATCTTCGATGTTCTTGCTACCGCCGCCGGCTATTGTTCGAAACGCTTGGTCGCCATCAAACCAGAGATAGTGATTGTACTTCAAAGTAATGGGTATTCCTCTCTCATTCGCCATCTGGAATACTTCTTCAAACTCCTTTTCTGAAAGCCACGGACAGGCCACATGACGATTGGTCAGTAGATAGCCATCAGAGGATACCAGAAATGCGGTTCCTGTAGCGCTGCCCACCGGGACAAGCTTACCTCCCACATACAGGTAGTATTCCGTCAGAACAAACGCTACCGACCGGCGGTATTTTTCAGTCAAAGCAATTCTTCTTTGTTCTGGCAGCATTTCTTTCATTGAAACCAGCGTTCTGGCAAGCTGTTCTGAAATGGTCTGATCGAAATAGCCTTTTTCGCCCTGAATCATTGCTTCCATTTTCTGAACAGAACGGCTGGCCTCCTGCCGGTTTTCATCGGCGACCCGTTCCAGTTCCAGGTTGGTTTGCCATCGCTGGTGGATTGTCAAGGAAACTACAATCCCGATAACGATACAGGTTGCAGCAATGGCATAAAACCGGATTTTTCTGCCCAGTTTTTTCGTCTTTGTGGGATCTTTGGCAAATTTATTCCATTTGGCGATGTCTTCGTCGGTAATGGCGGCAAGCGCTTTTATGACGTTTTCCATGGATGAAGTCCGTTTGTCC
>Ga0194038_1000394_pt1 | contig 19213 bp, 17 predicted proteins | sample JunL226m_MetaG_FD_148630 | JGI IMG/M metagenome (GOLD analysis project Ga0194038, IMG submission 148630) | Anoxic zone freshwater microbial communities from boreal shield lake in IISD Experimental Lakes Area, Ontario, Canada - Jun2016-L227-6m | ecosystem: Environmental > Aquatic > Freshwater >... | reverse complement strand
TAGAAACTTTGTATGATGCAAAGGCGCACTTTAAAAGTTAAATCATGACATTAGGTCAAAAATAGCAAAGGCAATTCAAAATGAAAGCAATCAACATACCCATTTCAGATGCTCGTAGCGCACCACCTGATGGTGAGGGCAGTCTGCAGGTTCAGCTTGATCCGAATTTGAAAATTGGTAAAGCTAAGGTCTTTGCAATTTATGGCAAAGGTGGCATTGGTAAGAGCACTACCTCATCAAACTTATCAGTCGCTTTTTCTAAATTAGGTAAACGGGTGATTCAAATTGGTTGTGATCCGAAACACGATTCAACCTTCACTCTGACGAAAAAACTCATGCCCACCGTAATCGATGTGCTTGAGAAGGTGGACTTTCATTCTGAAGAGTTGCGCGTTGAAGACTTTGTGTATGAAGGCTATAACGGTGTGATGTGTGTCGAAGCAGGTGGCCCACCAGCTGGAACTGGTTGCGGTGGCTATGTGGTTGGACAAACCGTCAAACTCTTAAAAGAGCATCATTTGCTTGACGATACCGATGTTGTGATCTTTGACGTCTTAGGTGACGTGGTATGCGGTGGCTTTGCTGCGCCACTCCAGCACGCAGATCGGGCATTGATTGTGACTGCGAATGACTTTGATTCTATTTTTGCGATGAATCGCATTATTCAAGCCATTGGTGCGAAAGCGAAAAACTATAATGTCCGATTAGGTGGTGTGATTGCCAATCGTAGTAAAGATACCGATCAAATCGACAAATTTAATGCGCAAGTTGGATTGAAGACGATGGCTCACTTCCCAGACTTAGATGTGATTCGTCGTAGTCGTCTTAAAAAGTCGACCTTATTTGAAATGGAATACTCTCCTGAGCTTGAATTAGTCCAACAAGAGTACATGCGTTTGGCTGCGTCACTCTGGCTCGGATCAGATCCATTGCCATCCATCCCGATGAAAGATCGGGATATATTTGATTTACTCGGATTTGACTAAGTAGTCACTTAGTCACTGGGCATGCCAACTAGCTTGGCAGTCACTTCCCACAGGTCTTTACTGAGTTTCTCGCTCTTGGCTTTCATCGAAAGCTCTTGAGCGAAAGGCTGTCTAATCGCTGAGTTGCGATTGCCCCAGCTCCAATGAACACCGGATTGGGTAAAGTGCGGGTCTGCTACAACTTGAGCAACCCGATCGCCTGCAAGCTCTTGGGTCACATACCCTTTGGTAATGTTCTTCTGAAACCAAGGGAATATTTTCTGAAAGAGTGGTGGAGTATCTCTAAAGAGCGCTGTCTCAGCTACGCATCCAGGATACAAAGTATTAAAGATCACCCCAGTACTGGCGTGATATCTTTTTTGGAGCTCTCTATTCATCACCATATTGCATAACTTACTGTCTTTGTATGCCTTGCCTGGTTTAAAGGGCTTACCGTTAATCATGGCAATCGGCGCTTTAAAGCCAGCGATCAGACCTTCTAGTGCACCAATATCTGCAGGAGCCGGAATGGGCACCTTGCCGCCAAACTCTTCTGAGTTGGCAGTTACCGTACCTAAGGTAATGAGGCGGGCATGCTCATTAGCTTTAGCAGTCTGTACTAAATTCTCCAGCAACATTCTGCTCAGAACATAGTGCCCAAAATAATTGGTAGCAACGCTGATCTCAAATCCTTGAGGCGAACGCGCAGGTTCTTTTAAAAGCGGCAGGTAAGTGGCTGCATTACAGAGGAGGGCATTGAGCTTTTGACCACTGTCATTAAAGCGCTTCACAAATGCTCGCACACTATCGAGATTACCTAGATCTAATTGCCAGATTTCATATTGGCTGGCATCAAATTGATGCGCCTTGGCAGCTAGCTCCATTTTCTGCGGATCGCGAACTGCCAGAATGAGTCGCCAATTTCTGGCGAGTAGGGCTTTTGCAGCATATAAGCCAACACCAGACGAAGCTCCGGTAATAATGGCAAGTGGCTGATTAGTAGTGGAGATCATTTTTCTATTACAGTCTTAGTGTTGATAAATATTCATTGTTGTCATTTTAAGGCTAGAACTCGATGTTCCTCAAAGCGCTCAAGATCGTTGCTCTTGCATTCATAGCATTTATATTACTTGCCGCCCTTTACTTATGGACGCCCGATAAGTCTAAAGCAGAGCTTGAGAAAACCTACGGCTCACCTAAAAATGCTTATGTCACCGCATTGGGTGTCAATCTCCATTACCAAGATACTGGCCCCTCCAAAAACGCGACCCCTATTTTGTTTTTGCATGGCTTTGGTGCGAGCTTGCAAACATGGGATACCTGGGCGCAATCCTTGAGTGATGACTACCGCGTGATTTCTGTCGACCTGCCAGGATTTGGTTTAACTGGAGAAGACCCTAGCGGTATCTATACCGATCAGAGAAGTGTGGAAGTCTTAGAGGCTTTCCTTAAAGAGCTCAAGATTACAAAGGTAGTGTTGGTGGGCAATTCTATGGGCGGAAAGTTTGCTTGGCAATTTGCAGCCCGTTATCCTAATCAAGTGAGCAAGTTGGTGCTCATATCCCCAGATGGATATGCAAGTCCTGGAATGGAGTACGGTAAAAAAGCGGAAGTTCCAGCCATTGCCGAGCTCTATCGCTATTTCTTTTCTAAAACATTTTTAGCAATGAACTTAGAGCCCGCTTACGCTAACCCAAATACCTTAAATGATGCTTTAGTCAATCGTTACTATGACTTGATGTTAGCCCCTGGAGTCAGAGGTGCCATCTTGGCTCGCATGCAGCAAACGGTTTTACAAGACCCAGTGCCATCCTTAGCGAGTATTCAAGTTCCCACCTTATTAATCTGGGGTGAAAAGGATGCTTTCATTCCAATTAGCAATTCAAATGATTACTTGAAGGTAATGCCCAATGCTAAAAGAGTATCCTTACCCAATATTGGCCACTTACCGCAAGAAGAGCAGCCTTCCATTGGTCTTGCAGCACTCAAAGAGTTTTTATAAGTAATGAAACGAATCCCCTTAGATTGGCCTCATCGAGAACACAGCAGCATTGTCTCTGTAGGCAATATTGATTGGCATGTTCAGCTCACCGGCAAAGGCCCGGTTGTATTACTGCTGCATGGTACTGGCAGCTCAACCCATTCTTGGTCTGATCTAGTTCCTTTATTAGCAGGCCATGCGCAAGTGCTAGTACCCGATTTGCCAGGCCATGCCTTTACCTTAGGCGCCAAATTAGAAGACCTCAAGCTTGATGAAATCGCACGTTCATTGCAATTGCTCATCGATCAAATGGGAATCGAGGCGCCATCGATCGTAGTAGGGCATTCTGCTGGCGCACCCTTAGCAATTCGTTTTGCGATAGCTGCAGCAAAGCAGCCTAAGCTAGTGATTGCTTTGAACCCATCTTTTATTCCGCCACCGCCTGTCTACACCAGCTTCTTTGGACCGCTCTTAGGCCCCATTACCAGATCTTCAACACTCTCTAGCTTGCTCGCTTCACTATCACCGAGCTTAGGAATGGTAGATAAGCTACTAGACTCCACCAATACTATTTTGCCGGAGGCTCGCAGAGTTTATTACCGCACACTTTTTGAACGTCCAGATCACGTTCGTGGTTCCATGAACTTCATGGCAGCAGCAGATATTCATAAAGTGTTAGCAGAAGCTGATTTGTATCGCGGTAAATTAATTTGCGTATTGGGCAATCAGGATGCGTGGATACCCGCTAAACCTTTGGAGAAAATTATCCAAGAGCATTTCCCTGCTGCACAAGTTCTCAAGTGGGAGGGTGGTCACATCATGCATGAGCTAGAACCTGCCAAGGTAGCGCAACTCATTCTTACAGGACTAGCAGAGTAGCTAAGACTTAGCAACTAAGCTTTTTTAAGCCCTTGCATAATGGCTTGAGAAACTTCATTAGCTCCTGCATTGGGCAAAGGCAAGTACATTGACCCCAGTAGTGCTGCCATTGCTTTACCTTCATCTCTGGCTTGCGGTGAAGTATCAATCCACAAAGACTTAAAAGAGTAATAAGAAGCAGCGCGTGCTGACTGCTGCGCATCTTCCATTGCCTTTGGTCTTCCAGGAGAGCCATCTTTAGCAATATTGGCTCGGCCATCGGTTAAGAACACCAAAGCAGGGGTTAATCCTTTTCTCATTGAAGTGCTCGCCACTTCAAACGACTCATCAATCGCGCGAGATAAGGGGGTTCCACCGCCACCAGGCAGTCCACTCAAAGCCCGTTTGGCTTTTACTAAAGAGCGGGTAGGGGCTAGAATCAGTTCAGCGGTGCTGCCTCTAAATGACATCACTGCTACTTGATCGCGTCTGATATAGCATTCGGCTAATAGGAGTTCTACAGCACCCTTGGCTTCTGCCAGGCGATGCATAGCAGAAGAGCCAGAAGCATCGACGATAAACATCGTTAAGGTTTGTGTACGCTCTTGATAGCGCTTGATCCGAAAATCTTCTTTGCGAATCATGATTTTTCCAAGAGGAATGGTTTTACCAGCCGCCAGCATTTCTGCGCGACGAACCTTTTGCCAAGGAACAGCGGCGCGTAAGGTATCAATAATGCTCAGTGTTTTACCACCTTCAGGCATGCCAGGCATATTACCTAGGGGGCGACCACGCATACGACCTACTTTGACAGCACCGGTTTTACCGCCCATACCTTTAGGTGATTTCAGATCCGCTAAATCTGCTAAGCGAGCCAAGAGATCTGCAGGAATTGCTGCTTGAGCGGCTTCCAGAATTTCATCTTCAAGCGCTTGTGGAGTTTCTGTATTGCTTTCGGGTTCTTGCTCCTCATCCTCTTGCTCTTGTTCTTCTTTATCATCTTCCTGCTTCTGATCTTCTGGCGGAGGCTCTTGATCTATTGGATCTTGCTCGTTCTCAGGTTGCTCATCTGATTCAGATGGAAGCTCCTCTTCTGGAGGAGCACTTTGTGGCATACGCGTAGCGCGTGGGGATAGAACTAAAGCAATTGCCCGTTGCAAGTGCAGGCTACTGACTTCATCTTCTCCATCAAAAGCAGCCAAACACTTTGCAGTATTGCTTGCTAGATTGAGAGCCCGTATTGATATCACTCCCAACTGCTCAGCAACACCTACTAAGGCATCTAGACTATCGTCGCTTACAGTGACGTTAGAGAAATTCTCGCGCGCGTCCTGAAGTAAACCGGCATCAGGCACAAAGTCATCATCGGTTTCTGGTAAATCTCTCCAGCCGAGGATATCGAGGTTCAATAGAAACGCTACTCTTTGCCGAATCTTTTCATTGGGGTGTTCGTCATCTTCGATGCCTTCATCAAGAGCCACAATACCAAAGTGACTTTCAATTCTGCGGCTTTGACCATCACGCTCAATCGAGATAAAGCCATTATCTAGAGCGCTCACTACTTTTGCCACAGCACCTACTTCAACTCTCTCTGCCATTGGCATGAGTAAGAGCTGCTGATCGCATTGAGCCAGTAAGCCTTGCCTGAGCACAGCTTTACCAGTGCGCAATGTTTGATCAAGATCGATACCGCCAATCAGGTTTTCATCAGAGATTCCCAGCGGCATCTTGCGCAGGGGTAGGCGCATACCGCCTAATGGAGCGATGGTATTGAGATAAGCTAGCCAGCGTTCTCGCACTGGGCCAGAGCGTGCGCGAATGATGACGCCACCTAAACCATGGGGGTTAATGACTAAGAGCTGAGCGACCTGGAGCGCGCGCAACCAAGTTTCGAGTTTGGCGCTCTTACTGATCTCTTGCGTTTGTTCTGGATTTTCCAAAAGAAGCTTGCTTATTAAGCTTATTGATTAAATTTACTTTGTTGCTTCAGGAAACAATTCTTCTAAGGCTCTTTTAACTCTGACTCCAGAACTCGAGTCATCTAAAGGATTACGTCTGAGTCGATGTTGAAGCGCAGGTACTGCAATCTTTTTTAGATGCTCAATCGTCACATGATTTTTTCCACACAAAGCTGCGTAAGCACGCATCGCTCTGAGAAGGGTGAGTTCACCGCGTAAACCATCGGTACCTAAATGACTACAAAGCTGAGTGACCTTTTCAAGCATAGCGTCATCCACCTTAACGTTCGGCAGTTTCTTTTTGCCAGCTTGAATCTGTGCTCGAATGACGTCGTCTTCTTTTTCCCAGATCTCCATGAACTTGGCTTGATTGCGCTCAAAATCATCACGTCGCTTAATAATTTCTACTCGGGCTTTAGGTTCTTGCGGCGTCTTGACTTCGACTGCGAGACCAAAGCGATCGAGTAGTTGAGGGCGCAGCTCGCCTTCTTCAGGGTTACCGCTACCTACTAAGACAAATTTAGCAGGGTGACGAATACTCAAGCCTTCTCTTTCAACCACGTTTGCCCCAGAAGCAGCAACGTCAATCAATAAGTCTACCAAGTGATCTTCTAAAAGATTGACCTCATCGATATACAAAAAGCCACGATGGGCTTTAGCAAGCAAACCAGGCTCATAAGCTTTTTCTCCAGAGCTCAGGGCTTTTTCAATATCCAATGCGCCAATGACGCGGTCTTCAGTAGCACCTAAAGGCAAGTCAACTACGGGGACTGGTTTCTTAACAGTTTTGAGTTTTCCGCCAATCTTGAGTTTTGTGCGAAGTTCATCGCAAACAGGGCAGCTTCCTACTGGGGCATTTGGGTCACAAGCGTAGACACACTCTTGCACTGTGTTCATCTCAGGGAGCAATGCTGCAAGTGCACGAACGGCAGTGGATTTTCCAGTCCCGCGATCTCCCATCACCAAAACTCCACCCACACTGGAATCAAGAGCTGCAATCAAGATTGCTAACTTCATATCCTCCTGCCCAACGATTGCTGAGAAAGGGTAATTGCGCGCCATTAAGATTCCTTGAAATTTTTGTACTGAAAGTGACTTATTGCAGAGCAACAAAACGCTGTATTAGCAGCAGACGATGTAAATATACTGGCATTCATTTTTTATTGGGATTTACCCTTAAATAATAGCTTTCTAGCGAAATAGATGTCAATTTTAATTGACAGTATTGTAGGATTCTTTAAGAATCAATTCGAGACAAAAAGACAAAAAAGAGTGAAATGTAAATTTATATAAATTTAGCCTTTTTAATAAAAATTATTCAATGTTGACCAAAACAAAATCTTCTAACTTGCATGAGCCGATCAAGCTTGTGCTCGTTACGATGGATACCCACCTGAATAGTGCTGCAAACCGCGCTTATCAGGATCTCAAGAAGACGATTCCAGGGGCAACGCTGACCATTCACTCCGCTAGTGAATTTGCTGGTAATGCTGAGCATTTACAAAAGTGTAAGGACGACATTGCCAGTGGCGATATTGTGATTGCCACGATGTTATTCCTCGAAGATCACTATTTGCCAATCTTGGATGATCTCAAAGCAAGGCGAGATCATTGTGACGCCATGGTTTGTGCCATGTCTGCGGGAGACGTTACCAAGCTAACTAAAATTGGTAAGTTAGATATGAGTAAGCCGGCTAGTGGTTTGATGGCCATGCTGAAAAAATTACGTCCAAGCGCCAAAGATAAAGACGGCAAAAGCAAGAGCTCGACTGCTGGCGCTAAGCAAATGAAGATGCTGCGTGTGATTCCGCAGATGCTGCGCTTTGTGCCAGGTACTGCCCAGGATCTCAGAGCGTACTTCTTATCATTGCAGTACTGGTTGGGCGGTTCTCAAGAGAACATGTACAACATGATGGCCAACCTGATTAATCGCTATGCCTCTGGCTCGCGTGAGGCTTTGCGTAAAAATGCAAAGGCACTTGATCCAGTTGAGTATCCAGACTCTGGTGTATATCACCCCCGCATGAAAAATCGCTTGAGTAGCAATTTAAGTGATTTACCAAAAGTAGTGCCAGATGCCAAAGCCCGTGGCCGAGTAGGGCTCTTAGTACTGCGCTCTTACTTGGTCTCCGGTAACAGCGGTCACTATGATCCGGTCATTGCGGCATTAGAGGCGCAAGGCCTACAAGTGGTTCCTGCATTTTCTGCTGGCCTAGATGCTCGTCCCGCAATTGATGATTACTTTACTAAAGACGGCAAGCCAACCATCGATGCCATGATTTCTTTAACGGGCTTCTCGTTAGTCGGTGGACCTGCTTATAACGATGCGCATGCTGCTGAAGAAGTATTGGCTAAATTGGACATTCCTTACATTGCTGCTCATCCGGTTGAGTTTCAAAATCTAGAGCAGTGGGGCAGTTCCGAGCGCGGCTTGCTTCCAGTAGAGAGCACCATCATGGTGGCTATCCCTGAGTTAGACGGCTCTACGATCCCAATGGTTTATGGCGGACGCCCTGGTGCATCAGGTACCACTTGTACTGGTTGCCATAAGCAATGCGCATTTACGGATGACCATAACCCACAAGATATGTTTACCTGCACTGAGCGTGTCGGCATGTTGGCTGCACGCGTTGGTAAATTGGTTGATCTGCGTCGCTCAGAGCGCGCAGAGCGTAAGGTGGGTATCGTATTGTTTAACTTCCCACCCAATGCCGGCAATATTGGTAGTGCAGCTTACTTGAGCGTATTCCAATCAGTACAAAATTTATTGATTGGTATGAAGGAACGCGGTTACACCGTCGATGTTCCAGCATCAGTTGATGAATTGCGTGAGTCGATTTTAAAAGGCAATGCTCAGCAATATGGCGCAGATGCTAACGTCCATACTTTAATTCCGGTGGATGACCATGTGCGTCGTGAACGCTGGTTAAAAGAGATTGAAGCGCAGTGGGGCCCAGCTCCAGGCAAACAACTCTCCAACGGCAGCTCCATCTTTGTTCTTGGAAAGCAGTTTGGCAATATTCTGATCTCAGTTCAACCTTCTTTTGGTTATGAAGGCGATCCAATGCGCTTGCTGTTTGAGCGTGGCTTTGCACCAACCCATGCTTTCTCTGCTTACTACCGTTACTTACGCGAAGACTTTGCTGCTACAGCAGTGATTCACTTTGGTACACATGGTGCACTGGAGTTTATGCCAGGTAAACAAACGGGTATGAGTGGAGCATGCTGGCCAGATCGCTTGATAAATGATCTGCCTAATATTTATTTGTACGCCTCGAATAATCCTTCTGAGGGCGCGATTGCAAAACGCCGCTCTGGTGCAACCCTCATTAGTTACCTAACACCCCCAGTAACGCAAGCCGGTTTATATGCCGGCCTTGCCGATTTGAAAGCCTCGATTGAGCGCTTTAGATCTTTAGATAAAGACGCGGATCAGGAGCGGATTGATTTGGGGGATCTGATTCAGGCACAAGCAGCAGAGATTGATCTGTGCAAAGCAGAGCCTGTATGGGATAAGACGGATCTGAATGGTTTACAAAATATTGTGAGCAATCTCTTTAATGAGTTGCTAGAACTTGAGTACACCTTAATACCGCATGGCTTGCATGTGGTGGGCGCGGTTCCTCCACTTGCAGAGCGCTTTGGTTTGTTAAAAGCCATGGCTGATGTCGCTTTAGATCATCCAGTGGAAGATGCCGTAGTAGAAGCGCTCATGAATGGCGAGGATTTTGGCAAGGTGATTGATGCCCATCCAGAGTTACTAGAGCTTGGCACCCGCGAAATATTGGAAGAGCTATTTGGCAAGATGGTGAAGTCCAATGAGCTGATGTCTGCAGAGACTGAAGTTACTGGAATGTTAGATGCTTTAGATGGACGCTTTATTCGCCCGGCAGCAGGTGGTGATGTGATGCGCAATCCTGAAGTATTGCCAACAGGTCGTAACTTGCATGGCTTTGATCCCTTCAGAATCCCCAGTGTCTTTGCTGTTAAAGATGGCGCTAAGCAAGCTCAACGCATTCTGGATAAATACCAAGAAGATAGCGACACACTTCCAGAATCCATTGCAATGGTTTTATGGGGCAGTGATAACTTGAAATCGGAAGGTGGCCAAATCGGTCAAGCACTCGCATTGATGGGAGCTAAACCCCGCTTTGATAGTTATGGTCGATTGGCGGGTGCGCAATTAATTCCTTTAAGTGAACTTGGTCGTCCAAGAGTTGACGTCGTAATTACCTTGTCTGGTATCTTCCGCGACCTCTTACCATTGCAAATTAAGTTACTAGCCGAAGCCGCATTTATGGCTGCCTCTGCAGAAGATGAGCCGCTTGAGCAAAACTTTATTCGTAAACATGCCTTGGCTTATCAAAAAGAACACGGCTGTGATTTAGAGACTGCCTCATTACGGGTTTATGGAAACGCCGATGGTGCTTATGGTTCTAACGTGAGCAATATGGTTGAGAACAGTGTGTGGGAAGAAGAAGACGAGTTAGCGGAAACCTATACGCGCAGAAAAGGCTTTGCCTTTGGACGCTCTGGTATACCAATTCAGAACAATGCTCTGTTGAAGAGTGTTTTATCTGATGTCCAAATGACTTACCAAAATTTGGACTCGATGGAGTTAGGCGTTACAACCATCGATAACTATTTCGATACCTTGGGCGGAATTACCAGGGCTGTGAAGCGCGCTAAGGGTGGAGTAGATGTGCCAGTCTTTATTGGTGATCAAACCAAAGGTGAGGGCGCTGTTAGAACACTCTCAGAACAAGTCTCTTTAGAAACGCGTACTCGTATGCTCAATCCAAAATGGTATGAAGGCATGTTGGAGAGTGGTTATGAAGGCGTGCGTCAAATCGAAGTGCACATCACTAACACTATGGGATGGTCTGCAACCACTGGCCAAGTTCAGCCTTGGGTTTATAAGCAGCTGACAGAGACCTTCATGCTCAACCCTGAAATGCGTGAGCGTTTAGCTAAGCTCAATCCGACTGCTGCTGCCCGTTTAGCAAATCGCCTCACTGAAGCCTCGCAAAGAAATTATTGGCAGCCCGAACCAGAAATGCTCAAGGCAATGCAAGAGGCTAATGATGAGCTAGAGGATCGCTTAGAAGGTATTTATGACAACGCGCCTTTAGCTGCCTAATTAATTGATATCAGCAGAATTCTTTTTTAATCACGACACTTCATTACAAAATTGACTATGAGCATGTTAGATCGAATCAATCAAAGCCTTGAAAAAGCCATGATTTTGGCGCACTCAAAACAAGGGCCTCAGCTTTTACAAGAAGCGATGCACTATTCAGTATTTCCTGGTGGCGCCAGAATTCGTCCGCAATTATGTTTGGCTGTGGCTGCAGCCTGTGGTGATGATGATCCTGCACTATCAAATGCTGCAGCAAGCGCAATTGAGCTGTTGCACTGTGCTTCATTAGTGCATGATGACTTACCCTGTTTTGATAATGCTGAACTCAGACGTGGCAGGCCGTCGGTACACGCTGCTTATGGTGAGCGTATTGCAGTGCTAGCAGGTGATGCTTTGATTGTTTTGGCTTTCCAGGTCTTAGCGAACTCTGGTACACGCTCTATCTTCCGTTTGGGCCCTCTGATGAATACGATTGCGATGAGCGTTGGCTCACCCCATGGCATTGTTGCTGGCCAAGCCTGGGAGTGCGAGCCAAAAGTAGTATTAAGAGATTATCAGCGCGCAAAAACGGGTTCATTATTTGAGGCAGCTACTGCTGCTGGAGCACAAGCTGCAGGCGCTGATGCAGCAACTTGGAGGCCGCTGGGCGAATGGCTTGGTGAGGCCTATCAAGTAGCAGATGACATTCGTGATGTCGTTGCTGATCAAACTGAATTAGGTAAGCCTGCCGGGCAGGACATAGCCCATGATCGCCCCAGCTCTGCAAAGGATTTGGGTCTGAGTGGTGCCGTGCAGCGCTTTGATGAGTTAGTACAAAAATCGATTGCTTCGATACCTCATTGCAAAGGCGAGAAGATGTTGCGCGCTCTTGTCACCCAAGAGTCTGAGCGTCTAGTACCTTCAGATTGGTTTAAGGATGCGAAAAGAAAAATTTTGTTTCGTCAAACTAGCCATTCTTAATCTTCATACCGCTGTTGTCTAAGTTCTAAATCGCCAATCATGGAAAGCTTCTTCGATTGGCGAAATCGTCTCATTGCCTCACCTAGCTTTCAGCGCTGGGCAACTCGTTTTCCACTAACGCGTTGGATAGTTAAAAAGCAAGCATCCGAGATCTTTGATTTAATGGCGGGCTTTGTGTATACCCAAGTCCTGCTTGCCTGTACCCAAGTCAATCTCTTTGATATTTTGGCGAAGGGCGCCTTGAGTTTTGACAATCTACAAAAGCAAATCCCATTAAAGCCAGCTGGTTTAAGGCGTTTATTGGATGCTGCAGTAGCGATCAAGTTGCTCGTTAAGCGGAGTGAAGACCGTTATGCCTTAAGCATGATGAGCGCCCCCTTGGTGGGAAATGTTGCCATTTTGGATATGGTTAAGCACCATGCGGATTTTTACCGTGACCTGTCTGATCCAATCGCACTCTTGCAAGGCGATACCAGCTCTGCATCTTTGAATGAGTATTGGCCCTATATCACCCCAGAGCAGGGGGCCGCACCAGAAAACTTATCTGCTGAAAAGGTGGCTGATTACTCCAAATTGATGGCGCACACCCAATCCTTAGTCACAGACGAGATTATTGATGCCTATCCCATGGGTAAGCATCAAATGGTTCTGGATATCGGTGGTGGTCAGGGCGTCTTTGTCAAAAGGTTAGCTGCGCGCTACCCACACTTAGCATTCAAATTATTTGATATTCCTGGGGTTGCAGAGCTCTCTAATGCCCACTTTCAGGAAATTGGACTTGCTGGCCGGGCCCAAGCGATTGGCGGCAACTTCTTTCAGGATCCTTTGCCAAAGGGGTGTGATTTAGCCACCCTTGTGCGGGTGATTTTTGACCATGATGATGCCCGCGTAAAAGAACTGCTTGCCAACGTGTTTGATGCCCTCAATCCAGGCGGCACTTTACTACTGGCAGAACCTATGGCTGAGACCAAAGGTTTTGAGGCGATGGGCCATGCTTATTTTGGTTTTTATTTACTGGCAATGGGCAGAGGAAGGCCGCGAACTGAAGCTGAAATCCGCGGTTTATTAAGTGATGCAGGTTTTGCTGGCATTGAGTTATTAAATTCTTATATGCCCTTAAATGCACAAATATTGCGGTGCAATAAACCTAGCACTCTTAGTGCATAAAGCTAAGCTCAAAAAGGTGTCAATTTAGGTCCCTAAAAATACATCATTTAGTAGAGAAAACCCCTAGATGACAAGTGGGCAATTAAGGATTAAAAACGATTGTGTAAACATTTTTTTACACATTGAATATAAAAATAGACTGCTTAGTGAGACATGACCGATAAGTATCAAACAAGGGCAATTGTTCTGGAAAAACCAGAAAGCGTGACTCTTACCGATCTTGAGTTAACGCCTATGACCCCTATCGATGTTGTGGTCGATATGGAGTGGAGCGGTATCAGTACTGGTACAGAAAAGTTGTTATGGACTGGAAAAATGCCCAACTTTCCTGGCATGGGTTATCCGCTAGTTCCCGGTTACGAATCTGTAGGCAGGGTTGTGAAGGTAGGTACAGACTCCACACTCAAAGTAGGTCAAAGAGTATTTGTTCCCGGAGCGAAATGCTACGGTGAGATTAAAGGTTTGTTTGGTGGTGCAGCCTCACGAGTGATTGTGGATAGTAATCGTGTGATTGCTATTCAAGATCATTTAGGTGAAGAAGCGATCCTCTTTGCATTAGCTGCAACTGGATATCACGTCACGTCTGGTCCTGGACAGGAGCAACCAGATTTAATTATTGGACATGGCGTACTAGGTCGCTTGATTGCACGTATCGCAGTTGCTAAAGGTAAGCGTCCAGTAGTTTGGGAGACTAATGCAGGCCGCCGTGAAGGCGCTGTAGGTTATGACGCCATAGATCCTAAAGATGATCAGATTAAGAAGTACAAAACGATTGTGGACGTGAGTGGCGATGCCCGATTAGTGGATACATTGATCAGCTGCCTTGCTCCTGGTGGCGAAATTGTTTTGGCAGGGTTTTATGACACGATTTCTTTTTCATTCCCACAAGCATTTATGCGGGAAGCACGTATTCGTATCGCAGCACAGTGGGCACCCGGAGATTTAGTTGCAATTAAAGATTTGGTGGAGTCGGGTAAGTTAAGTTTAGATGGCTTGATTACGCATCGTTCTTCACCTAATGATGCAAATGAGGCCTATCACACGGCTTTTAACAATATTGATTGTTTAAAAATGGTTCTAGATTGGAGAAATCTGCAATGAGTTCATCAAGCATCCCAGCAACAGCAACAATTCAGTTCATGGACCTCAAAAAAGAAGCTGCTATTGAACCTGATCCAGTTTCCACAGGTCCAGTGACTAAAGAAACCCAAATCATTGCGATTTATGGCAAAGGCGGTATTGGTAAGAGCTTTACGCTTGCCAACCTGTCTTACATGATGGCTCAACAAGGCAAGAAAGTATTGTTGATCGGTTGCGATCCTAAAAGCGATACCACTTCACTCTTGTTTGGCGGCAAGGCTTGCCCAACCATTATTGAAACCTCATCTAAGAAGAAATTAGCTGGTGAATCAGTCTCGATTGGCGATGTTTGCTTTATTCGTGATGGCGTATTTGCGATGGAGCTTGGTGGCCCAGAAGTGGGAAGAGGTTGCGGTGGCCGCGGAATTATTCATGGTTTTGAAACCTTAGAAAAACTCGGCTTCCATGACTGGGGCTTTGACTATGTACTCCTTGACTTCTTAGGCGACGTGGTTTGCGGCGGCTTTGGTTTGCCGATCGCTCGTGATATGTGCCAAAAGGTGATCGTGGTTGCTAGTAACGATTTGCAATCCCTCTATGTTGCTAACAACGTTTGCTCAGCCGTAGAGTACTTCCGTAAATTAGGCGGCAACGTGGGTGTAGCAGGCATGGTGATCAATAAAGATGACCTCACTGGCGAAGCACAGGCTTTTGCTGAAAAGGCCGGTATTCCAGTATTGGCAGCTATCCCTGCGAATGAAGACATTCGTCGCAAGAGTGCTAGCTATGAAATTATTGGTCAGCCAGGCACGCAGTGGGCTCCGCTATTCGAAGAACTTGCTACCAATGTTTCAGAAGCTCCGCCAGTTCGTCCTAAGCCATTAACTCAAGATGAGTTGTTGGGCTTGTTCTCTTCAGAAGTGACTGGTCGCGATATTGTGCTCAAGCCAGCTACTGTAAAAGACATGATGGGTAAAGACGTAGTTATCAAGAAGACACTTGAAGTTATTTACGATCAAGCCTAAAGAGATAGAGAGCAATACGCTGCTATGAATAAAACCATTATTCCTATTACCCCAGAGGAAAAGTTAAAAACGGATCCTACTTTAGGTGACGGTCTTGGCTGTCACTCTGGTGAAGCAGAGATGCTTGCTGCTGCTAAGGCAGCTGGTAAGTCCGAAACATTGCAGCAGTATGCTAAAGACTATCCCAAGGGGCCCCATGATCAACCTCAAAGTATGTGCCCTGCATTTGGAGCATTGCGGGTAGGTTTGCGCATGCGTAGAACTGCCACGATTCTTTCGGGCTCTGCATGCTGCGTTTATGGTTTAACTTTCACCTCCCATTTTTATGGCGCACGTCGCAGTGTCGGTTATGTGCCCTTTAATTCAGAGACATTAGTGACTGGTAAGTTATTCGAAGACATTCGTGATGCAGTCTATCAAGAAGCAGATCCAGAAAAATATGACGCAATCGTCATTATTAATTTATGTGTACCAACTGCTAGCGGTGTACCACTGCAGTTATTGCCAAAAGAAATTAATGGTGTACGCATCATCGGTATTGATGTACCAGGCTTTGGTGTACCAACGCATGCTGAAGCAAAAGATGTGCTCGCTGGTGCCATGCTGAACTACGCTCGCAACGAAGCCATGTCTGGCCCAGTACAAGCGCCACGTGCTGGCCGCTCAAGCAAGCCAACCATTACTTTATTAGGTGAAATTTTCCCAGCAGATCCTGTTGGTATCGGCATGATGATTGAGCCGATGGGTTTAGCAGTAGGCGCTTCAGTACCAACTCGTGAATGGCGTGAAATGTATCAGGCGCTCGATTGTGTAACCGTTGCCGCATTGCATCCGTTCTACACCTCTTGCATACGTGAATTTGAAGCAGCAGGGCGAAACATTGTAGGATCCGCGCCAGTAGGTTATGAAGGCACAGCGCGTTGGTTAGAAGCCATTGGTAAATCAACCAATACTCCACAAGACTTAATTGCTGCCGCACAAAATCGTATCCTGCCAGCGATTAAAGGTGTACTTGCTGCTGCTCCAATTAAAGGGCGCATTACTTTAAGTGGCTATGAAGGTTCTGAGCTCATTGTTGCTCGCCTCTTAATTGAGAGTGGTGCAGATGTGCGTTATGTTGGCTCTGCCTGCCCACGCACTCCTTGGAGCAATGAAGATCGTGAATGGTTAGAAGCAAAAGGAGTCCATGTTCAATTCCGCGCTTCCTTAGAGCAAGATTTAGCTGCCATGAAAGAATTTAAGCCAGACTTAGCAATTGGAACAACACCAGTAGTGCAAGCTGCTAAGCAAGCTTCGATACCGTCTCTGTACTTTACGAATCTGATTTCAGCAAGACCATTGATGGGGCCTGCAGGCGCTGGTTCATTAGCGCAAGTGATTAATGCAGCGATTGGTAATCAAGCCCGCTTCGATGAGATGAAGGCATTCTTTGGTGATGTTGGATCTGGATTTAAGTCTGGTATTTGGGAAGATGTTCCACAAGATCATCCTGAGTTCAAAGCCGAAGTACGTCGCAAGCTTGAAAAGAAACTCAAGAAGCGTAAAGCTGAGGAGATGATGTAATGTTTGTCATCGATCATGATCGCGCAGGTGGATATTGGGGAGCAGTGTATGTGTTTACTGCTATCAAAGGTCTTCAAGTAGTGATTGACGGACCGGTAGGTTGTGAGAACTTACCCGTGACTTCAGTGCTGCATTACACCGATGCATTACCTCCTCATGAGTTACCCATTGTGGTTACTGGTTTAGAGGAAGAGCAGTTAGGTCGCGAAGGTACTGAGGGCGCTATGAAGCGCGCACATGCTACCTTAGATCCTGATCTGCCAGCAGTCGTAGTGACAGGCTCGATCGCAGAAATGATTGGTGGTGGCGTTACTCCAGAGGGCATGAATATTGCCCGCTTCTTACCAAGAACCATTGATGAAGATCAATGGCAGTGTGCTAACCGCGCGATGTATTGGTTATGGACTGAATACGGTACTCGCAAGATTCCAGAACGTAAACCCAGAGCAGAAGGTGAAAAGCCACGCGTCAATATTATTGGACCTTGTTATGGCACTTTTAATATGCCGAGTGACCTTGCAGAAATTCGCCGCTTAGCGGAAGGCATTGGCGCTGAAATTAATATGGTTTTTCCGCTAGGATCACATTTGGCTGATGTTGAGAACTTAGTTAATGCGGATGTGAATATCTGTATGTATCGTGAGTTTGGTCGCATGCTGTGCGAAGCATTAGAGCGTCCTTATTTACAAGCACCTCTCGGCTTACATAGCACCACGCAATTCTTGCGCAAACTGGGTGAGCTACTTGGATTAGATCCAGAGCCATTCATTGAACGTGAGAAACACACGACTATTAAGCCTATCTGGGATTTATGGCGTTCTGTGACCCAGGATTTTTTTAGCACTGCAAGTTATGCAGTAGTTGCCAATGAAACCTATACCCGAGGCATCCGTCACTTCTTATCAGATGAAATGGGCTTACCTTGCAGCTTTGCTGTTCCTAGAAAGCCTGGTGAAAAAACAAACAATCAAGAGGTTCGCAAACTCACTAAGGAGAAGCCTCCACTCGTGATGTTTGGTAGCTATAACGAAAGAATGTATTTGGCTGAAAACGGTAGTAAGGCATCTTACATTCCATCATCATTCCCTGGTGCGATTATTCGACGTCACACTGGCACTCCATTTATGGGTTATGCCGGTGCAACATACATCATTCAAGAGTTTTGTAATGGCCTATTCGATGCACTCTTTTATATCCTGCCATTGGGCACCGATATGGATAAGGTGGATTCCTCACTTACCCGAACTTATCGATCTAATTCTCTGCCTTGGGATCAAGATGCTCAGAAATTGGTTGCTGATTATATTAAAACTAGACCAGTACTCATTCAGATTTCTGCTGCTAAGGAAATGCGTGATCGCGTAGAGGAAGAAGCAGAAAAAGCGGGCGAAGAAAGAGTTACAGCTGCAAGAGTGAAATCTTCTTGCAAAGAAATTATTGAAGAGGTGGAGGCATGATTTCTTCAATAGTAAAAGTCAATGACAACAAGTCAATCGATTTGTTGGAAGCAGAATGTGGCAGGCAGCACGCTACAGCCCATGCCGCGCGGGTTAAGCGCGGTAACGGCCGCAAGGCTATTTTTGAAGGAGGTATTTGGTTATGAGCGAACACAGAACAGGTTCAATATCCGGCCTTACTGATGACGAAGCCAAGGAGTTTCACCAGTTGTACGTCCAGGGCTTAGTTGGTTTTGTTTCTATAGCAGTAGTAGCCCATATTTTGGTTTGGGCTTGGCGTCCTTGGTTCCACTGAAATCGGATTGAATCAAAGGGGGATGAAATGAAAAATACTCACGTTATGAGCAAAGAAAAAAATTTGATCAGAGAGGATTCAATATCTTTCAATCTTATTTTTATTTTGTGTTTTTTAGTGTGCTTTGTTATTTCTTTATTTACCCAGATTTTGCCAAAAAAGTGGAGTTCTTGGCTTCCAGGAGCTGAAGAAAAATCGCTTATTGATGGTACGAAGTCAGCAGTTTATGGTTTTATGTCTTACTTAAATTAGGAGAAGATTATGTGGAGAATTTGGAAACTTTATGATCCATTGCGATCAATGGTTGTTCAAGGTATTTTTCTGTTTGGTCTTGCAGCAATGATTCATTTGATTTTGCTGAGTAGTGTTCGCTACAACTGGTTGGATGGTTTAAGCCAAGCCCAGTTTAAGGTGATGGAAGCAAAAGAGAATTCTGCAATGCCACCATCAGTTCCAGCAGCAAAGTAATTTGTATAAAAAAATGGTGAATAGGGTTAGGTTAAATCGCTTTTTAGCTCAACCCTATTTATCCATTCATTGGAGAGCATAAAAAATGGCCATGCTGAGTTTTGAGAAAAAGTATCGAGTTCGAGGTGGTACCCTAGTCGGTGGTGACCTATTCGATTTTTGGGTAGGGCCGTTTTATGTTGGATTTTTTGGTGTAACTACTTTTTTCTTTGCCTTTTTAGGCACTGCACTCATTCTGTGGGGCGCTTCCCAGGGCCCTACATGGAATCCTTGGCAGATTAATATTGCCCCGCCAG
>Ga0194038_1000393_pt1 | contig 19230 bp, 16 predicted proteins | sample JunL226m_MetaG_FD_148630 | JGI IMG/M metagenome (GOLD analysis project Ga0194038, IMG submission 148630) | Anoxic zone freshwater microbial communities from boreal shield lake in IISD Experimental Lakes Area, Ontario, Canada - Jun2016-L227-6m | ecosystem: Environmental > Aquatic > Freshwater >... | reverse complement strand
GGCTGGGTGTACAAGACCGCCGTCGAGGTGGTTCTGCTACCGGTGACCTATCGGGTGATCGCCTACATCAAACGCCACGAGCCCACCTACACCGCCCTGGTGTGATGAGCGCGCCGACGATCCGCGATTACGGCGATCGGGCACTACTGCTCGAATGCGGTTCCACCGATGAGGTTCTCGGCTGTGCCGCAGCACTGCGTGCGGCCGATATCGCCGGGGTCACCGACATCGTTCCCGGTGCCAGCACCGTGCTGGTGACTCTGACCGATACGACGTATCAGGCTACGACGCGGACCCGGCTGGCCGAGGTCGAGTTCACCTTCCAGGCGGACCCGGTGCCGCCCGGTGATGCCGATGTGGTGATCGACGTGGTCTATGACGGTGCCGACCTCGCTGATGTCGCCGCGCTGGCGGGCATGGACACCGGCGGCGTCATCGCTGCTCACACCGGAACACCGTGGCGGGTCGGGTTCGGCGGATTCGCGCCGGGTTTCGCCTATCTCGTTGGGGGCGACCCGCGGTTGTCGGTTCCCCGGCGGGACGAACCACGCACCCGAGTTCCGGCCGGTTCGGTGGCACTGGCCGGTGAGTTCAGCGGTGTCTACCCGCGGGAGTCGCCGGGTGGTTGGCAGCTTATCGGCCGAACCGAGACGGTGCTCTGGGATATCGACCGGCCCCAGCCGGCCCTGCTGACCCCCGGCATGTGGGTGCAATTCCGGGCGGTGGACCCACCATGACGAGCCTCGAGGTGGTGGGAACCGGACCGCTCGCGCTGGTGCAAGACCTCGGGCGGCCGGGACTGGCGCACATCGGGGTCACCCGTTCCGGTGCAGCGGACCGGCACTCGCACCGGCTGGCCAACCGGCTGCTGGCCAACGATGCTGACCGGGCGACCATCGAAATCACCCTGGGCGGGTTCAGCGCCCGGATCCTCGGTGGTGACCTGGACATCGCCATCACCGGAGCGGATGCTCACCCTGCTGTCGACGGAATCCCCTTCGGCACCAACAGCATTGCCCATATCCGAGCCGGACAGGTGATCTCCCTGGGAGCACCGCACTCCGGACTGCGCAGCTACCTTGGTGTCCGCGGAGGCATCGCGGTCAATCCCGTCCTGGGTTCACGTAGTTCCGACACGATGTCGGGAATCGGCCCGGTACCGCTGCAACCCGGTGATGTGTTGCCGATCGGTGAGCCTGCCCGGCACTTCCCCGAACTCGAGCTGGCACCCGTCGCCGCGATCAACGATGGACTCGTGGAACTTCGAGTGATCCCCGGGCCGCGCGATGCCTGGTTCATCGACCCCGACGCACTCGTCCGCACCATGTGGGTGGCATCCGATCGCAGCGACCGGGTCGGTGTGCGCCTAATCGGTACGGCACTCGAACACCGGTGGCCGGCGCGCCAGCTGCCCAGCGAAGGCGTCCTGCGGGGCGCGATTCAAGTGCCACCCAACGGCCAGCCGGTGATCCTCGGAGCCGACCACCCGGTCACCGGCGGGTACCCGGTCATCGGCGTGGTCACCGACGCCGACACAGACAGATTGGCGCAACTGCGTCCTGGCCAACCGATCCGGCTGCGCTGGAGCCGCGCCCGTATCGCCACGGCGGAGGTGTCCGACTGGTAGAGCTGGGGGGTGCGCTCGCAGGTCCACACCGCCCGGCTGATCCACACCAGTGACCTCGATAGCGAGATCCTGCGCAACGCCCACGAGTTTGTGACGCGCGCATTCGCCTCAGGTGGCGAGCTGACGTTCACCGACGCTGACTGGGATCACTCCCTCGGCGGGATGCACGCCGTCATCGTCCACCGCGGAGCGTTGATCGCCCACGGTGCGGTGGTCCAACGCCGGCTGATTTACGGTGGCGCGGCGCTGCGATGCGGCTACGTGGAAGCGGTTGCGGTGCGGGAGGACTGGCGCGGCCAGGGTCTAGGTCACGCCGTGATGGACGCTCTCGAGCAGGTGATCGACGGTGGTTACCAGCTGGGCGCGTTGAGCGCATCGGGACTCGGGGCCAAGCTCTACGAGTCGCGCGGGTGGTTGCGCTGGCGCGGCCCGACCGCGGTGCTGGCGCCCGGTGGCCTGATCCGAACCGCTGACGAGGACGGCAAGATTTTCGCCCTGCCGGTCGCGTTAGACCTGGATTCGGGGGTGGAATTGGTGTGCGACTTCAGAGACGGCGACGTCTGGTAGTTCGCGCGCCACCGCGCCGGGCCGATGACGTGACGCGTCTCACGGTCACATTCCTGGCTTGACTAGGATCAATGGACCTAGTGTGATCCGTGACACTCCCGAGGAGGTCCGATGTCCAAGTCCGCTGAACTGACCGAACTGCACCACCACATTGGAAATCTGCGCCGGTGCGTGAACTCGCTCCAAGACCGGTACGGCGACGCCCCTGCGATGCGACGGGTCGTCATCGATATCGAGAGAATCACCGCTGACCTGGAACTTCTCGAAATGGATGCCGCCGAACTCGAACTCGCGTCGCACACCGTGGTGTTCTCGGGCGAGAAGATTCAGGTCTCCGACACTCCCTACGACCGGGAATTCTGGCGCGACGTCGACGACGAAGGTGTCGGCGGCCACAACCGGCGCTGACCCACGTGAGAACGGGTGCCCGTGTTCTAGGTACCCTGCGTTCAGTTGACCTGAAGGGGATCACTGCAGATGAGCGCACCCACCGCGAACCGGCGAGGCACCGGGGTCTTCTCGCCCGGCCGGGCCGAGATCCCGCAGAAGACACTGCGGACCGACAATTGGTGGAAGTCACCGATTCTGACCGACCTGGGCTTCGCCGCGTTCTTGATCTACGCGACGGTACGGGCATTCCAACGGGACAACTTCTTCGTCGAGAAGTACCACTATCTGACGCCGTTCTACTCGCCGTGTATGAGCGTCAACTGCGGTGAGGCCAGCGATTTCTGGCCTCAGATTCTTCCCGGTACGGGCCTGCTGTCTTACCTGCCCTACGCCTTGTTCTCGCTGCCGTTCCTGCTGCTGTTCCGGTTGACCTGCTACTACTACCGCGGCGCCTACTACCGATCGGTCTGGCAGTCGCCCACCGCATGTGGCGTCGCAGAACCGCACGCAACCTATACCGGCGAGACCCGCTTCCCGCTGATCATGCAAAACCTGCACCGCTACTTCTTTTATGCGGCCGCCATCCTCTCGGTGATCAACACCATCGACGCCGTCAAGGCCATGCACTCGCCGACAGGTTTCGGGTTCGGCCTGGGCAATGTCATCCTGTGGGTCAACGTCATCCTGCTGTGGGTCTATACGGTGTCGTGCCACTCCTGCCGGCACGTCGTGGGCGGGCGCCTCAAGCACTTCTCCAAGCACCCGGTGCGCTACAAGCTGTGGACGGAAGTCAGCAGGCTGAACGTTCATCACAAGAAGTTCGCCTGGATCACCCTGGGCATGCTGATGTTCACCGACTTCTACATCATGCTGGTGGCCAGCGGCAGCATCTCCGATCTTCGATTCATCGGCTAACTGGGGATTTCCCTACTGATTTCTAAGGCGAGGGCAAATGGTTGAAGTAGAGCGGCATTCCTACGACGTCGTCGTGATCGGCGCCGGTGGCTCTGGACTGCGTGCAGTCATCGAGGCGAGACAGCGGGGCTTGAAGGTCGCCGTGGTGAGCAAGTCGTTGTTCGGCAAGGCGCACACGGTGATGGCCGAGGGTGGTTGCGCCGCGGCAATGGGCAACGCCAACTCCAAGGACAGCTGGAAGGTGCACTTCGCCGACACCATGCGGGGCGGGAAGTTCCTCAACAACTGGCGGATGGCCGAGTTGCACGCGCAGGAATCCGCCGAACGGGTCTGGGAACTGGAAACATACGGCGCGCTGTTCGACCGGACCAAGGACGGACGGATCAGCCAGCGCAACTTCGGTGGCCACACCTACCCGCGCCTGGCGCACGTCGGCGACCGCACCGGTTTGGAGATCATCCGCACCCTCCAGCAGAAGATCGTCTCGCTGCAGCAGGAGGACAAGGCCGAGCTCGGTGACTACGAGGCGCGCATCAAGGTGTTCGCCGAGTGCTCGATCACCGAGTTGATCCTGGACGAGACCGGCGGTGAAAAAAGGGTGGCCGGCGCCTTCGGCTATTGGCGCGAAACCGGCGAGTTCATCCTGTTCGAAGCGCCTGCGGTGGTGCTCGCCACCGGCGGGATCGGCAAGTCGTTCAAGGTGTCCTCGAACTCCTGGGAGTACAGCGGAGACGGACACGCGCTGGCTCTGCGCGCGGGTTCGGCGCTGATCAACATGGAGTTCATCCAGTTCCACCCCACCGGGATGGTGTGGCCGCCGTCGGTCAAAGGAATCCTCGTGACCGAGGGCGTGCGTGGCGACGGCGGGGTGTTGAAGAACTCCGAGGGCAAGCGGTTCATGTTCAACTACATCCCCCCGGTCTTCAAGGGTCAGTACGCCGAAACCGAGGAAGAAGCCGACCAGTGGCTCAAGGACAACGACTCGGCTCGGCGGACTCCCGATCTGCTGCCGCGCGACGAAGTCGCCAGGGCCATCAACACTGAGGTCAAGGCCGGCCGCGGCAGCCCACACGGCGGCGTCTACCTCGATATCGCCTCGCGCATGACGCCCGAGGAAATCCAGCGGCGGCTGCCGTCGATGTACCACCAGTTCCTGGAGTTGGCCGAAGTCGACATCACCAAGGACGCGATGGAGGTTGGGCCGACCTGCCACTACGTCATGGGCGGCATCGAGGTCGATCCGGATACCGGTGCGGCTGCCACCCTCGGGCTCTTCGCCGCCGGCGAATGCTCCGGCGGCATGCACGGCTCCAACCGCCTCGGCGGTAACTCACTGTCCGATCTGCTGGTGTTCGGTCGTCGGGCCGGACTGGGCGCCGCCGATTACGTCCGCGCACTGTCGAGCCGCCCGACGGTGTCACCGGCTGCGGTCGAGAGCGCGGCGGAGTTGGCTTTGGTGCCCTTCACTGGACCGCAGGGAACGGCCAAGCCGGAAAATCCCTACATGCTGCATTCCGAGTTGCAGCAGACCATGAACGATCTGGTGGGCATCATCCGCAACGAGACCGAGATTCGCGAGGCGATGGCGAAGTTGGAGGAGTACAAGGTCCGCTTCCGCAATATCGAGTCCCAGGGCGGGCGCGCATTCAATCCCGGCTGGCACCTGGCCCTCGATATGCGAAATATGTTGCTGGTCAGCGAGTGCGTGGCCAAGGCTTCACTGGCCCGTACCGAAAGCCGCGGCGGGCATACCCGCGACGACCACCCGAAGATGGATTCCGAATGGCGCCGCACCCTGCTGGCATGTCGTGCGGGAGGCAATGACCCTGTCGTTCCTGAGGTCACCGTGACCAAGGAGCGTCAGGCACCGATGCGCGAAGACCTGCTCGCGCAATTCGACCTCGAGGAACTCGGCAAGTACTACACCGATGAGGAACTCGCGGCGCATCCGGGACGGACGGAGGAGCTTCCATGACCTATGAGGCAAAGCTGAGGGTGTGGCGCGGCGATGACGACGGTGGCGAACTGCGCGACTTCGCAGTCGACGTCAACGATGGTGAGGTCATCCTTGACGTCATCCACCGGCTACAGGCTGAGCAGGCGCCGGACTTGGCCGTGCGGTGGAACTGCAAGGCGGGCAAGTGCGGATCGTGTTCGGCTGAGATCAACGGCCGGCCGCGGCTGATGTGCATGACTCGGATGTCGACCTACGACGAGGCCGAGACGATCACCGTCACGCCACTACGGGCCTTCCCGGTGATCCGGGATCTGGTCACCGATGTGTCCTTCAATTACGAGAAGGCACGCGAGGTCCCGGCCTTCGCCCCGCCCAAGGATCTGCAGCCCGGCGAGTACCGGATGGACCAGATCGATGTGGAGCGCTCCCAGGAGTTCCGCAAGTGCATCGAGTGTTTCCTATGCCAGGACGTCTGCCACGTGGTGCGTGACCATGAGGAGAACAAGAAGGCCTTCGCCGGCCCGCGTTTCCTGATGCGCACCGCCGAGTTGGACATGCACCCACTGGACACCCTGGACCGCAAGGATATGGCCCAGGAGGATCTGGGCCTCGGCTACTGCAATATCACCAAGTGTTGCACCGAGGTGTGCCCTGAGCACATCAAAATCACCGACAACGCGATCATCCCGATGAAGGAACGCGTCGCCGACCGCAAGTACGACCCGGTCGTCTGGCTCGGCAACATTCTGTTCAATCGGACGAAATAGCGGCGATAGCAGTTCTGGTGCGCCGCTAGCCGTCGAGGCGGCGAAACGTACTGCGGTGAAAAACGATCGGCGCCACATCGGCGTGGATCTGAATATCGCGGATCCGCAGGATCACGATGGTGTGGTCACCGGCCGGCACCAGTTGTTCGATCGCGCTCTCCAGCCACATGCAGGTGCCCTTGATGAAGACGGCTCCGGCAGCCGACGACACCGTGTCCAACCCGGCGAATCGGTCCCCGGCCTTGGCCGCCAGGGAACGCACTGCTGCGTCATGCCCCTCTCCGAGCACACTGATTCCCAGTGCCGGCAGCTTCTCGAGTTTGGGCCAGGTTTCCGAGGTGTTCTGGATGCAGAACGAGACCAGCGGGGGATCCAGCGAGACGGGGACGAACGTGCTGGCGGCCATGCCCAGCCGTTCCCCGGCCAGCTCGGCGGCGATCGCGATCACGCCGGACGGGAAATGGCCGAATGCCTCACGCAGGGCGGCCTGGCTCAGGTTCGTCCGAGCATTCATACGGCGGCTGTACCTACGCCCGACGGCACGGGATCTCGATGGTGACGAAGGTGTAAAACCGGGTGGAACCGCCGGAGCCCCAGAGCCCCGCGGACCGGTGCGGCCGGGTAGCATGCGTCCATGTCACAGACAGTACTTGCCACGCTCCGCGAGCGCGCCGGGCTTCAACCCGACGATGTCGTGTTCACCTACACCGACTACGACTCGGATTGGGAGGGCGTACAGGAAGACGTCACCTGGTCCCAGCTGTACCGCCGAGTGCAGAATATGGCGCGTGAGATCGGCAAGTTCGGGGCAGTCGGCGACCGAGCCGTGATCCTCGCCCCGCAGGGCATGGAATACATCATCGCGTTCCTTGGCTCGATGATGGCCGGCTTCGTGGCGGTTCCCCTCCCCATTCCCAACCCGGGCTCGCACGACGAACGGGTGAGCGCCGTCATGGCCGACACCTCCCCGGCCGTGGTTCTCACGACGTTGGCGACGGCCGCCAGCGTCAAGGAGTACGTCAGCCAGACCACCGGCGGCGCGGTTCCGACGGTCATCGAGGTCGACTCACTGGACCTCGATGCACGGGTTGGCGGCAACGCGCGCCTCGAGGGTCTGCCGATAGCGACGTATCTTCAGTACACCTCAGGATCCACGCGGGTTCCCGCCGGTGTGATCATCACCGATGACAATCTGCAATCGAATTTCCGCCAGCTGATGTCGTCATATTTCGCCGAATCGGGCGGGATGACGCCGGCTGGTCTCACCCTGGTGTCCTGGCTCCCGTTTTATCACGACATGGGTTTGGTGCTCGGAGTGATCGCCCCCATCCTGGGCGGCTTCCGTGCAGAGATCACGAGTCCGATGGCCTTTCTGCAGCGACCTGCGCGGTGGGTGCGCGCGCTTGCGAGCGGGCGTCCGACCTGGTCGGCCTCGCCTAACTTCGCCTTCGAGCTGGCCGCCGCGAAGACCTCGGACGAGGAGATGGCCGGGCTTGACCTGGGGAACGTCCAGGGCATCATCGGTGGCGCCGAGCGGATTCACCCCGCCACCTTGAAACGGTTCGCGGACCGCTTCGCCAAGTTCAATTTCAGCGAGTCGTCGTTCAAGCCGTCCTATGGGATGGCCGAGGCCACGGTGTTTACCGCCTGCCGATCGGTAGGCGGGCCGCCCGAGGTCGTGTATTTCGATAACGAGAAGTTGGGCGACGGCACCGCCCTGCGGACCACGGCGGCAGCCGGTATCCCCTTGCTGAGCTACGGCATGCCTGAGTCACCCATGGTGCGGATCGTGGATCCTGACCAATGCAGCGAAGCTCCCGAAGGCACGGTCGGCGAAATCTGGGTCCGCGGTGACAATGTGTCTGAGGGTTACTGGCACAAGCCCGAGGAGACCGAACGTACGTTTGGCGGTATGTTGGCCTCGCCGTCGCCGGGAACTCCGGAGGGGCCCTGGCTCCGAACCGGCGATCTGGGCTTCGTGTCCGAGGCAGAACTGTTCATCGTCGGTCGCATGAAGGACATGCTGATCGTGTACGGACGCAATCATTATCCCGAGGACATCGAGGCCACGGTCCAGGAGATCAGCGGTGGCCGAGTAGCAGCGATCTCGGTGACTGTCGGTCACACCGAAAAACTAGTGGTCATCATCGAATACAAAAAGCGCCGTGGTACTGACGATGTCACGCCGTCTGATGCGTTCGCCGAGTTGAAGAACGCCGTCACCTCCGCTATCTCCAACGAGCATGGCCTGAATGCCGCCGACCTTGTGCTGGTTGCGCCAGGCTCGATCCCGACAACGACGAGTGGCAAGATCCGGCGCTCCTCATGCGGAGATCTTTACCGGCAGCAGCAGTTTGTCCGCTTGGACGCTTAGGCCCCTGCCGGCCCGCCGAGAGACAAAGACGCCATTAACGACAAGACCGGCCGGTGTGATCACCGGCCGGTCTTGTCGTTAATGGGATGTCAGGCAGCTTTACGCCATTGACCGCGCTCAGCAACACTCTCGAACACCGACATCAGCACAGACATAAACCGTTCAACCGATGAGCGTGCCTCCGGGTTATCCGGGAACATCACCGTCACGGCAGTTTCCTCGGCCACCCGAGCGACCCAGATGGACAGCTGATAGGAGTACCGGCCATCGCTGTACACGCCGACGTTCATGCTATCCAAGTCTGCGGTGAGCAGCGCAGACAGCGGAGCAGTGCCGGCATCGAGGAAGTTGATCACGGGAAAGTTTGGCCGAGGACCCGTCAATGTGGGTTCGAGTTGCAGCACGCGCTCATAGGGCACCGCCGACAAAGCCTTACCTGAGTCGAAGGACTGCTGGGCAGCCCGAGCGGCTTCGGCAAAGCTGCCTCCGTTGACTGGGACAGTGACCGGGGCGAGACCCGTGAACCAACCCTGCGTCATAGCGTCGGACGCTTTCCCTCGAGTATCCCTCGGGGTGAGCCCGTAGTAGGTGTCTGATCCGGTCAGCTCGTGTTCGGCTAGTGCAATACAGGCGAACACGCCGCCGATGAAGCGGGAACCAGCGTCGACACACGCGGACTCGAACCGGGCCATCTGCTCGTTATCCATGACCGACATGGTGACCATATCGGAGCTCCACCCCACCGAGGTGTCGCCGAGCGGCAGTGGGAAGTCCGGGTAGCTGTTGTTGTTGTTCTCCGCGAACTCCTTCCACGCTTTGATTTCGGGCGACTCTGAAGTCAGCGACATCGCGTAGTCGTACCGCTCCTCGCAGAATGCGCTGTAACTGCCCGCGTCTGGGAGGTTGAGGGGCGCTCCGCCGGCCACCAGTGCCGTGTAGGTCATGTAGAACTCGAGCAACGTCACAGTGACGATAGTCGCGTCCAAGTGCACGTGATCGATGCTTGCCCACAGGGTGAAGTTATCCGGACCCTGAATGACACCGAACCGGAAGCAGTCCCAGTTCAGTGGGTCGGGTGTGCTCACCACCAGGTCACGCACCTCATCGAGGCCCAGTTCTCCGTGGCGAACCGCAGTGAACTCGATATCGTTCGGGTTCTCTATGGTCCGCCGGACAATATCGCCACCCTCGTGGTACTCGAACCAGCTTCGGTAGGTGTCCTGACGACGCAGATGCGCATTGATCACATAGGTCATGGCGCGGAGGTCGCACTGACCCTGGAACTCGCAGCTGACGACCATCTGTCGCGAATAGTCGAGGCCCTTAGCGCGCTGCTCGACGATGCCACGGATGTGCTGCGCCTGCATGAAGCCAACGGGCACCGAGCTGACCGGGGCCTTGGCCGCCATCTGCAACGCCTTTGGCGTGGGCTGCCAAGACACCACCTTGCCGTCCACGGGCTTCCACTGGTCAATGGAACCGATCTCTAACGGTCCTACGCGCATCGCCTGTCACCTCTATCTTCGTTGAAATGCGCTACAAGTTCTTCTGACTGCCGGCTGGCTTCGTGCCTCTGATCGTCGTACGCGTCGTTGCGTCAACATCGACTCGAAGTTCGCCAGTACTCCCGCAATGGTAACGGGTTCTCTTTCAAAAAGCGAGCAACTACTTTGGGTATCGATAACAGCCACAGAGAATGTTACAGGGCTACCTGAGCACTGGACCAGTATCGAGCTGGTTGTTAGCTGGAGCCCCGCTCTTCAAAGCGGCATTAACGTGCTCCCAGGTGCAATCCAATCAACTGATCGGCCACATATCTGCAGTTCAGGGCGGCTTTTGAGGTAGCACGCCCGTTCCCAATCCGGGTCCATGGCGACCTCTTGAGCCTGCTCATGATGACGTTGCGGTACGACCAGACGCCAATTTTCGCCATATCGCGCTTCTTACCTAATCCAGCAAACTGTCAACTGGTTCCGAACCGGGTATCCGATACCCCCCTCAGCAAATACGCTAATCGGGCCCTGAGTGGGCGATAAAAGTCGTATTTCCAACCCCAAGCAGTGGCCCTTAGCCGGCCTCTAACCTGAGAGATTGGGCTACCTCATCTTCAGCTACGTTAAGGCTTTAACCTGGTTTTTTAAGTTCTCGAGTCAGTGAGCGGCAACTAAACTGAGAGTAGGCTGAGAGGGTCAAAGGGGGGGTTTGATTTTTCTGCTCTAGGCCGATATTCCTATCTGAAATACCGACCTCAGAGAACATCAGCTAGAACCGGCAAGCGAATGCAGCAAAACTGACTTTCACGCCTCCTGAGTTATCCATTTTCGAGTCGTAATATCAGGCTGAGAAAAGGGGAAGGCACCCCTTTGATAGTGATCCGACCTCGATTTATCGGGGTTTTTTTGACGCGGCGAGCAGAGGATCAGATGTTAGCTAGATCACCCCTGGAACCGGCGTGGCGGCGACCTGTGCGGCCTCCCGGACGGCGTTGCGCGCTACAAACTAAGGGAAACTTTTATTTCCCGGCCCCCCAAAATGGCCCCGCCACGGGTCCAAAAGCGATCCAGTGGCCTAGTTTCGGTGTCTCGCTAGTTGACCGATGCACGAGTTGACACCGAACGATAGGCAGAACCGAACTCGGTGATCGGGGTGAAACCGTGTCTGCGAGCCTGTCCGGCGCCGCGGCGCACGAGTGCGGCCATGGCCACAAAGCCGGCCTGGTCGGACACGAGGAACGGCGTCAACAGCCGGTTGTGGACGAGTGCGAAGGCCAGGCCCGACTCGGGAATCGCCCAGCCCACCGATCCCCCAAGTCCGACGTGACCGAACCCGGGCAACAGACCGGGGACCCCCAGGCCGTGATATCCCAGGTGGAACGTCATCGGCACCATGAGATTGCGGTCCGGACGCATGCTGCGACGGCCGATCAGAGCGTCCACCCGCTCAGCTGACAAATACCGGCGGCCGTCGATCTCGCCGCCATTAGCGATGGCTCCGTACATCCTCGCCAGCGCTCGCGCCGTCGCGATGCCGTTGGCCGAGGGAATCTCACTGTCAAGCAGTGGCGTGTCGCCCTGAACGACGGACCGCATGCCCGGGAAGTACATGGAGCCAAACGCTGCGGACACCTCGAGGGCCGCAACCCGGGGTGCAATCGCGTTGAACAGCGGATTGCGGACATTCACCTGGGGTCCGATGATGCGCGCAACTCGAGTGGGCGAGCCCTCCGGCGGCCGTCCCAGGTGGATGCCATCGGTATCGAGCGGTTTGGCGACCTCGAGGCGGATCAGTTCCCGCATCCCCCTGCCGGTCACCGCTCTGGCCAGGCCCGACATCAACCAGCCGTAGGTCAGGGCGTGATAGGCGGGCTTCCCGAAGTGTCTGTCGACGGGCGCCGCCGCGATCCGTTCCTCCATATGGCGATAGTCGAGAAGTTCGCGCCGGCGCACCCCCCGCAGGTTGGAGAGGCCCGCCCGGTGTCGCATTGCATCTCGGACGGTGATCTTTGCCTTTCCGTTCGCGCCGAAATCAGGCCAGTACTCGGCTACCGGGGCGTCGTAATCGATCAAACCTCGGTCAGCCAGTCGGTGAATGACCGTGGATGTCACGCCCTTGGTCGCGGAGAACAACATTGGGGCGGTGTCGGCTGACCACGGCACCCGGCCACGTCGATCAGACCATCCCGTCCACACGTCCACCACGGGCTGCCCGTCGAGATAGACCGCCAGCGCCCCGCCACCGAACCGCGGATTTGGGAACAGATTCGCGAAATTCCTTATTGCACAGGCGAAACCGGGGTCAGCAGCGCCCTGAACCCCGCGGGGCAGGACTGTACTGTTACCGCCAGATATCACCTGGGTCACGACTTCGAATTTACAAGCCAAACATGGGGTTTCGGGAAATCGTTGTGGATCCGTTAACTTTGCCGTTCGGCAGCGTCGAGGATCTGTTGGGCCGCAAGGGCGGGAGTCAGTTTCCCATCGCGGACCTTTCTCTCGACCTCAGCACGCATCGCCGTTACTGCTGGATGGGTAAGCACCCGGTCAAGAACGGTGTCGCGCACCATCGACCAGGTCCAATCCACCTGCTGGGCGCGCCGCCGGGCCTCGAACTCCCCTGCCGCGGTGAGCACATCGCGATGTTTGAGCACGGCGTCCCACAACTGAAGCAAACCGTCACCGGTCAGTGCGCTCATCGTCAGGACCGGTGGGCGCCAGATTGTTTCGCGGGGATAGATCAGCCGGATCGCGGCGGCAAGTTCGCGTGCTGCGGCCTGGGCTTCAATCGCGTGCTGGCCGTCGGCCTTGTTGACCACGACGATGTCGGCAAGTTCGAGCACCCCTTTCTTAATGCCCTGGAGTTGGTCTCCGGTACGGGCCAGGGTGAAGAATACGAAGGTGTCGACCATATTGGCGACGGTGACCTCTGACTGCCCGATCCCGACGGTCTCCACCAGGATGACGTCGAAACCAGCGGCCTCAAGGAGCACGATGGTCTCCCGGGTCGCCCTTGCCACCCCGCCAAGAGTGCCCGAGGTTGGCGACGGCCTAATGTAAGCCGCCGGGTGCACTGCCAGCTGTGCCATTCGGGTCTTGTCCCCCAGAATCGAACCTCCGGTACGTGTCGAGGACGGATCGACCGCCAGCACCGCCACCCGATGACCCTGTCTGATGAGGTACATACCGAGCGCCTCGATGGTGGTGGACTTCCCCACCCCGGGCACCCCGGTGATACCCACGTGCATCGCGCTACCCGCATGCGGCATCAACTGCAGAAGTAATTCCTGGGCTTGGCCGCGATGATCGATACGGGTCGACTCGATGAGCGTGATCGCCCGAGCCAATGCGGCACGGTCGCCACCGCGAATCGCTTCGGCGAGCGCTACCGCATCGCTGTCGGCCTCCATCAGCTCAGTTCATAGCTGAGACGCTCAGCGAGCTTGTGCAACAAGCTCACCGCGGCGTCGGCGATCACCGTGCCCGGCGGATAGATAGCGGTGGCGCCGGCAGCATAGAGCTCATCAAAGTCGCCTGGCGGGATGACGCCGCCCACCACAATCATGATGTCCGGCCGTCCAACCTTGGCCAATGCATCCCTGAGCGCAGGCACCAGGGTGAGGTGACCGGCGGCCAGTGACGACACCCCGACGACATGAACGTCGTTATCGGCAGCCTGCCTCGCGACCTCGTCGGGCGTGGAGAACAAAGAGCCGACATCGACGTCGAACCCGATATCGGCGAACGCCGTCGCGATCACCTTCTGACCCCGATCGTGACCGTCCTGGCCCATTTTCGCGACCAGTATGCGAGGCCGGCGTCCGTCGGCCTCGGCGAACTTCGCCACCAGTCGGGTGGCCTCGGTTAGTCCGGTGATGCTGCCTCCTGCGCTCACTCCTTTGTGCCCTGCCCCGCGGCCCACTTCGTCGCGGTAAACCCCTGAGATCGTTCGGATTTCAGCCTGGTGGCGACCGTACACTTTTTCCAGAGCATCGGAGATCTCTCCGACCGTCGCCTTCGCGCGCGCGGCATCGATGGCAAGCGCGAGCAGGTTGTTACCCGTACGCTCCTGCGTCCCTGCCGCTCGAGTGAGTGCGGTTAGCGCCGCCTGCACAGTGGCGTCGTCGCGGTCGGCGCGAAGCTGCTGAAGTTTGGCCAGCTGCTCAGTCCGGACTCGATTGTTCTCCACCTTGAGAACCTTGAGATTCGCGTCCTCGTCGACCTGATATTTGTTCACGCCGATCACCGGCTGCTGTCCCGAGTCGATCCGTGCCTGGGTTCGTGCAGCGGCTTCTTCGATACGAAGTTTGGGGATGCCCTCGCTGATCGCCTGCGCCATTCCCCCGCGTTCGGCCACCTCCGCGATATGGACGCGAGCTCGCTGTGCCAACTGGTGCGTAAGCCACTCAACGTAGTAGGAGCCGGCCCACGGATCGATCGGCCGTGTGGTGCAGGACTCCTGCTGAAGCAGCAGTTGCGTGTTGCGGGCGATGCGCGCGGAGAAGTCGGTGGGCAGGGCCAACGCTTCGTCGAGAGCGTTGGTGTGCAATGACTGCGTATGCCCCTGGGTGGCGGCCATCGCTTCGATGCACGTGCGTGCGACATTGTTGAACGGATCCTGCGCGGTAAGTGACCATCCCGAGGTCTGTGAATGTGTACGCAGCGAGAGGGATTTGGGATTCGTCGTACCGAAGCCGGCGACCAGCTCACTCCAGAGCAACCGGCCGGCACGCAGCTTGGCCACCTCCATGAAGAAGTTCATTCCGATACCCCAGAAAAACGACAGTCGAGGCGCGAACGTGTCAATGTCCAAACCTGCATCAATGCCGGCGGCAAGATAGTCAACCCCATCGGCAAGCGTGTAGGCCAACTCGAGATCTGCTGTCGCACCGGCTTCTTGGATGTGATAGCCGGAGATGGAGATCGAGTTGAATTTCGGCATATTCGCGCTGGTGTAGGCGAAGATGTCAGAGATGATCCGCATTGACGGCTTCGGCGGGTAGATGTAGGTGTTGCGGACCATGAACTCTTTGAGAATGTCATTCTGAATAGTCCCGGCCAGCTTCTCCGGCGGCACGCCCTGTTCTTCGGCCGCCACCACATACAACGCAAGGATCGGGAGCACCGCGCCGTTCATCGTCATCGAAACCGAAACGGTCGAAAGATCAATACCGGCGAAAAGCTCCCGCATGTCCAGGATCGAGTCGATCGCCACCCCGGCCATGCCGACGTCACCCTGCACGCGCGGGTGGTCGGAGTCGTAACCGCGGTGGGTGGCCAGGTCGAACGCGACCGACAGTCCTTTCTGTCCGGCGGCGAGGTTACGGCGGTAAAAGGCATTGGAATCGGCGGCGGTAGAGAACCCGGCGTACTGGCGGATGGTCCACGGTTGGTTCACGTACATGGTGGGATACGGCCCGCGGATGAAGGGCGGTTCACCGGGGAAGCTGTCTAACGGGTAGCCCGCCTTCACTGCCGCGTCCCGGTCGGCACCGGTGTAGAGCGGCTTGACCACGATGTTCTCCGGGGTATGCCAGTCCAGTTGCTCCGCGGTGTAGCCGTGGGCAGCAGCGGCTTCCGCAATGTGCTCGGCGGCCGCAGAAATCACCGGCGGATCCGCCTTGCGCCGGCTGCGCAGCGGTACATCAGCGAAGCTCGGAATGGCTCCGGTGGCGATATCGGGAGAAATCATCTCAGTCATGCTCCCAGCCCATTCAGTAGCAACGAGAGCGCCTCAACCGCATCGATCTGGGCAGTCAGGAAGTCATCGGGTCTGCTGTCAGGGGGCAGATCGGCTACCGCTCTCTCCGACCCCGCAAGATAGAACCGTTCGATTCCGGCTGAACGGGCGGCGGTCACAATCGCAGCCGCCTCGGTCTTGTACCGGGCGTCGGTTCCACAGATCACAGCGACGGATGTGCGCCCATCCCGAACGACGTCACCGATACCGGCAGGCTCGACGGTCCCTGGGTTGATGGCTTCGATCCCGCCAGAGGCAAGCAAGTTCGCGGCGAATGATGTTCTGATGTTGTGTTCAGCCACTGGCCCCAACGGCAGCAGCAATACCCGTGGATGCCCGCCGGTACGTTTCAGGTACGCGTCCGCGCGGTCGCGCAACGTCTCGAAAGCCGCGGCATATCGGATCGTTGGGGTTGGTGAACCAGCGTGTGACAGGGGCGGTTCGGCAAGATCAGGAAACTCACTCACGCCGGTGATGGCGGTGCGACGATGAGCAATGTCGTCGGCACGGCGAGCCCATACCTCGTCGATCTGCTCGGCTATGTGACCGCCTGCTTGCCGGAAGCCACCACGGGCCTCAATCTCCTGGAAGTGTGACCATGCTTGCGCAGCAAGGGTTTCCGTGAGTTGTTCGACGTACCAGGACCCCCCGGCGGGATCAAGCACGCGGCCTATGTTGCATTCCTCGAGCAACAACAGCTGGGTATTGCGGGCGATCCGCCGCGCGAAGTCAACGGTCACACCGGGGAAGCCACCCGGAATCGCCGCGTCAAATGGCAGCACCTGCACCGTATCGGCTCCGCCAACGCCTGCGCCGAACGCGGCGATCGTGGTGCGAACCATGTTCACCCAGGGATCCCGCTGCGTCATCATCGCCCGTGATGTAACAGCGTTGAACGGTGCCGCTCCGTCATTCGGGTGGCCCAGCTCGTCGGCTACTCGCCCCCAGAGTTGCCGCGCGGCACGGAACTTCGCGATGGTCATGAACTGGTCGTCGTCTGCAGCCAGGCGAAAGCTGATCTGGCGCAACGCTGCAGTCAATTCGATCCCGGCGCCGGTCTGCAACCGTAGATAGTCGGTTGCCGCGCCGATCACACTAGCCAATTCCCACGAGGCATTAGCCCCGCGGTCGTTGAACGCCGGCCCATCCACCGTGATCGTCCGTACGCCGACCTTGCCGGCGACGGCTGCGGCCACCGCGAGCACCTCCGCAACAGTCGGAGCGTTGCGACCACTCAATGCTGCGGTGAGAGGGTCGGCCCCGAGGTCGATCGACACAGTGCTGCTGTCGTCGGCGCCGGCCACCAGTGCAAGCATCACCTGAGCGGCGGCGGCGAAGTCGGCGCCGGCATCAAGGAGTACCGGTGCCAACTCCAGGTAGACGCCCTCCAACCAGCGGGCGAGGTCACCGGGTGCCACCCCACCGTCGCCGACCCGCAGAACCAGGGCACTGACCCCGTCGACGAGCGCAGCGAGTACGGCGGCATTGCCCTCGGCCGATGAGCCGACAAATCCCGCGGCCGGGAACTGCTCTGCGACCTTCCATCCGGTCATGGCGTCACGGTGCCGGTCACCGCCGCGCACATACGGCCAGCTGCCCGGCAGGGAAGTTTCGGGCAGTCCGTCCAGCGCGGTGTAGAGCGCGTGGACGTCGAAGCCCTCATAGGTCGGCGAGTCCAGCAGCCGCTCGGGGTCAACGGCAAGGTCCGCAGGTTCCCACCGACTGCTCTTGGCCAGCACGGCGGCGACGGCGCTGCGCCACCGGGCGCGGGCCTCCTGCAGTTCCACAGACACCGGCGGCTCCCATTTGTCTTGTGGCAGCGCGCGCCGCCTGATCTCAGGCTAAATGATCGCTGCCCTCGCGGCGTCGCCGTGTGACGACCGTCGCGGTTTAGGACCGTAGCCGTTCAGGACCGTATCCGTCAGCCCGTAACCTTGGCGGACGTGAGCTCACCCGGACTGAGCACCCTGCGCAGGGTTGGTTTGGCGTTGATCGAAACTGCCCGCCAGCTGAGCCGCACCCGGGTCCTTCTCACCGCGATCGCGATTGCTGCGGCGATCGCGGTGGTGCTGCTGGTACCGCTACCCACCGCGGTCCAGATGCGTGACTGGGCCACCTCGGTGGGCCCATGGTTCCCGCTGGCGTTCCTGGGCGCGCACGTCGCCGTCACAGTGCTGCCCTTTCCCCGGACCGCCTTCACCCTGGCGGCCGGATTGTTGTTCGGGCCGGTGATGGGCATCGTCATTGCGGTGACGGCCAGCACCCTCAGCGCGCTGATCGCCATGGTCGGAGTACGCGCCCTGGGCTGGCAGTTCAGATCCCTGCTCAGATATCCCGGCGTTGAGTCACTAGACGACCGGCTGCGTGCCCGTGGCTGGCCTGCGGTGATGTCGCTGCGGCTGATCCCGGCGGTGCCGTTCTCGCTACTTAACTATGCGGCTGGGGCTTCGGCCGTGCAGGTCATGCCCTATCTGCTGGCGACCATGATCGGGCTGATACCCGGAACCTCCGCCGTGGTGATCCTCGGCGACGCGATGACCGGGCACATCGATCCACTGCTGGCGTTGGTCTCACTGGCCACGGCCGCGGTCGGTATCGGCGGACTGCTGTACGAGCGACGCCGCTATCGACGGGAGCAGAGCACCTGAAGCACTGGGTCCGCGAAGCGATCCGGGACTACAGCACCCCGAGAATGACCGCTGCCGGCGGAATACCGCACCGCGCACGCAGATCTACCGAAGGCGCGCGAATGGCATCGAGCTCGGCCTTGACCTGTGGATTGGCCTGGAAGTAGGCGTTGGCCTGCGCCTTGACCTGGTCTTTGCTCTGGCCCTGCAGGCCGGTGAGGAAGTCGTTGACGTCGGGATGAGTGAAGAGGTACGCCGTTATCCCCGCGTCCACCGCGGCGGCCACGTTCGTGACATCGGCGAGGGTGCATCCGGGCGGCAGGTCGGCGACCGCCGGCGCGGCCAGACCGAGCAGGACACCACCGGTGCCGAGAGCAATTGCGGTGGCGCGGATGGAACGATTTGCGAATGTCATGGGGCTCCCTGGGACGCTGTTCGGGATAGCTTAAGTCAGACCAGTCCAGACCTCCACTCGCGGGGGCCACTCCAACTGGGTACACTCCTACCCAATCGACTCAAAGGACACGCCCTGATGCAACGGATACGACAGCTCCTGGTTCTCTCGGTCGGCGGCCTCGGCGTCGCGGCCGCGCTCATCGCAGCACCGGTTGCCGCTGCAGAGGACGGCGGCGGCGGCCCCAACAACCCCCTGCTGCCGAGTTGCGAGACCTCGGGTGGCAGTTCCGCGACCGGTGGCCAGACCACCGATTGCGCAAGCCCGGGCAATTCCCAGATCACCGCTACGCCGAACGACCTCGGCACCATGGGGGCCG